>ERZ869909.618-NODE-618-length-37811-cov-4.753405_pt1 | contig 37811 bp, 29 predicted proteins | sample MGYA00520892_ERZ869909 | MGnify/ENA primary metagenome ERZ869909 (study PRJEB32215, sample SAMEA104723947) | bioreactor metagenome | biome: bioreactor; feature: anaerobic bioreactor; material: water | place: China | collected 2015-03-12 ...
GAAACCGGTGCGGTGCGCCTGGAGCTGGAAACGGGCGTCGCGCGGGCCGCCGATCCAGAGCGGCATTCACTCAGCCTGCCCGGGCTCGAGCTGGCCGTCGATCCCGCGGGGTTCTCGCTGCTTGCTTCCGCGCCCGGCAGCCCGGACACGAGCGTGCGCCTGCCCCTGTCGTTTCGCTGGCTGGCGCTCGAGGACGGCAGCATAGCGGCCTTCGAGGCGCCGCTTGAACTGCCCGCCGGCCAGGCGTTCTACGGGCTCGGCGAACGCTTCGGCACACCCGACCTGCGCGGGCGCCGCACCGACGTGCGCGTCTACGAGGAGTACAAGGAGCAGGGGGAGCGGACCTACCTGCCCGTCCCGTTCCTGGTCTCCAGCGGCTCCTGGGGCGTCTGGCTGGAAGAGGACGAACCGAGCTTCTTCGACCTCACGGACGACCCGCGCATCGAGCTTCCCGTGTCGCCGCCGCGGAGCCGCACCCTGAAGCTGCACCTGATCCTGGCCGATGAGCCTTATGGGGTCACTGCCACCTTCACGCGCCTGACGGGCGAGATGAGCGTTCCGCCGAAGTGGTCTTTCGGCCCCTGGATGTCGGCCAACACGTGGAACAGCCAGGCCATCACCGAGGCCGCCATCGACCGGACTGTGAGCGAGGACATCCCCGCGACGGTCCTGGTCATCGAGGCCTGGAGCGACGAGTCGACCTTCTACATATTCAACGACGCGCAGTACGAGCCGGCACCGGGCGACCACGTGCCGGCCCTGGCCGACTTCACGTTCGGCGGGCGCTGGCCCGACCCGAAGGGCATGATCGACCGCTGCCACGAGCTCGGCATCCGCGTGGTGCTCTGGCAGATACCGGTCATGAAGAAGCTGGAGGAACCCCACGCCCAGCACGACGCCAACGAGGCGTGGATGATGGAGAACGGCTTCGGAATCCGCGAGGAGGATGGAGCGCCCTACCGCAACCGCGGCTGGTGGTTCCCCGACGCGCTGGTGATTGACTTCAGCAACCCCAAAGAGAGAGACTGGTGGTTCGCAAAGCGCAACTACCTCTTCAGCGAGCTCGGCATCGACGGCATGAAGACCGACGGCGGGGAGCATCTCTGGGGCAGCCGCCTGTGCGCGCACGACGGCCGCCGCGGCAGCGCCCTCGTTAACACGTACTCGCGGGACTACTCACGCGCGTACCACGAGTTCGTCCAGCGCCACAAACCCGGCGACAGCCTCGTCTTCTCGCGCGCCGGCTACACCGGTTCGCAGAGCTTCCCGGGCCACTGGGCCGGTGACGAGAACAGCACCTGGGCCGCCTACCGCGCGTCCATACTTGCCGGTGTTTCCGCGGGAGTCAGCGGCATCTCGATCTGGGGCTGGGACCTGGGCGGCTTCAGTGGCGAGGTCCCGACCACCGAGCTGTACCTGCGCTCGACCGCGATGGCCGCGCTCTGTCCGGTCATGCAGTACCACTCGGAAAGCCATGGTTCGGCCGACAATCGCGAGCGCACGCCCTGGAACGTCGCGGAGCGCAACAATGACCAGGCCGCGATCGACACCTACCGCAGCTTCGCGCGCCTGCGCATGCGATTGCTCGACTGGCTGGCGGGCGAGGCCGAGGCGATGTCGGCCCAGGGACTGCCGCTGATGCGCTCCCCGGCCCTGGCCTATCCGGACGAGCACGACCGCATGAGCCAGGACCCCTTCGCTTACCTGTTCGGCCGCGACCTGCTGGTGTGTCCGGTGGTCGAGAAGGGCGCACTGCTGCGCGAGGCTCACCTGCCCGCAGGCGAATGGCTCGATGCGTGGAGCGGCAGCCGGTTCGAGGGCGGCGTGCGCGTGTCGGTGCCAGCGCCGCTCGAACGCATCCCCGTCTTCGTCCGGGCCGACAGTCCACGTGCCGGAGCGCTGCTGGAAGCGTTCGGGAAGCGGTAGGGCAGCCGCGCGATGTACGAGACTGGCTGGAAACGCGCACTTGTGATCGCCCTGTTCCTGGGCCCGAGCCTTATCGGCCTCGGCGTGTTCGTGCTGGTCCCAATCGCATCATCACTGGTGCTCTCGTTCGCGGACTGGGACCTGCTCAACCCGCCGCGCTTCACCGGGATCGCCAACTTCCGCCGCCTGCTGGCCGACGCTGAGTTCTGGGGCGCCCTCGGCAACACTGTCAAGTACCTCGTCGGCTACGTTCCCCTGGTCATCACGCTCGGCCTGCTCATCGCGGTGGCGCTGAACCGGCGCATCCCCCTGCGCTCGTTCTTCCGCACCACCTACTTCCTGCCGGTCGTGACGTCGTGGGTCGCCGTGTCGCTCATCTGGATGTGGCTGTACAACCCCGTCTTCGGGCTGCTCAACAACTTCCTTGGCTGGCTCGGCATCCGCGGGCCAGCCTGGCTGTTCGATGTGAACTGGGCCATGCCCGCGGTGATCCTGACGAGCGTCTGGAAGGACCTGGGCTTCATCATGGTGATCCTGCTGGCGGGCCTGCAGGGCATTCCCCGCGAGTACTACGAGGCAGCCGAGATCGACGGCGCGAGCGGCTGGCAGCGGCTGCGCTTCATCACCGTACCGCTGCTGGTGCCCAGCCTCTTCTTCGCCGTGATGATCAGCCTGATCGGCTCGTTCCAGGTGTTCGACCAGGTGTACATCATGACCGGAGGGGGCCCCGCCGGCGCGACCCAGGTGCTGATGGAACGCATCGTCCGCAACGCCTTTAACTACAACCGCATGGGCTACGCCGCCTCGATGTCGTGGATACTGTTCCTCTTCATCTTCGCGATCAGCTTCGTGCTCAACCGCCTGCGCAGGAGGTGGGAGTGGTGAGGCGTCCAGCCTGGCTGCGTCCCGGCACCATTTTCCTGCTGATCGCCCTCGGCATCGGTGCGCTCTTCATGGTCGTGCCGTTCGTGTGGATGGTCTCGACCTCGCTCAAGCCGAGCAACCAGGTGCTGAGCCTGCCGCCACAGATGATCCCGGAGTCCCCGACAATCGCGGCCTACCAGAACATCTTCAACCGCTTCCCGATGGCGCGCGTGCTGGGTAACTCGGCGCTGGTCGCCAGTTCAAGCACGCTGGGCCAGCTCCTGCTCTGCTCGATGGCCGGCTACGCCTTCGCACGCTTCCGGTTCCGGGGGCGCGAGGCGCTTTTCCTGCTCTACCTGATGACGCTGATGATCCCGTTCGCGGTAACGATAATCCCGCTGTTCATCATCATCGTCAACCTCGGCTGGGCGAACAGTTACGCCGGCCTGATCGTGCCCGGCATGTTCAGCGCATTCGGCACGTTCCTGATGCGGCAGTTCTTCCAGAGCATCCCGCGTGAGCTGGAGGAGGCCGCCACCATCGACGGCGCCGGCACGATCCGCACGTTCTTCACCATCATCGTCCCGCTGTCGGGCGCGCCGCTCGCGACGCTGGGGCTCCTCTCGTTCATGGGCTCGTGGAACAACTTCCTCTGGCCAATGCTGATCACGAACGACCGCCACCTGATGACGCTGCCTGTCGCCCTGCAGGCGCTCCAGGGAATCTATCCGGGACAGAACCAGTGGAACCTGCTGATGGCCGGCTCCGTGGTCGCAGTGATCCCAATCATGATCGTATTCCTCTTCGCGCAACGCTGGTTCATCGAGGGCGTGGCGTCTTCCGGCTTGAAGGGCTGAATGGAACTTACTGAACTAACCGAACTGGACCGTAGTCTGCTGCTTGGATGGCAGGACGAAAGTGGTGGCTTCCCGGCCAGCCCCGGGTTCTCCCAGTACCCGTACAGCTGGCTGCGCGACGGCTCGTACATCGCCTGGGCGCTCGGGTGCGCCGGTGAGCGCGGCGCCGCGGCACGCTTTCACGGCTGGGTCGCCCGGACGCTGCTGAAGCACGAGGTGCGGATCCGCGAGTTGCTGAAAGCAAGGGCCGCCGGCAAGCCGATCCCAGGCGAGTCGCTGTTGCCCGCCCGCTTCACGCTCGCGGGCGAGTGGCTCGAGGACGGCTGGCCCAACTTCCAGATGGACGGCTACGGCCAGTGGCTCTGGTCTGTCGGCGAGCACGTGCGTGCCGGCGGTGATGCACCGGGTCGCGACGCCGTGACGCTCGCGGCCGAGTACGTCGCGGCGTTCTGGAACGAGCCGTGCTACGACGCCTGGGAGGAGCACCGCACGCAGCTGCACACCTCCACGCTGGTGAGCTGCTGGGCCGGCCTCGTCGCGGCCGCGGGACTGCTCGACCGTGCGGACCTGGCTACCCGGGCAGACAATATCCGCGCTTACATCCTCGCGAACTGCGTCTGCGAAGGCAGCCTGATCAAGTACGTCCGCAACCCGGCCGTGGACGCCTCGCTGCTCTGGGCGATCGAGCCGCTCGGCTTCCTCGCTCCGAGTGATCCGATCGCCGCGGGCACCCTGAAACGCGTCCGCCAGGAGCTGCTCGACGGCGGCGGGCTCACGCGCTACCGCTCGGACACGTACTACGGCGGGGGCGGCTGGCTGCTGCTTACCGCCTGGCTGGGCCTGGTGGAGCTGCGCGTGGGCGAGCCGGCGCTGGCCGGGCAACGCATGCGCTGGATCCAGGCACAGAGAACGCCGGCAGGGCATCTGCCCGAACAGGTGCCGGTCACCAGGACCGATGCGTGGTTCCTGGACTGGTGGACGAGCAACTGGGGCGAGTCAGCCTCCCCGTTGCTGTGGAGTCATGCCATGAGTCTGTTGCTTGGAATCAGGCTCACCGACGTGCAGCAGATATAGTTTCCCTCAGCGCTTCTTCAGGACCGGCAGGTCCGGCGCTCTCCCGGGAGGCAACATGCTGAATCCGAAGCTCGTCAGAAACCTTGCTGCAGCCGCAGCGCTGCTCGTCGCACCGGTCGGTCTGGCCCAGACCCTGACGATGGCCCAGAACTCCAACCCCCTTACGCTTGACCCGAACAGAACCTTCAACGGCCTTTCCTTCTCGATCACCAACCAGGTGTACGAGAACCTCGTTTACTTCGGCAGCGACGGCGTGATCCAGCCCCGCCTGGCCGAGTCCTGGGAGTTCGTGGAGGACAACGTCCTCGAGCTGCAGATCCGCGAAGGGGTCACCTTTCATGACGGCACCGCCCTGGACGCCGACGCGGTAGTTGCCTCACTGGAGCACTTCCTTGATCCGGAAGCGACCAACCCGGGCCTCTTCGTGCTGAGCCGCATCGATGACGTGCGTGCCACCGGCGAGTACACGGTGCAGATCGAGACCGAGACCCCGTTCGCACCGCTGCTGGCCCACCTGGCCCACCCGGTTGCCGCCATCGTGCAGGCCGGCCTCGGCGAGAGCCTCGAGCGCAACCCGGTCGGCACCGGACCCTTCAGGTTCGTATCGTGGGAACAGGACGCGCAGATCGTTCTGGAAGCCAACCCCGACTACTGGGGTGGCGAACCGGCGATCCAGCGGGTAGTGACGCGCATCATCCCTGACGTCGCGACCATCCTGGTCGAGCTGCGCAGTGGCGGCGTCGACGCCTACTACGGCATTCCCGCAGACAGCTTCGATTCAATCGCGAACGCGCCCGGCCTTTCCGCCGTGAGTTTCCTCGGCTGGGGCAGCAACTACGTTGGCTTCAACCTCGAGAGCGAAAAGCTGCAGGACGTTCGCGTCCGCCAGGCGATCGCCCATGTAATCGACAAGGAACTGATCGGTGACATCGTCAACGGCCTGCCGGCAGTCGCCGCCATCCCGCCCACCGTTGCCTACGCAGCCGAGGACCTTGACGAGCCCTACCCCTACGACCCCGAGCGCGCCACCGAGCTGCTCGCCGAGGCCGGAGTCAGCGGCCTGAGCCTGCGCATCGACGTCTACACCGACCCGACACTCGAGACGATTGCACAGATACTGCAGGCCGAGCTTGCCGGCATCGGCATCGACCTGGAGATCCGTACCCAGCCGTACGCTGCCTACGCCGAGGCCGTGCTCGAGGACGACCTGGAACTGTACGTGTCCGGCTGGGGCACCGTGACCCTGGATGCCGACTACGCGCTGTACGGCTTCCTGCATCCGAGCGAGATCGGCGGCGGCAGCAACAATTCCCGCTACGTCGATGACTCCGTCACCGAGCTCCTGGAGACCGGCCGCAACAACCCGGATCCCGAAGCCCGTGCTGATGCCTACCTGGCTGTCCAGGAGCAGATCCTGCTCGACGTGCCGTTCGTCACCGTGAACTTCCCGCTCTCGACCTTCGCGAAGACCGAGGCGCTTCAGGGCGAGAACGTCAACTTCTCGGTCATCGGCTTCGACCTGCGCGACGCAACCCTGAACCGCTGAGAGACTGACGCCTGTTGTTGAGGTACGTCAGCGGTCGCCTGCTGGGCCTTCTGCCCGTGCTGCTGGGCGTGACCATTCTCGTGTTCCTGATGCTGAGGATCGCTCCTGGCGATCCTCTCATCGCGTTGCTGGGCGAGGAGGCACAGGGGCTCAGCAGGGCTGCCCTGGAGGCGCTGCGCGTGCAGTACGGCTTCGACCGCGACCCCGTGACCCAGTACCTCAGTTTCCTGGGTGGTGTGGTGCGCCTCGATCTGGGCGAATCGGTCCGCACCGGGCAGCCGGTGCTGCGGGAGATCGCTGTGCGGCTCCCGGCAACGCTTCAGCTCGCGGGGGCGGGCCTTGGCATCGCACTGGTCATCGGCCTCAGTCTCGGCGTTCTGGCCGCGGTGTACCGCCGCACGCTGATCGATTACATCGCCGTGGTCGTCGCGCTTGCCGGCGTTTCGATCCCGGTGTTCTGGTCCGGGCTCATCCTCATGCTCTACTTCTCGCTCGAACTGGGCTGGCTGCCCGCCTCCGGCTACGGCACCTGGCGGCACCTGGTGCTGCCGGCCGCGGCGATCGGTTTCTCGTCCTCCGCGATAATCGCGCGCGTGACGCGCAGCAGCATGATCGAGGTGCTGCGTTCGGACTACATCAGGACGGCCCGCGCGAAGGGTGTGGGCGAACGACGCGTCAACCTGCGGCATGGCCTGCGTAACGCCATGCTGCCCGTCATCACCGTGATCGGCCTGCAGTTCGGCGGGTTGCTCGGCGGCGCAGTGCTGACCGAAACCGTGTTCGCCTGGCCGGGCCTCGGCCGCCTGGTGGTCGACTCGATCCGCGCACAGGACGGGCCACTCGTCCAGGGCACTGTGCTTTTCATCGCGGTGGTGTTCATCCTGATCAACCTGCTCGTCGACCTCTCCTACGCGCTGCTGAACCCGAGGATCCGCTATGGCTGACCAGGCAGTGCAGGCTCCCGCCCCCAAGGCGCGTCCCGGCATCTTTTCCTCGCCACCGCTGCGGCGCTTCCTGCGCAACCGGATGGCGGTGGTCGGGCTGGTCATCATCACCTTGCTGGTGCTGGTCGCCGTGTTCGCACCCGTGATCAGCCCCGCTCCGCCCGCTGCACAGAACCTGCGGGAACGCCTGCAGCCACCGTCGGCCGAGCACTGGTTCGGAACCGACGAGTACGGCCGATCGGTGTTCAGCCGCGTCGTTTACGGAGCCCGGGTCTCGCTCCTGACCGGCACGATCCCCGTGCTCGTGGCCGGCATCATCGGCACGCTGCTCGGGCTGCTGGCGGGCTACTTCCGCGGCTGGCTGGACAACGTGCTGATGCGGATCATGGACGTACTGCTTGCTTTCCCGTCGATCCTGCTGGCTCTGGCGATCGTCGGCGCGCTTGGACCCGGGCTCACGAACGCCGTGATCGCCGTGGCGATAGTCAGCATTCCCGAGTACGCGCGCATCGTGCGCAGCGTGGTGCTGGGCACGCGCGAGGAGGAGTTCGTGCAGGCTGCCTCGGCCGTCGGCGTGCGCACCCCCCGAAAGCTGTTCCTTCACATCCTGCCCTCGGCCATGGGTCCCCTGAGCGTGCAGGCGAGCCTCGGCGTCGGATTCGCCATCCTCAGCCTCGCCGGACTCAGCTTCCTGGGACTCGGCATCCAGCCTCCTGCGGCCGACTGGGGCGAGATGCTCAACCGCGGGCGCAGGTTCCTGCCCGACTCCAACTGGCTGCTGATCTACCCTGGCCTGGCCATCTCGCTCACCGTGCTCGGCTTCAACCTGCTTGGCGACGGCATCCGGGACGCGCTCGATCCCCGGGACTGAGGCGCTCAGCCGGCCGGAAGCGCGGCCCTGAGCCGTTCACCGGCCTCCCGCAGGCCGGCCTCTGACTTGCAGAACGCCAGCCGGACCAGGTGGCGGGTCGCACCGCGGTGCTCGTCCGGCTGGAACTCACCGACCGGGATCATTGCCACGCCGGCAAGCTCGGGCAGCCTCAGGCACAGTTCCGTTGCGTCACCGAAGCCGGCAGCCGAGGCGTCCGCCAGCAGGAAGTAGCTGCCGTCCGGACTGAGCGGCTTGAGGCTCGTACCGATCAGCTGGTCGGTCAGCAGGTCACGCTTGCGCGTGTAGTCATCGAGCAGCTCGGCGTGATAGTTGTTGCGGCGAGCACGCCTCATGCACGCCGCCGCGGCCCGCTGCAGGGGCGTGGCGACGGCAAAGGTCAGCCACTGGTGGGCAGCGCGTACCGGTCGGATCAGCTCGGCCGGACCGATGAGCCAGCCGATCTTCCAGCCCGTTACCGAGTAGGTCTTGCCGATCGATGAGACCGTCAGCGTCCGTTCCCAGGCGCCGGGCCGCGTCGCGATGCTCAGGTGCTGTCGCCATGCGATGTGCTCGTACACCTCGTCGCTCAGGATGAGTGCGTCGTGTTTCGCTGCGAGTTCGACGATCAGGTCGAGCTCTTCGGCCGCGAACACCTTGCCCACCGGGTTGTGCGGGGTGTTGACGACTATCAGCTTCGTGCGGTCGCAGAAGGCACGCTCCAGTACCGCCGGATCGAACGCCCAGCCCTCCGGTCCCGGTTCCAGTGGCACGGGCACGACCGTGCCACCGGCCATGGCGACGTTGGCCGGATACGAGTCGTAGTACGGCGTGAAGAGGATGACCTCGTCACCAGGATCGACCAGGGCGTGCGTCGCAAGGAAGAGCGCCTCCGTAGCGCCGACGCTCACCTGAACGTTGCCGACCGGGTCACACTCAAGGCCGGTCGCAGCGCCGAACTCGTCGGCGATCGCCTGAAGCAGCTCCGGCAGCCCGGCGACAGGCGCATACTGCTGGTCTCCCTCGCACGCCTCGCGCAGTGCTTCCGTCACGAACCCTGGCGGCGCGAAGTCCGGGAATCCCTGGCCCAGGTTCACAGCCCCGTGCTGCCTAGCCAACGCCGTGTAGCGGGCGAAGACGCTCTCTCCGAAGCCGCTGACGCGGGCGGCGGCCGCTTTCCTGTCGTGTCTCACTTGCATTCATCATAGGACGAACTGGCGCAGTGAACCCGTTTCAGTCATCGGGCAGGCTTGCGGACTCACGGTCCACCCGGCTCCGGTGCTTCCTGGCTGCGTTCCACCAGCTCGCGCGTCAGGCGGGCGAGGCGTCCGTAATCCCCAACGACCGCCTCCCCCAACCTGATGCGCCGCTCGAGCAGCGCACACTGCTCCAGGAGCGCTTCGAGCGTAAGTCCGGCTGGGTCTCCAGCTTCTGGTGCCATCTCGCTTCTCCCTGGCCTGCCGAAGCCAGCCTAGCGACCGGCACCTTAAGGCCGCATTAACGCGGGCAGGCTACGTGTCTCGCTGCGCGATTGCCTCAAGGCGGCTTTAAGAAAACTCATCAGGCGGCCGCAGCGACGGCGTAACATGACCCATGAACAACGCACGAAGCATCAGAAGCCGCCTGCCGGGCCTGCTGCTGGCCCTTGTCTTCAGCCTCGGCTCCCTGACTTTTGCCCAGGAGGCCCCAACCATGTCCCTGCCCGTGAGTCGCGTCGTCCTCTTCACGAACGGTGTCGGCTACTTCGAGCATGCCGGTACCGTGCACGGCACCCAGGAGGTGCTGCTCCGCATCGAGAGTCACGACATGGATGACCTGCTCCAGAGCCTCGTGTTGCTCGACCTCGATGGCGGAAGCGTCCAGGCCGTCCGCTACCCGTCGCAGGACCCGCTGGCCCGCACCCTCGCGAGCTATTCGCTGGACCTGTCGGGGAACCCGAGCCTGGCAGACCTGCTACGCCAGGCGCGTGGCGAGGGCGTACGCATAACGGCCGGCACCAGCCTGGCCGGCACGATCGTCAGCGTGGAGACGGTTCAGGCGCCCGAAAGTGCGCCGCTGCACTATCTGAACCTGTCAACCGATGATGGTTTCCGTCGGATCAACCTGGCCGAGGTCCGTGACATCCGCTTCGACCGCGCCGAGCTGCGCGCCGAGATGGACGCCGCACTCGCGGCGATCTCCCGGCATCGGGAGACAGACCTGAACGAGGTACGGCTGCGCTTCAGCGGTGACGGCGAACGCCGCGTTGTGGTCGGCTACGTGCGTGAGATGCCGGTCTGGAAGACCAGCTACCGCGTCGTTCTTGGCGATGACGGCAGCGCAGAGCTGCAAGGCTGGGCGATCTTTGACAACCCCACGAGCCTGGACCTGCGCGACATCGAGGTGTCGTTCGTCGCGGGTCAGCCGATATCGTTCATCACGAGCCTGTACGAGCCCGTCTACGTACAGCGTCCGCGGATCCAGCCGGCGGTGTCGGAGAGTCACGTGCCGCCGGAGTACGAGTCCATGCCGGTGCCCTCGGCCCCGGCGCCGATGATGGAGATGCAGGCGCGCATGGCGGACACCCTTGAGGACATGGGAGTCAGCGCGGCCGCAACCGGCAGCCAGCAGGGTGTCAACTTCGAGTACCGCGTGAGTGAGCCCGTCTCGATCCCCAGGTACGAGTCGGCCATGATCCCGATCGTGCAGCAGACGATCCCGGGTCAGCGCCTCTCGGTCTTCGACCCGGCCGTCCGTGACGACAACCCGATGCGCGGCGTACTGCTCGAGAACGACACGGGCCTGCACCTGGCCGCAGGAACCGTCACCGTATTCGACGCCGGCGGTTTCGCAGGCAACGCGCGGATGGCCGACGTGTTGCCCGGCGCGAGCGCGCTGCTCACATACGCCACTGATCTGGCTGTCCGCGTGAGCCGGGAGGCAACGACCGAGCCGGACACCGTCACCGACGTGCGGCTTGACAGCGGACTCCTTGTAAGCACGATCCTGCACCGGCATGTCACCACCTGGCGCCTGGCGTCCGATACCGACTCGACCCGACTTCTGCTGGTCGAGCATGCCGCCAGGCCCGGTTTCGAGATCGTTGAGCCTGAGCCCGCCCCGGTCCGGACCCGCGACGGCTACCGACTCGGTGTACTGCTCGAAGCAGAGGCCGCCGGTGATGTGCAGGAGCGCCTCTCCCTGCCGGTACAGCTGACGTGCGACGCAGGCAGCGAGTGCACGCTGCGCGTCGTCGAGGAGCGCGTCGCGGCTTCGTCCGTGAGCCTGTCGACGATCGAGAGCGACCGGATCGCCCTCTACCTTGCGAACTACGAGTTCCCGGCCGACCAGCGCGCAACACTGCAGGAAGTGCACGACCTGCAGGTGTCCCTGTCGGGGCTGCGCGCGGAGCTGTCGCGCCTGAACGAGCGGCGCGACGACATCTTCGTCGAGCAGGAGCGCATCCGCGCGAACATGGCCGGGCTCGAACAGTCCGGCAGCCTCTACCAGCGCTACGTTACCGAGCTGACCGAGCAGGAGGACGAGCTGGCGGAAATCACGGAGCGCGTCGCCGAACTGAGGCAGGAGATCAGCGACGTCGAAGCGGAGCGCGATGCGTTGTTCAGGAGGCTGCTGAACGGCTGACCGAGTCGCAGCAGTAACTTGCTGGCCCGGACCGCGCTCATCGTCTGAGGTTCCTGCGGCAATCCCTTGCTCGTCGCAGGTTCCCTCGCCGGTGTGATTTGACAGCCACCGGCAACACGCTTACAATTGCTCCAAAGCCATTCCTGCAATCGTTTGCAGAATCCGTTTCTTCCGCGCCACTGAGCCCAAGGAGTTCCCGCACCCCCATGACACTGGTCGAACTCGCGCAATTGCTGCAGGTCAGCCCCGCAACCATATCGAGGGCCCTCAACCGCCCCGAGATGGTCTCAGCCCGGACTCGCGAGCGCGTGCTGAAGGCTGTTCGTGACCACTCGTACCGGCCCAACGGTATCGCGCGTTCCCTGCGCAAGGGCGAGACACAGACGGTCGGCCTGGTGGTATCCGACCTGCAGAACCCCTTCTATTCGGGTATCGTCAAGGCGATCGAACATACGCTGTCGGCGCACGACTACAGCTGCATCGTCTGCGACGCCAGCGAGAGCCAGGGCAAGGAGCAGCGGGCACTCAAGCTGCTGGGCGAGCTGAAGGTGAGCGGCATAATCCACGGATTCAGCGGCAGCGGGTCCGACGAGCTCGAACGGCTCGGCCTGGACGGCATCCCGATTGTGGAGATCGACCGGGCATCGGGCATGCCGGGCACCGACACCGTCCTGCTGGACAACGTTCTCGGTGCCCGCTCGGCGGTTGATCACCTGCTGGAACTCGGCCACACCCGCGTCGGCATGATCTCTGGTCCGCCGCGCCTGACCACCGGCAGCGGCCGCCTCGAGGGGTACCTGAGGGCGCTGAGGCAAGCCGGCATCGAACCGTCCGACGAGCTGATCGCTTATGGCGACTTCCGCGAGGCATCCGGCCGCAACGCGGCCCGTAAGCTGCTGGCGACGCGTTCACCGCCGACCGCCATGTTCGTGGCCAACAACGAGATGGCGGCCGGCGCACTGGCCGAACTGCAGGATGCGGGGCTCGAACTTCCCGCCGACATGTCGCTGATCTCGTTCGACGACGTGCGCTGGGCGCGTTACGTAACCCCGCCACTCACCGTTGTCGCCCAGCCGCTCAGGGAGATGGGCGAGGCGGCCGCCCGGTTGCTGCTCGAGCGCCTGGCTGGCCGCACGGACCCGACGCGGCGGGTCTTCCAGCCGGAACTGGTGATCAGACAGTCCACTGCACCGCCACGAAGGGTTGGGATCCCGGCATGAACCGCCACAGGGCCCCCCTGCAAACGTTTGCAGCAACTGCAATCGAGAAAGGAAAACAGCGTTGAACAACCCCTCCCCCCTCTACATGGTCAGCAGCGGTGACGGCCGGGAGAGCGCCAATCGGGTGTGCTGGCCCGCACAGGCACTGCTCGAGGAGCGGCTGACCGTGGCGCTCGAATCGATGGGTGCCCAGGTCGTCAGGGCGTTCCCGGTCGACGCCGCAACCGGCCACGGCTTCATCCGCAGCCAGCGGATGGGCATGGACGTGTTCAGGGACATACCGAGGCAGGCGCCGGTCGTCGTCGCAATCGCCGCCTGGCAGTTCAGCCATCACGTTCTGGCCGGACTCAGGAGCCACGAGGGCCCAATCCTTACCGCCGGCAACTGGAGTGGCGAGTGGCCCGGGCTGGTCGGCCTCCTCAACCTGAACGGCAGCCTGACCAAGGCCGGCGTGCGCTACAGCACCATCTGGAGCGAGGGCTACACCGACGGGTTCGCCCTGGACGCCCTCAGGGAGTGGCTCGGCAGCGGTTCAGTGCGACACGACACGTCGCACGTCAGGCCGTTCGTTTCCGGCGGGGCGGCTGATGGCGCGCGCGAACTGGGTTCCTCCGTCGCCCGCGACCTGCGCGACAACAAGGCCATCCTGGGCATCTTCGACGAGGGCTGCATGGGCATGTACAACGCCATCATCGACGACGAGCTTCTGAATCCGCTGGGCATCTACAAGGAGCGGCTGAGTCAGTCAGCCCTGCTGGCAGAGATGAAGCTCGTGACGGACGCCGAGGCCGCAGGTGTGCTGGAGTGGCTGCGGGCGCACGGCATGAGGTTCGTCACCGGCAGCGACGAGGCAACGGAACTCACGGAAAGCCAGCTTTTGGGGCAGGCGCGCATGTACATCGCCGCTTTGCGCATGGCCGACCGCTTCAGCTGCGACGCGATCGGCATCCAGTACCAGAACGGCCTGACGGACATGGCCCCGGCAAGCGACCTGGTCGAGGGCATGCTCAACAACCCGGAGCGCCCGCCCGCGCAAGCACTCGGTGAGGGCCGGGAACTGTTCCCGGGCCAGGCGCTGCCGCATTTCAATGAGGTCGACGAGGGTGCCGCCGTCGACGCACTCGTCACCAACCGGGTCTGGAACGGGCTCGGCTTCGAGCCGTCAACGACGCTGCACGACATCCGCTGGGGCGAGCACTACCGGTCGGACGAACTCGACGACTTCGTCTGGGTGCTGATGATCTCGGGCGGCGCCCCCGCGTCACACTTCGAGGGCGGCTACGCCAGCGCGAGCAGCGAACGGCAGCCGGCCATGTACTTCCCGCACGGCGGCGGCACCCTCAAAGGGGTATCGAAGCCCGGGCCCGTGGTCTGGAGCAGGGTCTACGTTGAACGCGGCGAACTCCATGCGGATATTGGCCTGGGCAACGCCGTCAGCCTGCCGTCGGATGAGACCGAGCGGCGCCTGAACCACACGGACTACGCCTGGCCAATCATGCACCTCACGCTTCAGGGCGTCAGTCGGGACCAGCTGATGGGCCGGCACAAGGCGAACCACATACAGGTCGCGTACGCACCAGACGCCGACGGTGCCCGACAGGCACTGGCTGCCAAGGCGACGGCGTTCCATGAGCTTGGCCTGCACGTGCACCTGTGCGGAGAGACGGGACTGGGTTGAATGCCTGAACTCCTGCTCGGCATCGACATCGGCACGTACTCCGCCAAGGGCGTCCTCGTGACGCCTCAGGGCGAGGTACTGAAGCAGCACGTCGTCGAACACGAGCTGCTGGTACCGCGACCCGGCTGGGCCGAGCACGATCCCGAGCTGGTGTGGTGGCAGGGCCTGACAGCAATCTGCAGCGAGCTGCTGAGCGGAAAGTGGACCGGCGCTGACATCGCCGGCGTCGCCGTCAGCGCCATCGGCCCCTGCCTCCTGCCACTCGACTCACGGGCCAGGCCACTGCGCAACGGCATCCTCTACGGAGTGGACACCCGCGCAAGCGAACAGATCGCGGAGCTGGAAAGCGAGATCGGAACGGACCGGCTGCTGGAGCATTCGGGAATGGCCCTCACCAGCCAGGCGATCGGCCCCAAGATCCGCTGGCTGCGGCAGAACGAACCCGATGTCTGGCGACAGACCGCCCACCTGACAACCGCCAGCGGCTTCCTCGTGCATCGCCTCACCGGCGAGCACGTGATGGACCGGCACACCGCCAGTCACTACATGCCCCTCATCGACATCAGCACGCTTGAGTGGTCGGAGCAGTTTGAGCACCTCGTGGCGCCCCTGCAGCTTCTGCCCCGCCTCGGCTGGAGCGACGAAATCGCGGGCACCGTCACGCGCGAGGCTGCCGCCCTGACCGGTCTCCGCGCCGGCACGCCGGTCGCCGTCGGCGCGGTGGACGCGCTCTCCGAAGCGCTGAGTGTGGGTGTACGGAAGCCCGGCGAACTGATGATTATGTACGGCTCCACCACCTTCTTCATCCTCGTGCTGGACGGTCCCGTGCGCGATGAACGGGTGTGGCTCACGGCCGGAGCCTTCCCGGGCCAGTACGCGCTGGCCGCGGGAATGGCAACGACCGGCAGCCTGACCCGCTGGTTCCGCGACCAGCTGGCCAGCGACCTGCCGGCCACCGAGGCATACTCCCGGCTGTTCGCGGGCGCCGCTGCGGTGCCCGCCGGCTCCGACGGGCTCTTGACGCTGCCATACTTCAGCGGGGAGCGCACTCCCATCAACGACCCGGACGCACGCGGCGTGATCGCCGGACTGAACCTGACCCACACCCGCGACCACCTCTTCCGCTCCGTGCTGGAAGGCGTCGGCTTCGGCATCCGCCACAACCTGGACACGTTCAGGTCCCTTGGCGCACGGATCGACAGCATCACCGCCGTCGGCGGCGGCACGCGCGGCGGAACCTGGCCGCAGATCGTGTCGGACATCAGCGGCGTGAGCCAGCGCCTGCCGCGCCAGACGATCGGCGCCAGCTACGGCGACGCGATGCTTGCGGGCCTGGCCTGCGGACTGCTCGACCACTCCGCCATCGACGACTGGGTAGGTACGCCAACGCTGGTCGAACCGGATCCGGACAATCAGGCAACCTTCGACGCCATTTATCCCGACTTCCTGAAGCTCTATCAGAGCACCGCCCCTACCGTTCACCGACTCGCAAAACGAAGCGCGTCACGGAAAGGAGGAGATCGAACCGAGGCTGGTTGACCAACCGCCAGCAGCCCCCAGTACTCTGAACACTTCCTACGGAGCATGAACATGAACAGTCTCAAGAAAGCAGTCCTCGTCCTCGCTGCCCTGCTGCTGCTCGCAGGCGCCAGTGCCCAGATCAACCTGAACATGAACACGCTGTTCCACAGCGGTGACGCCCAGGCGATGGAGCGCATCGTTACCGCCTTCAATGAGGCACACACCGACGTACAGATCACCCTGACACAGGGCCAGTGGGCTGACTACTACGCCCAGCTGTACAATGCGGTGGTCGCAAACGATGCACCACAGATCGGTGTGGTTCACACCACCAACCTGCCGCAGATGGCCATCGCCCTTACCCCGCTGAACGACAGCCCGGCCGGCGACCTGCTTGACGCTGCCGGCATTTCAGCCGACCAGTACATCGCTGACCTCTGGGATGCTGGCGAATTCGAGGGTAACCGGTACCTGGTACCGCTCGACACGCACATGTTCGGCCTCTGGTACAACCGCGACATCTTCGAGGCCGCCGGCCTGGATCCGGACAGCCCACCCACGAACCGGGAAGAGTTCGAGGCGGCAGCCAACGCCATCCGCGACAACACTGACGCCTATGCGGTGCATATGGCCGAAGACGGCCTTGCCCGCAAGCTCGCCCGCGCCTGGTACTACCTGTACTGGGGCCAGGATCAGGAACTGTTCGATGCCGGCTTTACCCAGGCAACCTTCAACAACGACGCAGGCCTGGCCGCCTGCGAGTATCTGACCAGCGTCGTGGACAACAGCTGGAACATCGCCGCCGGCGACGGCTTCCGCCAGTTCACCGCGGGCGACCTGGGCATGCTGGTCGCGGGCAACTGGTTCTACTGGACCGCCACCGAAGCCGGCCTGGACTACGGCTTTGCCATGATGCCCGAATTCTTCGACAGCGCCGTGACCTGGGGGAACAGCCACAACCTGGTGATCCCTGTCCAGCCGGCCGGGACGCCGGATGAGGTCTACATCGCGGCAGCGGAAGCCATCCGCTGGATCAACGAGAACAGTGACGACTGGGGCATCTACGGCGGTCACATCCCTGCCTACAACGAAGCCCGCACCAGTCAAGACCTGCTTGACTCCGATACGTGGCAGGTGTCGCTTGCGACGTTCGCCCAGATGGCCGAAGCCGGCATGCTGCACTACCCGATCACGCACGTCGACGCCCCCGAACTCGAGGACGTCTTCAACGTCCATATCGAGCAGGTATACAACGGAAGCCTCACGTGCCAGGCGGCACTCGCCGGCGCCGAGTCCGAGGCCAACCGAATCCTCAACCGCTGACAATCTCTTCCGCTGTCCGGACCCCGCCGACTGGCGCCGGTCCGGACAGCACCAGACGCTGGCCGGGAGGCACCAAGGGAGATGAGCACACAAAGATCGCGACGGGCACGCAGGCAGATCACGGGCATCCTGTACGTCCTGCCGTTCGTACTCGTGTGGCTGACCTTCCTGGTCTGGCCCGTAATCTATGGCTTCTACATCAGCCTCTGGCGATGGGATCCCCTGCGCGGCTCGGAGTTCGTGGGCTTGCGCAACTATCAGAACCTGTTCTCTGACCCGCGCTTCTGGAACGCCACCTGGAACACTCTCGAGTTTGCCGCCATCAGCATCCCCCTGATAGTCGGGTTCGGCCTGATCTTCGCCGTCATGCTGCACAACAGCCGCTTCCGCGGCAAGGCGTTTGTGGAGGCAAGCCTCTTCTTTCCTTATCTTCTGAACGTATCGATCATCAGCCTCATATGGGCATGGCTGGTGGATCCCGACTACGGCATCCTGATACACGCCCTTCGGCTACTCGGCTGGCAGGAAGCACCGGCCTTCCTCAACCATCCGCTCTGGGTCATCCCGCTCATCGCGATCGCTACCGGCTGGTGGCTGTCGGGCTACCGAATGGTCGTGTTCCGCGCAGCCCTCAAGGACATCCCGCAGTCGATCCTGGAGAGCGCAGACATCGACGGTGCGAACGGCTGGACGAAGCTGACCCGCATCGTCATCCCGCTGATCAAGCCAGCCATCCTCTTCTCCATAGTCCTGAGCGCCCTGTCCGCCTTCAGTGTTCTGGGCCAAGTGCTGGTGATGACCGAGGGTGGACCCGGCCGCTCGTCCGAGGTGCTCGCCCTGTACCTGTACAGGCTGGGCTTCCATTACTTCAGGATGGGGGAGGCCGCGGCTGTCGGCTTCCTGTTGTTCCTGCTCATGCTCGTCGTTACAATCCTGGCGTTCCGCTTCCTGGGCTTCGAATCCGAGTTCGAACGCAAGCCGGGTGGTGCGCGGTGAACCGCATCCGTCTCCGCAGTGTGCTGCTCACGCTGCTCTTTCTTGCGCTTGCCGTCATCTGGCTGGTACCGGTCCTGTGGATGATCGACACGGCCTTCAAGCCGACCGCCTTCATCTTTACCCGCCCACCATCCTGGTGGTCGCCCGAATGGACGCTCGGTCATTTCCGTGAGGCACTTCAGAGCTGGCCGTTCGGACGCTGGCTATGGAACAGCCTGGTGGTCGCGACCGGAGCGACGATCCTCACGCTGCTACTGTCGATTCCGGCTGCCTACTCATTCGCCCGGCTCGCCTGGCGCGGCCGAAATCTGCTGTTCTTCGTCATGGTCGCTTCGATGCTGATTCCATGGCAGGTGAACTCGATACCGCTCTATTTCATGATGAACTCGTTCGACCTGCTCAACACCCGCATCGGACTCATCCTGCCGATCACAGCCATGCCGATCGGCGTGTTCCTGCTCAGGCAATTCTTCGTCAACATCCCGCGCGAGCTGGAGGAAGCCGCACAGCTTGACGGTGCCAGCAGCTTCGGCATCCTGACCCGGGTGATCCTACCCATGTCGCTGCCCGCGCTGGGCGCGCTCGGCATTTACGTTTTCATCTTCACCTGGAACGAGTTCTTCTGGTCAGTAATCGCGCTGACCCGCCAGGAGATGTTCACCATCCCCATCGGCCTGAAGGCGCTGCAGGGCGCTTATGACATACAGTACGGCCTGCTGATGGCCGCGGCCGCGTTCACATCATTGCCGGTGCTGATCATCTACCTGATCCTGCAGCGGCGCATCATTACCGGCATCACCATGGCCAGCACGGAGATCAAGTGACACACTTCATCCGCACCACGCTCTTCAACGGCCTTGATCCAAGAAGCGTCCACTCAGCCACCGTGTGCGAGCTCTCGAACGGGCATCTCCTCGCGGTCGCCTATGCCTTTGAGTTTGAGACATCGGCCGACACCGTCCTGGTTGCCTCCCGCTTCGACGGCAGCAGGTGGAGTACTCCCGACGTTCTGCTCGACCTGCCCGGCATCGCCGCCGGCAACCCGGTACTGTGGAGCGAGAGGCCTGGGCACCTGCAGCTTTACTACGTCGTGCTGCACGGCGAATCCTGGACGGATGCTGTCGTCTGCGTGCAGGAGTCTTCCGACGACGGTCGCACTTGGGGTACCGCCCGCGTGGTGCATGAACGCCACGGCCTGATGACCAAGACGCGGCCGGTCCGCCATCAAGGCCGACTGCTCCTGCCCGTCTACGACGAGCGCAACTGGTGCTCGCACGTGCTCATCCAGGAACCCGGTGCGGATGACTGGCAGCTCTACGGCGACACCACCTCTCGCGGCAAGACGATCCAGCCCGCCATAGTCCCGGTCTCAGACGGGCGCCTGCTGATGCTGTCGCGCAGCCCGCGCGGAGCGATCCACGGCTCACTTTCGTTCAACGGTGGCTATTCCTGGACGGCCTCGCAGCCGACCGGGCTGCCCAACCCGAACAGCGGTATCGAGCTGCTGTGCCTGTCAGATGGCCGGCTGCTGCTGGTCTTCAACCCGGAGTCCGTGGGCCGGGAGCGGTTGGCGCTGGCCTGTTCCGCAGACGACGGCCTCAGCTGGAGCGAACCATTGCTGATCGAGGACTCGATCGGCGAGTTCTCCTACCCCTACGCCATCCAAGCTTCTGGCGGAGAGGTGCACCTGCTTTACACCGAGCAACGCACGCACATCGTGCACCTGCGAATCGATCCCGACGAGCTGCCCCGTAAAATCCAGTCCGGTCATGAACCGGAGAACAGGTGAAGAACATGTCCTTGAGCGGAGTCTTTCCCGCGATGATCACGCCCTACGCCCCGGACGGGAGCGTTGATGCCCGTGGCCTGTCCGCGATGGCAGAGTTCCTCATCGGTGCCGGTGTGCACGGACTTCATCCTTGCGGCACCACAGGCGAGGCGCCGCTGCTGTCGGTGACTGAGCGCAAGCTGGTCGCAGAGACCGTGATCGACGCAGCAGCCAGCCAGGTGCCAGTGATAATCCAGGTCGGGCACATGCACGCGAGCGTCGCTGCGGACCTGGCCGCGCACGCCGCCGCGAACGGTGCCGCTGCCATCAGCATCGTCACGCCGCACTATTACGCGCTTCCCGAGCGCGCACTACTCAGCTACTTCCGCGCCGTCGTCGCAGCCGTGCCTTCCAACCTGCCCGTGTACCTGTACAACATCCCGCAGTGCACCGTGAACCCGGTGCCGGCCAGCCTACTGGCCACCCTGATGAAGGAACACGGCAACGTAGTCGGTATCAAGCACAGTCAGAACGACATCGTCCAGTTGGCCGAGTACCAAGACGCCACGGATGGAAGAGCCGAGGTGTTCGTCGGCAGTGACCTCGTGGCCCTGGCTGGCCTCAGCTCGGGAGCCAAAGGCATCGTCAGTGGCAACGCCAACGCGTTTCCTGAGCTGTTCGTCCGAATATGTGACGCAGTGGGCGCCGGCGACCTTGTGGCAGCCCGGGAGCTGCAAACCCACATCAGCCACGTGGCCGACCTGCTCGGCAACGGCGGCAGCCTGCCAAGCTTCAAGGAAGTGGCCGCAAGACGCGGAGTTCCGATCAGCAACGAAGTGCGGGAGCCGCTGGCGGGGCTCTCAGAGGACGAGGAGCGGCGCATCGGCGAAGCGGTTGCTTACGCAGCCGCCAACGGAATCGCCTGAGTGCTGCCTGGTAAGCGGACGCCGTCTCGTGGCGGCCGCGCCCTGCAATGGCTGGAGCGGGAGACCGGATTCGAACCGGCGACATCTACCTTGGCAAGGTAGTGCTCTACCAGCTGAGCTACTCCCGCAGGAACCTGGCACGACTATAGCGCGAGCTTGGCGCTGAGACAAGCTCCGGTAGCCCCCAGTGAAGAAACAACAGAGAAGCCCCGACCTGTGCAGGTCGGGGCTTTGACTGGAATATGGAGCGGGAGACCGGATTCGAACCGGCGACATCTACCTTGGCAAGGTAGTGCTCTACCAGCTGAGCTACTCCCGCGCTCGTGCCGGCATCCGGATTGGAGGTGGTCACCGGCACAATAGTATTGCAAAATAACTCTTCGCACTGGCCTACTTTTGCAGGGAGCTGCCCCCCAACTATCATCGGCGCTGGCGTGCTTAACGACCGAGTTCGGGATGGGATCGGGTGGGTCCACGCCGCTAAGAGCACGAAGAGAAAAAATAAACAAGTTGTTCGGGTTGTTGACCTCATCACGTGAATAGATGATTGCAAGTAAGTGGTTAAGTCCTCGATCTATTAGTACTGGTCAGCTAAACACGTTGCCGTGCTTACACTTCCAGCCTATCAACCCGGTAGTCTTCCGGGGATCTTACCCCCAATTAAGGGGTGGGAACGTTCATCTTGGAGTTGGCTTCGCGCTTAGATGCTTTCAGCGCTTATCCATCCCGTACGTAGCTACTCAGCATATGCCCCTGGTGGAACAACTGAGAAACCAGCGGTACGTCCACTCCGGTCCTCTCGTACTAGGAGCAGATCTCCTCAACATTCCTACGCCCACAGCGGATAGAGACCGAACTGTCTCACGACGTTCTGAACCCAGCTCGCGTGCCATTTTAACGGGCGAACAGCCCGACCCTTGGGACCTTCTCCGGCCCCAGGATATGACGAGCCGACATCGAGGTGCCAAACACCGCCGCCGATATGAACTCTCGGGCGGTATCAGCCTGTTATCCCCGGGGTAACTTTTATCCGTTGATCGATGGCCCTACCATTCGGAACCACCGGTTCACTAGGACCCGCTTTCGCGCCTGCTCGACATGCACGTCTCACAGTCAAGCTCCCATATACCCTTACGCTCAACGCACGATTTCCGACCGTGCTGAAGGAACCATTGCGCGCCTCCGTTACACTTTAGGAGGCGACCGCCCCAGTCAAACTACCCACCAAGCACTGTCCCTCACCCGGATAACGGAATGAGGTTAGACAAACGAAACGGCAAGGGTGGTATTTCACTGATCGACTCCACCAAACCTGACGGCCTGGCTTCACAGTCTCCCACCTATACTACACAAACCGTTCCAATCACCAGTACCAAGCTATAGTAAAGCTCCACGGGGTCTTTTCGTCCTGCTGCGGGAAGGCCGCATCTATACAGCCAATTCAATTTCACCGAGTCTCTCTCCGAGACAGCGCTCCAGTCGTTACACCATTCGTGCAGGTCAGAACTTACCTGACAAGGAATTTCGCTACCTTAGGACCGTTATAGTTACGGCCGCCGTTCACCGGGGCTTCAGTTCGCAGCTCTCACCGCTCCCCTTGACCTTCCGGCACCGGGCAGGTGTCACACCCTATACATCCCCAAACGGGTTAGCAGAGTGCTATGATTGTGATAAACAGTCGCTAGAGCCGATTTACTGTGCCCACCTCACACCAGATACAAGTACCCAGCATTACTATGGGACCCCTTCTCCCGAAGTTACGGGGCCAATTTGCAGAGTTCCTTAGAGAGAGTTCTCTCGCGCGCCTTAGTGCACTTACACTCGCCCACCTGTGTCGGTTATCGGTACGGGCACCCACGCATCAACGCTTAGAGGATTTTCTTGGCACCATGGAATCAACCACTTATCACCCAAAAAGGGCTTCCCGACAAGCGTCACCCTAACGCCGGGCGCATTTAACAATCCCAACAGGCATTCGCTTGCCACCGGGCATAGCCATAGCTCCGGACAGCCTATCCTAATGCGTCACCCCATCACTCCACGCGGGTGGGACTGGAATATTAACCAGAAATCCATCGACTACGCTTTTCAGCCTCACCTTAGGACCCGCCTAACCCTGAGAGGACGACCCTAGCTCAGGAAACCTTAGGCTTTCGGCGGAAGGGATTCCCACCCTTCTTATCGTTACTCATTCCTGCATTCGCACTTCCGATACCTCCACAACCCCTCACGAGTATTGCTTCAACGGCCTACGGAACGCTCCCCTACCCAACACCACAAAATGGCGCTGCCGCGGTTTCGGTACATGGCTTAGCCCCGATCATCTTCGGCGCAAAGACGCTCGACTAGTGAGCTATTACGCACTCTTTAAAGGAATGGCTGCTTCTAAGCCAACCTCCTAGCTGTCATAGCGCCTTCACATCCTTCACCACTCAGCCACGACTTAAGGACCTTAACCGGCGATCTGGGTTGTTTCCCTCTCGACCACGAAAGTTAGCTCACGCAGTCTGACTCCAGACATAAACACCCCTGGCCTTCAGAGTTTGACAAGGTTTGGTAAGCAGGTAATGCCCCCTAGCCCAATCAGTGCTTTACAACCAAAGGTCAATCAGTCCAGGCTAGTCCTAAAACTATTTCGGGGAGAACCAGCTATCTCCAGATTCGATTAGCTTTTCACTCCTAACCACAGCTCATCCCAAGAGTTTTCAACCTCAACGGGTTCGGTCCTCCACCAACTGTTACGAAGGCTTCAACCTGGCCATGGCTAGCTCATCTGGTTTCGGGTCTACTAACAGCACCTAAACGCCCAATTAAGACTCGGTTTCCCTACGCCTCCACCTAACGGCTTAAACTCGGCACCACCAGTAACTCGCAGGATCATGCTTCAATAGGCACGCCACCACCCAGCACAAAAGCACCGAGCTATGACTGCTTGTAAGCGCGTGGTTTCAGGAACTATTTCACTCCCCTCACGGGGTGCTTTTCACCTTTCCCTCACGGTACTACTACACTATCGGTCAGTCGGAATATTTAGCCTTACGGGATGGGCCCCGCAGATTCAAGCGCGATACCACGTGCCACGCCCTACTCAGGAACCAACACACAACCCCACAACCCTTTCGCCTACGGGACTAACACCCACTCTGGCGCTGCATTCAAACAGCTTCGACTAAAGCCACAAGGTCGCTAACGTGCTGGCCCTACAACCCCCAACCACAAGTGATCAGGTTTAGGCTCCTCCCATTTCGCTCGCCGCTACTAAGGGAATCGAGATTTCTTTCTATTCCTCCAGGTACTAAGATGTTTCAATTCCCTGAGTTCCCACCCACAACCTATGAATTCAGCTGCAGGCGACGGAGCAACACTCCGCCAGGTTTCCCCATTCGGACACCCCCGGATCAAAGCTCGCTTCCAGCTCCCCGAGGCTTATCGCAGGTAGCCACGTCCTTCATCGGTTCGACTGCCAAGGCATCCACCACACGCCCATAAAAACTTAACCACAAACAACAAAAACGCACACAAAAGCACGCAACACACAACAAAAACAACAACCCAAACAACTTGTCAAAATACCCGCCACTCTCTCGAGCGGCAAAGAGTAGTGTAAGCCTCCTGGCCACAGTTTGTCAAGCCGAAGGCAAACAACACTCCCTCCGTAAACCTGGCGCCGAACCCGCCTTGGGTCAATCGCGCAAGCGACCTAGCGCAGCACACCTTCCCGGGTCAGCTCGCCTTCGACCTGGGCGACCGCGGCGGCGGCGATCTCGACCACCTCGTCGACCTCCTCGCGGGTGATAACCAGGGGCGGGGAGAACCCGAGGATGTCGCCCTGCGGCAGTGCACGGGCGATCAGCCCGCGGTCACGGGCGTAGGCCGCGATACGCGCACCGACCTTGAGGGCGGGATCGAAGTACCGCTGGCGGGACCCGTCGGGCGCGAACTCGACGGCGGCCATCAGGCCCACGCCGCGGACCTCGCCGACGAGCGGCGACTCGTCGAAGGCCGCGTGCAGACACTCCATCAGGTAGCCGCCGACGTCGCGCGCCCTGCCGGGCAGGTCCTCGCCCTCTACGATGTCCAGCACGGCGTTCGCCGCCGCGGCCCCGAGCGGGTGTCCGCTGTACGTATAACCGTGCGAGAACGGCCCGACGCGCGGGGCGGCGTCTTCCATGACCTGATACATCTTCTCGCCCACGATCGCGCCGGACAGCGGCGCATAGGCCGCCGTGAGTCCCTTGGCTACCGTGATCAGGTCCGGCTCGATGCCGTACGTGTGCGAGCCGAACATCGCGCCCGTGCGGCCGAAGCCGGTTATCACCTCGTCGGCGATGAGCAGCACGTCGTACTTGCGCAGCACCGCCTGGATCGCCTCCCAGTAGCCCTCGGGTGGCGGGGTGAGGCCGCCGGTGCCGAGGACGGGCTCGCCGATGAAGGCGCCCACGGTATCGGGGCCTTCGCGCAGGATCAGCTCCTCGAGTTCCGCTGCGCGCCGCCGCGAGAAGTCGGCCTCCGTCTCGTCCGGCTCGGCCCCGCGCCAGTAGTGCGGCACGCCCGTGTGCCTGATGAGTCCCATCGGCAGGTCCATGTGGTCGTGATAGAACGACAGGCCGGTCATCGAGCCCGAGACAACGCTGCTGCCGTGATAACCGCGTTCGCGCGCGATGATCTTCTTCTTTTCCGGCTTGCCGATCAGGTTGTGGTAGTACCAGACCAGCTTCGCCTGAGTCTCGTTGGCGTCCGAGCCGGAGAGCCCGTAGAAGACGCGGCTCATGCGGCCCGGCGCCATGGCGACCAGGCGCGAGGAGAGCCTGGCCAGCTGCTCGGTCGTGTGACCCGCATACGAGTGGTAGTACGCGAGCTGATGCGCCTGGCGGGCGATCGCATCGGCCACCTCGGTGCGGCCGTAGCCGATGTTCACGCAGTACAGGCCCGCGAACGCATCAAGGTAGGTGCGGCCAGCGTCGTCCTGGATCCGTACTCCCTTGCCGCCGGTCACGACAGTGGTCGGCGCCGACCCGCTGCTGATGTCCTGGAGCTGCGTGAACGGGTGCAGGGTAGCCGTGGGAACCCTGGTGCCTGTGGCCTTCGTCTCTGGTGAGGTGGCGACTTCGCGTGTGGACATTGGCGTTGCTCCTTCTTGCCGGGACTGGATGGGCCTGCCCCGCGCAGGCTGGTGCGCGGCAGATGCTCGGGGCCTGAGAGTTTCCTGAAACTAACATTGTCAGCCCACTTGGGGGCCTAAGTCGCCGGAAACCAAGAGCATCATTCATCCACAAGAACAGTCTCACCGGCACTCATGTGCCGGCGAGACTGAAGATCAATTGTGTGACTGGAGGTTTCTTACTCGGCCTCTACGATGAAGACGCCGTGCATGCCGCCCTCGAAGTGGCCGGGCAGGTTGCAGATGTACTGGAACTCACCGGCTTCCGTCACTTCGAACACGACGCGGGTCTCGGTGCCGGGGCCCATTACGATGTCGCTCTCGACGCCGAGCTCTTCGATCAGGAAGTTGTGCTCCATGCCGTCAACGCCGATCACGAGGATGACCTCGACGATGTCGCCGACCTTGACGCGGATCTCGGGGTTGTCGACCCCATCGAAGTCGGGGTTGCCTTCATCGACGCCGAGGAAGGCGAAGGGGCCCTGTGCATAGCCGCCGAGCGCGGTGGTCAGCGTGAAGGAGACGGTGGGCTCAAGCTCGTCCTGCGCGGAGGCAAAGGAGAGCATTCCGAAGATCAGGGCGGTCGCAAGCGCGGCAAGCCTCATAAATTTGGACATTCTTGTCACCTTTCGAGGAGCGTCAACAGATGCCCCTCCGTGAATTTGGATGATCGGGAAAACGCCAGCTTCGGCCCGCGGCCTTCCCGTCCGTCAGTCCAAACTAGCACCGGGAGGCAGGGACATTTGTAACAGCGCCCTTAATGAAACGTTGAACTACCGATCATCGGCGACCGCCGCGCCGTTTTACCTGTCCGAGGCTCGCACGCCTACACAAACAGCCTTCATGGTGCGATGCTTTGAACATGTCAATCCAAGAAGATCTGCAGGGAATACTGGGGAAACTGGACGGCTACACCGGCGTGTACGCCAGGGAGCTGTCCGGAGGCGAGGCGATCGAGTCGCATGCGGAGCGCAGCTACGCGCTCGCCAGCGTCGTCAAGCTGCCGCTGCTCGTCCATCTGCTCAGGCTGGTGGACCAGGGCAAGCTCAGCCTGGACCAGCGCATCACATTGCGCGAGTCCGATCGAGTGGCGGGCAGCGGGGTGATCCAGTTCCTGGACCCCGGCCTGCAGCCGACCGTGCACGACCTGATGCGGCTGATGATGATCGTGAGCGACAACGAGGCGACCGACCTGCTGCTGGCCCTGACCACCAAGTCAGCGGTCGAACAGGACATGCATGCGCTTGGCTACGCGAGCTTCTTCATGCCGCATTCGATCCGCGAGATGCTCGCCTCGTTCCTGGTGGGCGGCGAGGACGCGACGTACGAAGAGACTCGCGCAGCGTTCAGGAACCCTGACCGGGACCTTCCGGATGACCCGGCGGGGAACTCGATCGAGCGCGGCGACCGCGCCACGCCCCGCGACCTGGCCGCACTTCTTTCCGACCTGCACGACGGCAAGATCGCCAGCCCGGAATCGACCGAGGTGGGGATGCAGATCCTCAAGGACTGCCAGACGAACAGCAGGCTGCCCGCGCAGCTGCCCAAGGGAACCGTCGTGGCCCACAAGACCGGCACGCTCAACCGCCGCACCAATGACGTCGGCATCGTGTTCGGACCCAATGGGCCTTATGTGGTGGCCCTGATGAACCACGGTGAGGAGGACGAATCCAAAGCGAGCGCCGCGCTCGCCGAGGCATCGCTCGCGATATACGACCACTTCGCGCAGCGGGACTGAAACCGGCAGCGCCTGAGTACACAGGCCGTGTACTCAGGCGCAAAGAAGAGGGCTGCGCATTGCGCACCTGCGTGGTAAGTTTGTGCCACCAGTCCACCTTGCTGGTAAGTTGTTATCAAAAAACAGGACATGGAGGCATACGTGAACAGTACCCCCCGAACTTCACGCCGTACACCCAGAGCCCGAGGCTTGCTGGCAGCCCTGCTGCTGAGCGGAGTTGCCGCGGCCTTCAGCAGCGCGTTGGCACAGGACACCCTGCGCATCGCGATGCCCAGCGAGCCTCCGTCCCTGGACGTTCACGTAACCTCGTCCGCCACCGGCTTCCTGCACGGGATGATCAACGCCACGCTCGTGGCCCGCGACCCGTACACCGGCGACTTCGTACCGTGGCTCGCCGAGTCCTGGGAAGTGCTCGACGGCGGCACGTCCATCCGCTTCGACCTGCGTGATGATGTTTACTTCCACGACGGCACCAACATGACCGCCGAGGACGTGAAGGTCACCTTCGAACGCATGATGGATCCCGAGATGGCCGCGCCGGCAGCAAGCAACGCAGGCTCCTTGTCCGGAGTGACCGTGGTCGATGATTACACCGCGATCGTGCATTACGACGAGCCCTTCGCGCCCGCCATGCTCAACATGACCAACGCTTACTTCGGCATCCTGTCGTCTGCCGCCATCGAGTCGATGGGCGACGGCTTCAGCCAGGCACCGGTCGGAGCGGGACCGTTCAAGATCGGTCGCGTCGTCCCCGGTGACCGCGTCGAGCTCGAGCGCTACGACGATTACGCGTGGGCCCCGCCGTTCTACGAGAACCAGGGCGCCGCGCTTGTCGATGGCATCACCGTGATGTTCATCCCCGACGATGCCACCCAGCTCCTGCTGATCCAGACTGACGGCCTCGACCTGGCCGGCGCCCCGCCCCGCGACGTGCTGCGCATGACCGAGAGCGGCGACGTCGGCGAGGGTGCGGACCTGCAGAGCTACGCCTACCTGTTCGCCGGCGTGCACTACCTGGGCCTGACCACCTGCTGCGAGCGCGTCACCGACGAACAGGCGGTCCGCGTCGCCATCGCTCACGCGATCGACCGCGAGGAGATCGTCGACGCCGCCCTTGAGGGCCTCGCGATCCCGATCACCGGCCTGTACTCCCCAGCCACCTGGGGCTACGACCCCGAGATGACCGGCTATGCCTTCGACCTGGAAGCCTCGGCTGCCGTGCTTGAAGAGGCCGGCTTCACCCGTGGCTCGAACGGCAACTTCCAGCGCGACGGCCAGGACCTGAGCTTCACGGTCTGGACGTACAACACGCCTGAATCCGTGCGCGTTGCGCAGATCGTCCAGGCTCAGCTTGCCGATGCCGGCATCGACATGCAGATCCAGCAGATGGAATCAGCAGCCCTGCTCGGCAGCACCCAGCTGGGTGAGCACGACGCACTGCTGATCAACTACGGCTGGACCGACGGCGGCATCCTCACCTACTTCTTCCACACAAATCGCCTCGAGACCACGAACCGCGTGCACTTCTCGGACCCCGAGGTTGACCGCCTGCTCGAGAAGGGCGAGAGCACCGTCGACGTGGACGAGCGCTTCGCCGTGTACCAGGAGCTCCAGACCAGGCTGCTCGAGCTGTCCCCATGGATTCCGCTGTACACGCCCGAGATCACGTACCTTGCCCGCTCCGACGTGCAGGGCCTGATCGTCAACCACTACTCCGGCGGCTTCAACTTCCATGACGTCTACTTCGGTGACCAGGACTGAGTTGTCCGCATCTCAACTGAACGGAGTCGGGACGCATCAGTCCCGACTCCTTATTTAAGGGGATGCCGGCCTATCTCGTAAGGCGGATCCTGTCGGTCGTGATCGTGATGCTCGGAGCGTCGCTGTTCGTCTTCGTGATCAGCCAGCTCACCCCGGGCGACGCCGTGTCCGTGCGCTACGGCGACACCGGAACGCCGGAGCAGCGCGAGATGCTGAGAAGACAGCTCGGCCTGGACCAGTCGCTGCCCGTGCAGTACTTCCGCTTCGTGGGCAACGCGATCCGGGGCGACCTGGGCGTTTCGCACCGCAGCGGCCGCCCGGTCACGCAGGAGATCTTGAGCCGCCTGCCGGTCACGCTGCAGCTGGCCTCGGCCACACTGCTGATCGCCATCATCGTGGGCGTCAGCGCCGGCATCATCGCGGCGGTGAAACAGAACACGATCCTGGATGTGGGCATGATCACGATCGCGCTGCTGGGCGTGTCCATCCCGAGCTTCTGGCTGGGCCTCATGCTCCAGGTGGTGTTCGGCTACCAGCTGGGTTGGCTGCCTGTGGCCGGCTCGGGCGACTGGCGCTACTACATCCTGCCGGCGCTCAGCCTCGGCTCCAGCGCGGCCGGCGGGCTTGCCCGCTACACGCGCAGCGCCATGCTCGAGGTGATCAGGCTCGACTACATCAGGACAGCGCAGGCAAAGGGCCTGGACAGCCGAAAGGTCATGCTCAAGCACGCGCTGCGCAACGCGCTGATTCCGGTCACGTCCATCCTGGGCCTGCAGTTCGCCGGCCTGATGGGTGGCGCGATCATCACGGAGTCGATCTTCGCGCTGCCCGGCGTCGGCCGCCTCTCGATCGAAGCGCTCGCCTCGCGCGACGTGCCGCTGGTGCAGGGAGTCGTCCTGATGGCCGCCGCGATCATCGTGCTGGCCAACCTGATCGTCGACCTCTTCTACACCGTCATCGACCCAAGGATCCGCTATGACTGAAGGCGCACCGGCAATCACCACACCGATCCGCCGCGGCGTGCTGCTTCGACTGCTCGGCTACACTAACGCCCGCATCGGCCTCGCGATCATCCTGCTGATCGTCCTGCTTGCGATCTTCGCGCCCTGGCTGACGGAGTTCGATCCGATCAGGCAGAACCTGCGGGGACGTTTCCTGCCGCCTTCGGCGACGAACTGGTTCGGCACGGACGAGTTCGGCCGCGACATCTTCACCCGCGTCGCCTACGGAGCGCGCATCAGCCTGCAGATCGGCGCGAGCGTCGTGCTGATCAGCATCACCGGCGGAGCCCTCCTGGGACTGCTGGCCGGCTACTTCCGCGGCTGGGTCGACACGATCCTGCAGCAGCTGATGGAGATCTGGATCGCCTTTCCCAGCCTGCTGCTCGCCCTGGCGATCTTCTCGGCGTTCGAGCAGAACCTGACGACGCTGATAATCATCGTCGGCATCGGCGGCATCCCCAGCGACTTCCGGATCGTACGGGCGGTGACGCTGAGCCTGCGCGAGACCGAGTTCGTCGAGGCGTCCCAGGCGATGGGGGCAAGGACGCCCCGGCTTCTGCTTCGCCACGTGCTGCCCGGCGTGCTTTCGCCGCTGATCGTGAGTGCCACCCTCAGCTTCCCGGGCGCGATCCTGGCCACCGCAGCGCTTTCATTCATCGGCTTCGGCGCCCAGCCACCCACGCCCGAGTGGGGCGCGATCATCGCCGGCGGCCGCGCCTACCTGCGTGCCGAGTGGTGGATCGCTACGCTGCCCGGCCTCACCCTTGCCCTGACCGTGCTCGGCCTGAACCTGTTCGGCGACGGCCTGCGCGACCTTCTCGACCCACGCATGCGCTCACGCAAGTGAGCGCATATCAGAAAGGCCTTCAATGAGCATCACAGAACGAGTCGCGGAAGCGCTTTCGGGCCTGACCGGCCACACCGGCGTCTACTCCCGCGCCCTTGAGGGCGGCGACGCCATCGAGCTGCACGCGGACACGCCCTTCACGCTCGCCAGCGTCGTGAAGCTGCCGATGCTGATCCACACGCTGCGCAAGGTGCAGCAAGGCGAGCTGGACCTTGATACCCGCATCGAGCAGGGGGAGGCCGACCGGCTGCCCGGCAGCGGCGTGATCGTTCACTTCCGCCCCGGCCTGAACCCGACGCTGCACGACCTGCTTTACCTGATGATGATCGTCAGCGACAACCAGGCGACCGACGCCGTCTTGGGCACCAGCAGCAAGGAGGCCGTCCAGGCCGACATGCACGCGCTGGGTTACACGGACTTCCACATGCCGCACAGCGTGCGCGAGGTGCTCTACAGCCTGGTCCCCAACCTGCCGCTGGACGCGAGCTTCGATGAGGTGATGGCGGAATTCCAGAGCCCCGGTTACGAGCGCCGGGACGACGCAGCCGGAGGCTCGGCCGAGATCGGCAACCGCTGCACGCCCCGCACGATCGCCGCCATGCTCACCGACCTCGAGGCCGGCAAGCTGCTCGACGAGGAGCACACGCGCCTGGCGCTGGATATCCTCATCGCCTGCCAGACGAACAGCCGCATCCCCCAGGGCGTGCCGTTCGGCACCAGGGTGGCCCACAAGACCGGCACGTTCAACAGCCGGACGAACGACGCCGGCATCGTCTTCGGCCCCGAGACCGCGTACTCGCTCGTCATCTTCAACCACGGCGAGCCCGACGAGCGCAAGGCCAGCCGGGCGTTCGCCGACGTGTCTGAGCTGCTTTATGGGCATTATAGCTGAGGAGAACCGAGGCGTCTGGACACAAAACCCTAAATGTGCTACAACGCAATAACCTAACCGGGACACAAGGGCGTGGGGAGGATGAGCGTGTGGCAACTCCACAGGAAAAACTTGCCGAATCTCTGGACGTGTTGAAGGCGCTGCAGGATGCGGGCACCGTTGCCATACGTTCGTCCGACCTGTCACGCACACACCGGGAGCGCCTTCTGAGGAACGGCTTCCTGCGGCCGGTAGTCAAGGGCTGGTACATCGCCGGCCACCCTGATGAACCTGCCGGTGAAAGCACGATCTGGTATTCCGCGTTCTGGCCGTTCTGCGCAGGCTATCTCGCGGAGCGCTTTGGCGAGCGGTGGTGCCTGTCGCCAGAACAGTCACTTGCACTTCATGTCGGCAACCAGACGGTGCCACACCAGCTCACAGTTCGTGCACCCGAGGGCGGGAACAAGCCCACGGTGCTCCCGTTCGACACATCGCTTTTCGATGTCAGAGCCCGGCTGCCCCCAACCCGAAGCATGGTCGAGATGGACAATCTGCGCCTCTACTCGTTGCCAGCAGCACTGATCGAGGTGCCGCCTACCTACTTCCAGCGCAGCGCCATCGATGCACGCGCCGCACTCGCAAGCATCCGGGATGCTTCTGAGGTACTCGGCCTGCTCCTCGAAGGCGGTCATAGCACCATCGCGGGGCGGCTTGCAGGCGCCTTCCGTAACATCGGCAGAATCCGAATCGCCGAGGACATCCTGTCTGCAATGCGGTCAGCCGACTTCGACGTGCGCGAACACGATCCGTTCGCAACAAGCCCGGTGGCCGGGGTGTCACATCGCGGCGTATCACCATTCACAAGTCGCCTCAGCCTCATGTGGAGCACGATGCGCAATGAGGTCATCGACCTGTTTCCGGTGGCGCCAGGCAGGCCAAACGACACCGATGCTTACTTGAAGAAGGTGTCTGATACCTATGCAACGGACGCGTATCACTCGCTCTCAATCGAGGGATACCGCGTCTCACCAGCACTGATAAACCGGGTCAGGAGCGGAGAATGGAATCCGGAAACGGACGCGCAAGACCGCGTGCTACAGGACGCATTGGCGGCTCGCGGCTACTGGCTTGCACATCAGGCAGTGCTGAATGGCCTGAAAGCAGTCCTGGCTGGAGAGAATCCTGGCATCCTCGTCGAACACGAACACGGATCGTGGTATCGCGAACTGTTCGCACCAAGCGTGGCGGCAGGAATCTTGCGTCCGAGCGACCTTGCCGGGTATCGCTCCGGCCCTGTCTTCATTCGTCGATCGAAACACGTGCCACCCTCGCCACGGGCAGTACGTGACGCGATGCCAGTCCTATTCGGGCTGCTCTCGGAAGAAGCCGATCCGGCGGTACGAGCTGTGCTCGGCCACTTTGTTTTTGTCTACATACACCCGTACCCGGATGGAAACGGGCGCTTGGGGCGACTCTTGATGAACGTGATGCTCGCTTCAGGGGGCTATCCCTGGACCGTCGTGCCCGTGGACATGCGCAGTGCTTACATGGATGCGCTGGAGCAGGCGAGCGCAAGGCAGGAAATTGCACCGTTTGCTGCCTTTCTCGGCGAGCTTGTAAGGACCTCGCTGATCGGCAAGCAGCAGGCCCGACTTCCGGAATGAGTCGCGCTTTCAGTTAACCGGGGAGCTCCGCGACTATGGGCACCTCACCTTTATCTTTGAGAATCAGTGCAACGGCGCGATCTCTGCCCCGCAGCCCTACCGCAGCGGCAACCCGGCCTTGGGCAGGCGCCTCTCCAGCACCCGTACCAGCCAGGCGGCGAAGAGCGAGAGGAGCAGGAAGAGCCCGCCGACCATCGTCAGTGGCACGAAGTAGCGGAACGTGCGGTCGCCGATCAGCGTTGCGACGCCCATCATCTCCAGCACGGTCACGACCGACAGGAGCGGGGTGTCCTTCAGCATCGACACGAGGTAGTTGCCGAGCGCGGGGATGATCCGCGGGATCGCCTGCGGGATGATCACGTCCCGGAACGCGAGCCAGCCCGGCAGGTTGAGTGCGATCGCCGCCTCGTGCTGGCCCTCCTCGACGGCCTGGAGGCCGGCACGGTACACCTCGGCCGTGTAAGCGCTGTACTGCACGCCCAGCGCGATCGCCCCGGTCAGGAACGCCGGCAGCAGGATGCCGAAGTCGGGCAGCACGAAGTACAGGAAGTACAGCTGCACCAGCAGCGGCGTGTTGCGCACGAACTCGAGGAAGAAGCTTACGGGCAGCGAGACGAGCCTGTTCGGCACCATCTTCAGCAGGGCGAGCACCAGCCCGAGCGCCAGGGCGATGCCCATGCCGAGCAGGGTCGCCTGGATGGTGACGACCATGCCGCGCAGCAGCATCGGCATGATGGACCAGGCGAAGGCCCAGTCAGTCGTGAGGTCCCATTCATATCCGAACAGCATCAGCTTCTGGCTCCGTTTATCGGCGCGCCGGTTCGGCGGCGGATAAGGTTCTCCAGCAGGCGCATCAGCCCGATCAGGATGAGTGCCATCAGGAAGTACAGGACGAGCGTGATCGTGTAGATCGGTACCGTCTCGAAGGTGATGGTGCGCAGGTTCTGGGCGGCGAACGTCAGGTCGGTGAGGGTGATCAGCGAGACGAGTGCCGTGTTCTTGAGGTTCTGGACGACCAGGTTGCCGAAGGGCGGCATCATCTCGGGCAGCGCCTGCGGCAGATAGATGCGCCACAGTGCGTGCCTGTCGTCGAAGTTGAGGGCCGTGACCGCCTCGCGCTGCTCGGCCGGTACCGCCTGGAGCGAACCGCGGATCACCTCGGCGCCGTACGCGCCGATATTGAGCGAGAGCGCAAGCACTCCCGCATGCATCGGTTCGAGCCTGACCCCAAGGAGCGGCAGGGCGAAGAAGAGCCAGAACATCTGCACCAGCAGCGAGGTTCCGCGGAAGATCTCGATGTAGCCAATGCTGATCATGCGGACGAAGCCGTTGCGCGACATCTTGCCGATACCGCTGCTGAATGCCAGCACCGCACCAAGCAAGGTCGAATACAGCGCAAGCTGCAGGGTCATGCCCGCTCCACGCAGCAGACCCGGCAACAGTTCAAATATCAGTTCCATGAAAAGAGGGGTGGGGCGCCTTTACGGCGCCCCGAAATGAGAGTGCTTCTTAGTGGACGGCTTCGCAGAGTGCGACGGTGTCGGCGGCAAGCGCCTCGTCAACGTCGACGTCACTGAGTCCGTAGCCGGTCAGGATCTCGCGGTACTCGTCGGTCTGCTGGAACTCGACGAGCGCTTCGTTGAATGCGTCACGAAGCTCTTCGTTCTCGAGCTTGAAGGTGAAGCCACCCCAGCTGCGGACGGGGCCGTCACCGATGATCGGCGTCTCGAAGCCCTCAGCCGCCTCGACGCGGGCGGAGTTCTCGGCCAGGTTCGCAACGGTCAGGCCAGTGGCGGCGTACGCGTGCACGCGGCCGGCCTCGACCGCAGAGAGCGCGTCGGTGTTCGTGGCGATCATGACGAGCTGGTTCTCGGGGATGCCGTAGGCCTGCGCGAAGTCGAGCTGGTCGGCGCCGGACATGATGCCCATCAGCAGCTCGGGGTTGTCGACGAAGTCGTCGTAGCGGGTGATGCCCATCGGGTTGCCGGCCGGGACGAGCATGCCCTCGCCGTAGCTGGAGCTGGGTGTGGAGAAGAGCACCTGGCTGCAGCGGTCAGGCAGGATCGCCTGCTCGGCGGCGACCATGTCGAAGCGATCGGCCATCAGGCCGGGGATGAGCGAACCGAACTGGGTCACGACCCACTGGACATCCGTTACGCCAAGGCTCTCAAGCACCGCAGTCGCGACGTCAGGCGCGATGCCTTCGGCCTCACCGGCGGCGTTGACGAAGCCGTAAGGCACTTCGTTGGCCGTGGCGATCTGGATGTAGCCGCGCTCGACAATGTCGTCCAGCGTGGTCTGGGCGGCGGCGATGCCACCGAAGCCGATGGCGAATGCCGCCGCGGCTGTCAGGCTTTTCTTGAGGATGCTGTTCATATTTGCTGTACCTCCAGGGTACTGTCTTGGGGCTTCGGCGACGCACCCGCTGCGCATCGCCTCGTTTGTGGCGCGGGAATCGCCTGGTGGCGATGGCCCCGCAGCCGTGCGCGGATCGGTTGGCGCGAGCATCTTCTCAGCCGTCGCCGAGCACTGCGCGCAGGAACTCCTGCGTGCGCGGATTCTCCGGTTCAGTGAAGATCTTCTTTGGCGCGCCTTCCTCCGCTACGCTGCCGGCGTCGAAGAAGACGACCCGGTCGGCCACGTCCTTGGCGAAGCGCATCTCGTGCGTCACGAACAGCATCGTCATCTGCGTGTCACGCGCGAGTTTGCGGAGGATCGAAAGGACCTCGCCCACCAGTTCCGGGTCGAGCGCCGAGGTGACCTCGTCAAAAAGCATCACGTCCGGCTCCAGCGCGAGCGCCCTGGCGATGGCGACCCTCTGCTTCTGCCCGCCCGAGAGCTGCGCAGGGAAGCTGTCGGCCTTGTCGGCCAGGCCGACCATGTCGAGCAGCTCGAGCGCCTGCTCCCTGGCCTCCGACCTGGACTTCTTCTGCACGTGGACGGGGGCTTCGGTGACGTTGCGCAGCACGTTCATGTTGTTGAAGAGGTTGAAGTGCTGGAACACCATGCCGATGCGGCTGCGGGCCTTGCGCAGGTGCCGCGCGTTGGCCGGCCGCGCCTTGCCGCCCGGGGTGTCCTCCATGTGCCACAGGGGTTCATCGCCCACATAGATCCGGCCAGAGTCGGGCTTGGTCAGGGTCATCAGCACCCGCAGGATCGTGGTCTTGCCACTCCCGCTGGGTCCGATGATCGCCAGCTTCTCGTTCTCGGCGACCTCGAAATCAAGGCCGTCGAGTACGGTAACATCACCGTACGATTTCCTTACTTTTTCGAATCGAATGAACGGCCGGGAAGTTGCTCCCGGCGTGAGCGTGTCGGGCTCTGTGACTTGGTTGGTAATCGGTTGCCTCCGTTGGGCTGGCGTCGGGCTGCGTGTGTGATCCTGCGCTTGCTCACGCTTGAGTCTTGACGGTTGGGCACTTCCGAATGTACAGAAGCTGGGCGTGCGTTCCGTGGTTTTTCAGAACGCTTGGTTTTTGGGCCAGCACTGCTGGTATGCAGCAGCTTTCGGAATACTTCCGGTTCTGGCACCGAAGTCGGACTAGAACATGCTGTTAACACGATGCGAACATCGTGCATGCCTTTATACCTTAGTGGGATTTGGATTGTGTGTCAAGTCGAGTATGGGGTTAG
>ERZ869909.619-NODE-619-length-37744-cov-81.556774_pt1 | contig 37744 bp, 34 predicted proteins | sample MGYA00520892_ERZ869909 | MGnify/ENA primary metagenome ERZ869909 (study PRJEB32215, sample SAMEA104723947) | bioreactor metagenome | biome: bioreactor; feature: anaerobic bioreactor; material: water | place: China | collected 2015-03-12 ...
TCGGCGGCGCTCAACAGCCATTTCCAGTTCATCCACGCATCCCCTTCCGAACCTTACCCAGCTTCTGTGTCACCCCTGACGCCGTATCAGAAGCCATGCCGACGCAAGCCAGTAAATACCCGTCGCAATCACAATCGTCACCACACGGGCGGACAATTCGATCTCGCGCCCGGTCATGGCATCCAGTGCAAATCCGATCACCAGGAAAACGGCGGCGAAAAACGCCGCGCGCTTCCATGTCTGGCCAATCGCCTCGGCAAAGCTCATCCAACGCTGCCCTCAAGCGAGATCGCCACCAGCGCCTGTGCTTCCATGGCAAACTCCATCGGCAGCGCCTGCAACACTTCGCGGCAGAAACCATTGACCACCAGCGCCACGGCCTCCTCCTCGTCCATACCGCGCGAGCGGCAGTAGAAAAGCTGATCGTCGTCAACCTTCGAGGTCGTCGCCTCATGCTCGACGCGCGAAGACGAGTTGCGCACCTCGATATAAGGCACGGTATGCGCGCCGCACTGATCGCCGATCAGCAGGCTGTCGCACTGGGTATAATTGCGGCTGTTCGTGGCTTTGGGATGCATCGACACCAGCCCGCGATAGGTGTTCTGGGCATGGCCCGCGCTGATCCCCTTGGAGACGATGCGCGAGCGCGAGTTCTTGCCCAGATGGATCATCTTGGTGCCGGTATCGGCCTGCTGCCAGTTATTGGTGATGGCGATCGAATAGAACTCGCCCGAGGATTCCTCGCCACGCAGAATGCAGGAAGGGTATTTCCAGGTAATCGCCGAGCCGGTTTCCACCTGCGTCCACATCACCTTGGCGCGCGCCTCGCGGCAGTCGGCGCGTTTGGTGACGAAGTTGTAGATGCCGCCCTTGCCCTCCTCGTCGCCGGGATACCAGTTCTGAACGGTCGAATACTTGACCTCGGCATCCTCCAGCACGACGATTTCCACCACCGCGGCATGAAGCTGGGCGATGTCGCGCTTGGGGGCCGTGCAGCCCTCAAGGTAGCTAACATATGCACCTTTTTCGGCGATAATGAGCGTGCGTTCGAACTGGCCAGTGTTTTCGGCATTGATGCGGAAATAGGTGCTCAGTTCCATCGGGCAGCGCACGCCGGCGGGAACATAGACAAACGAGCCGTCAGAAAACACCGCCGAATTGAGCGTGGCAAAATAGTTGTCGCTGACCGGCACAACCGAGCCGAGGTATTTCTTCACCAGTTCCGGATGCTCGCGGATCGCTTCCGAGATCGAGCAGAAGATAACCCCGGCTTTCGCCAGTTCATCCTTGAAGGTCGTCCCCACGCTGACAGAATCGAACACCGCATCGACGGCAACACGCCGCTCCGGATCCTGGGTGCCGTCGGCCCCTTCGACCCCGGCCAGAACCATCTGTTCCTTCAGCGGAATACCCAGCTTCTTGTAGGTCGCCAGCAGTTTGGGGTCCACGTCATCAAGCGATTTCGGCTTTTCGATCATGCTTTTGGGGCGGGCGTAGTAATACTGATCCTGATAATCGATCTCGGGGATGTTCAGCATTGCCCAGTCGGGCGCCTCCATCGACTGCCAGCGCCGATAGGCGCCCAGCCGCCATTCGGTCATCCATTCCGGCTCGCCGTTCTTTTCCGAGATCAGGCGCACGATGTCTTCGTTCAGGCCCTTGGGCGCGAACTCCATCTCGATATCGGTTTCCCAGCCGTGCTTGTATTTCCCGGCCATGGACTGCACGGTTTCGACCGTTTCGCGGTCCACGCCTTCGCGGATATCCATGTTGTCCAAAGCAGCCATGTTCATCTTCCCGTTTTATTTCCGTTTTCCTGCGGGGTTGCCCGCATTCATCTCATTTCAGGCGCGCCCGCGCCCGTTTCCATGCCGCCGAATAAACCTCGGCAAAGCGCAAGACATCCTCGCGCGTGATCCCCGGCCCAATCGACACCCGCAACGCCGAACCCGAAGCGACCGCCTCAAACCCCATGGCGCGCAGCACGCGGCTGGCCGCCACCTTCCCTGATGAACAGGCAGAACCGGCCGAAACCGCGAAGCCCGCAAGATCCATCGACATCACCTGCGTCTCACCCTTCCAGCCGGGCGAGACAAGACACAGCGTATTGGGCAGCCTTGGCTGGCCCTTGCCGACTGAGATAATCCCTGTGCAATCGGCTTCCAGTGCCTGTTCCAGACAATTTCGAGTGTCTGCAACCTGTTCCCAGACGCCATTGGCCAGATCGCGCGCAGCAGCCTCGGCCGCGGCGCCGAAACCCGCGATTCCCATCACATTCTCGGTACCCGCACGCCGGCCCATCTCCTGGCCACCGCCGCGGATCTGCGCAGCCAGGTCCACCCCCTGGCGAAGCACCAGTGCACCCACACCCTTTGGCCCGCCGAGCTTGTGTGCCGACACCAGCCCCATTACGCAGCCCAACCAATTGAAGGCCACGGGCAACTTGCCGAAACCTTGCGTCAGATCCGACACCGCCAGCCCTTCGGGCAGGTCCTGCACGATGCCAGTCTCGGAATTGGCCAGTTGCAGTGCGGTCTGCGCAGGGTCGGCAACCGTAACGCGCCCCTGACCGTCGACCGGCAGATCTGCCGCGCACCAGGCCGATACTGCATCATGCTCAATCCCGCCGCAGTGCAGACCGCGACCGGCGCAAGCCAGCGCCGCCGCCTCGGTCGCGCCCGAGGTGAAGACGATATCGGCCCCCTCAGCCCCCAGTGCCGCCGCAACCTGCGCGCGGGCGCGCTCTATCAGGCCCCGCACCGCCCGGCCCTCGGCATGAATGGAACTGGCGTTGCCGGTGACATCCATCGCAGCACAGATCGCCGCGCGCGCTTCAGAACGCAGCGGGGCCGAGGCGTTCCAGTCCAGATAAAGCCGCCCGTTCATCCTGCCACCCGAAACAGGCCGGGCACCGCCGGACAGGGTTTGAGCGCGTTTCCGGCGACGTCGGCCAGCGTGGTCTGGTGCAAGAAGACATAGACCTGCGCCGACAGGCTTTCCCACAACCGGTTGGTCATGGACTGCGCCTGACTGCCCGACACCGCCCCCGAGGCCCCCGCCCCGGTCTGCAACGCGGAAACCGTTTCCTCGACCGCTTCCAGCACTTCCGACACCCGAATATCGGTCGCCGGACGTGCCAGCCGGTAGCCGCCGCCCGGCCCACGCACCGATTCGACCAGCCCGGCACGGCGCAGCTTTACGAAAAGCTGCTCCAGATAGGCCAACGACACATCCTGACGACGGGCGATCTCGGCCAGCGACACATGCTGGCCATCCTTGTGCGCAAGGATCAGCGCCAGATCGACCATCGCCACCATCGCATATCGGCCTTTTGTCGACAGTTTCATCGCCATTTCCCAATCGTCGCGCCATAAGCGCGCAAGGATTTCACCAAATACATTGACGCGCGACCGGGCGTTGCTTAACTGCTATCCCGCGCGCCGGACCCACCTCGGTTACCGACGCGGGCAAAGATTAGAAACGTTCTAGGTTATCCGACTTCTTAAGTCAACTAAGAAGCCGGCAGCCTGACCAGATGCCGATTGTGCAAAGGTGGCCCGATGCCCGAAGTGATTTTCCCTGGACCCGAAGGCCGGCTGGAGGGACGCTACCACCCTCAACCCAACCGTGACGCGCCCATTGCAATCGTCCTGCACCCGCACCCGCAGTTTGGCGGCACGATGAACAACAAGGTCGTCTATAACCTGCATTACGCCTTCCACGCGCTCGGCTTCTCGGTTCTGCGGTTCAACTTTCGCGGGGTCGGACGCAGCCAGGGTGAGTATGACCAGGGCATCGGCGAATTGTCCGATGCGGCCTCGGCACTGGATTACCTGCAGGCGATGAACCAGAACGCCCGGCATTGCTGGGTCGCGGGATTCAGCTTTGGCGCCTGGATCGGCATGCAGTTGCTCATGCGCCGCCCCGATATCACCGGCTTTGTTTCGGTCGCGCCCCCGGCGAACATGTATGATTTCAGCTTTCTTGCACCCTGCCCGGCCTCGGGGCTGATCATCAACGGCACCGCCGACCGCATCGCCCCCCCGCGTGACGTTTCAGGTCTGGTGGCCAAGCTGCATGAGCAAAAAGGCATCACCATTACCCATACCGAGATTGAGGGCGCCGACCATTTCTTCCGCGACGAAGAAGCCCATATGAAACCGATGATCAACCATGTCTCGGATTACGTGAAGCGCCGCCTGACCGAAGCCAGCCGCTGAAGCCGCCGGGCGGAAGTACCCGCCCGCGCCGTTTTCCCGCCTCATCCCTGCCCCGAGCCTGCTTCAGATCGTGAATATCACGAACGAATCGGGCCCGGCATCGGTGCATCAGACACCGGGCTTTGCTGCAATGGCCGCAATCGACAGGAAAGATGATGAAAACGCTTCGCATACCCACCCAGCCGATCGCAGGGCAGAAACCCGGAACTTCGGGACTGCGCAAGAAAACCCGCGTCTTCATGGAGCCCGGCTATCTGGAAAACTTCGTCCAGAGCATCTGGAACGGTATTGGCGGGGTTTCGGGCAAGGTTCTGGTGCTGGGTGGCGACGGACGATACTTCAACGAACACGCGGTGCAGGTCATCCTGCGCATGGCCGCGGCCTCGGGCGCGAAACGGGTGATTGTCGGGCAAGGCGGGCTGTTGTCGACCCCCGCAGCCTCACATCTGATCCGCAAGCGCGGGGCGGATGGCGGGGTGGTGCTGTCGGCCAGCCACAATCCCGGTGGGCCAGACGAGGATTTCGGCATCAAGTTCAACACGGCCAATGGTGGCCCGGCCCCGGAAAGCGTGACGCAAAAGATATATGAGGCCAGCACCCGGATCGATGAACTGCTGACCCTTGATGCGCCCGATCTGCCGCTCGACCGGCTGGGCGAACAGGTTCTGGCCAACATGGTGGTTGAGGTGGTTGACCCGGTCAGCGATTACGCTGATCTTATGGAAACCCTTTTTGATTTCAGCGAAATACGCGCGCTTCTTCAATCAGGATTCACGCTGCGCTTTGATGCGATGCATGCGGTTACCGGTCCCTATGCCGTGGAAATCCTGGAAAACCGGCTGGGTGCCGCGCAAGGCTCGGTCGTCAACGCCAAGCCCTTGCCAGACTTTGGTGGTGGCCATCCAGACCCCAACCCGGTCTGGGCGAAAGCACTGGTCGATACCGTCATGGGCCCCGATGCGCCAGATTTTGCCGCCGCCTCGGATGGCGATGGCGATCGCAACATGATCCTGGGGCGCGGCGTCTATGTCACGCCTTCGGACAGTCTGGCGGTGCTGGCTGCCAATGCCAATCTGGCGCCGGGCTACAGCACCGGGCTGAAAGGTGTCGCGCGCTCGATGCCGACCAGCCGCGCGGTTGACCGCGTGGCCGAGGCATTGAATATCCCGGCCTTCGCCACGCCGACCGGCTGGAAGTTCTTCGGGAACCTGCTGGATGCGGGCATGGCGACGCTCTGCGGCGAAGAATCGGCGGGCACAGGATCGGATCATGTGCGCGAGAAGGACGGGTTGTGGGCGGTGCTTCTGTGGCTGAACATACTGGCCAAGCGGAAGATGTCGGTGGCCGCGCTGATGGAGGATCACTGGGCACGATTCGGACGCAACTACTATTCGCGCCACGATTACGAGGCGCTCGACAGTGCCACGGCCGAATCGCTGATGGCTGATCTGCGCACCATCCTGCCCGACCTTGCAGGTAACCGTGTCAGGGAACTGACGGTGCAGGGAGCCCGCGATTTCGCCTATACCGACCCGGTTGATGGCAGCACGGCCACCGGTCAGGGCATCGAGATCGATTTCGAGGATGGCGCGCGGGTGGTTCTGCGCCTGTCGGGCACAGGCACCGAAGGCGCAACTCTGCGCGTCTATCTTGAACGCTTCGAGGCACAGGACATTGCGCAGACCCCGCAAGCGGCCCTCGCCGGGGTGATCGTCGCCATCGATGCCCTGACGGACCTACGCAAACGCACCGGCCGCACCCGGCCCGATGTGATTACCTGACCGGCCTTTGACCTGATTGCCTGCTTCGCAGAAGCCTCTTTGTTCTAGAGCAGGGGGCGCTGCCCCCGTCCCTTCTGCTGCGCAGAAGGGACTCCCCCGGGATACTTATCGAACAGGTGAAAGGGGGGCGGTCAGGCCTTGAGTTCGCTTTCGATCCAGCGCGAGAGTGCCGCGGCCTGATCCGCCGACAAGCGCAGACCCAGTTTGGACCGGCGCCACAGGATGTCTTCGGCGCTGCGGGCGAACTCTTGATCGATCAGCCAACGAACCTCGGACTCATGCAAAGTGGCGCCGAAATCCCGGCCCAGATCGGCCCGGTCGCGCGCCGCGCCCAGAATTGTCACCGCCTCGGTGCCGTAGGCGCGGATCAGTCGACGCGCCCAGAACGAATCGAGGAACGGATAGCGGCAGCGCAGGTCGTCAATCAGGTTCTGCACCCCCTCGACCGGGAAATCGCCGCCCGGCAGTGGCACACCGGCTGTCCAGTCGCCCCTGCCGCCGGACAGCGCCGCCCCGATCTGCGCCAGCGCCGCTTCCGCGAGCCGCCGATAGGTCGTGATCTTGCCGCCAAACACATGCAGCACCGGCGCGCCCGCAGATCGGTCGGTCTTGAGCACGTAATCGCGCGTGGCTGCGGTGGCCGAGCGGGCGCCGTCATCATAAAGCGGACGCACGCCGGAATAGGACCAGACCACATCCTCGGCGGTGACGGGCTTTGCAAAATACTGTGAGGCAAAGGCACAAAGATAATCGCGCTCTTCGTCGGTGCAGCGCGGGGGCGTGTCAGGGTCGGTATGGTCTGCATCGGTGGTGCCGATCAGGGTGAAGTCGTTCTCATAAGGGATGGCGAAGATAATCCGACCGTCAGTCCCTTGAAAGAAATAGCATTTGTCGTGATCGTAGAGCCTGCGGGTGACGATATGCGATCCGCGCACCAGCCGAACCTTGTCGCGCACGTTCAGCCGCAAGGTGTCGTGGATCACGTCCCCCACCCAGGGTCCGGCCGCATTCACCAGCATCCGCGCGCGCAGGGTTTCCGGCCCCTCGGCGGTATCGAGTGTCACCTCCCACAGCCCGTCAGCGGCCCGCGCCGCGCTGACGCGGCTGCGTGTCAGGATCGTGGCACCCCGCGCCTGGGCATCACGGGCATTGAGCACCACAAGGCGCGAATCTTCGACCCAGCAGTCGGAATATTCATAGGCTTTCTCAAAGCGTTCCTGCAGGGGGGCGCCCTCGGGTGTGCCCGGCAGGTGGAGCGTGGTGGTGCCCGGCAGGATCTTGCGCCCGCCCAACAGGTCATAAAGAAACAGCCCCAGCCGGATCAGCCAGGCCGGACGGCGGCCGCGCATCCAGGGCATGAACAAGCCCAGCAGGCGCGAGGTGGGCGTTGTCCCTTCGAAACGCATGTCGCGGTGATAAGGCAGCACGAAACGCATCGGCCAGGAGATATGCGGCATGGCGCGCAACAGCACCTCGCGTTCGACAAGCGCCTCGCGCACAAGCCGAAACTCGAAATACTCCAGGTATCTGAGCCCGCCGTGAAACAGCTTCGTCGAGGCCGATGACGTGGCACCCGCCAGGTCGCCCTGCTCGGCCAGCACCACCGAGTATCCACGACCGACGGCATCACGGGCAATGCCGCAGCCGTTGATTCCGCCACCGATGACCAAAAGATCTACCGGCTCTGGCTTGGGATCGGTCTGTGTAGTGACGGAGAGGGTTTGAGGCATTGCGCATTCGATTTCGAGTTTGATCGGAACAGAAGCATATCGCTTTCGTTTTATCAATATTGCTTTCGTTTTTTTGCGAAGCTCCCGCAGATTTCTTTGAATGATCGCAAATACATCTTTTTTGTTTGGCCGCCCTCTTCGCGAACGCCGCCGCCAGCGCAGGTTCGCCATTGCCATGACGAAAGCAGGCGAAGATAGTTGCAACCAAAAGGAACCGAATCATGTCGCAGGGCTTTCGCCTTCCGCAAATTGTTGAGATCGCCCGGATTGAGGGCAAGGTCACGGTCGAGGGGCTGGCCGAACACTTTGGCGTCACCGTGCAGACGATCCGTCGCGATCTGGCAGAGTTGGATGAAGCCGGAAAGCTTGAACGGGTTCATGGCGGGGCGATTCTGCGTTCGGGGACGGTCAATATTGGCTATCAGGAGCGCCGTGCCCTTCTGGCCGAAGAAAAGCGCGCCATTGCACGCGCCTGCGCCGCTGCAATTCCGGAGGGTGCGTCGATTTTCCTCAATATCGGCACCTCCACCGAGGCCGTGGCACGCGAGTTGCTACGCCACTCCAGCCTTATGGTGGTGACCAACAACATGAATGTCGCCAATATCCTGGCCGACAACCCCGCCTGCCAGGTAATCGTTACCGGCGGCACGCTGCGCCGCTCGGATGGCGGGCTGATCGGCAACCTGACCGAGGCGGTGATACGCCAGTTCAAGTTCGATCTGGCCGTGATCGGCTGCTCGGCGCTCGATGCCGATGGCGATATCCTCGATTATGACATAGAGGAAGTGGGTGTAAGCCGCACCATTCTGGGACAGGCGCGCATGGCCTGGCTGGTGGCCGATCATTCCAAATTCCAGCGCACCGCGCCTGCGCGGATCGGGTCGATGGAACGGATCGACAGTTTCTTCACCGACCGCCCGCTGCCCCCGTCGCTGGCTGACCGCTGCGACGAATGGAACACGCAAGTGATCCTGGCGCCTGCCGGCGAGCGCAGATGACATTATCCTGAGCCCCGGTTGAAATGCGCTGGATCCTGCGCATTTCTGGAGGCTACGGCGCGGTCACAGGCAAATGCTGTTTTGACCGCTGCCAGCCGCACCGGCAGACGGAGATCGTGATGGATGACCGGTATCGCAGGCGTCTGGACCGCCAATTGCGCATCCTTGCGCTAAGTATTCCCGCGCTGGCACCGCTGATTCGCGTCATTCAGGGGCGGCCCGCGATGCTCATTCGGTTGCCGGTGGCTTTTCTGCTGCTTATCGGCGGCCTGTTGGGCTTTCTGCCGATTCTGGGATTCTGGATGCTGCCTTTGGGGTTGCTGATTCTGGCGATCGACCTGCCAGCGCTGCGGCCCGTGGTTACGGCCGCGATCATCCGGATCCGGCGTTGGTGGCAAACCCGGCGGCGCAAACGACCAACGACGCGCAGGGATGATCCCTGATCAACCCTGCTCAGGGCTGAACCCGCCGTAACGCCCGGCACTGAACACCAGCGGCGCGCCCGGGCGGCTTGCTGCGCGCAACACCCGACCGACGATCAGCGCATGATCGCCGCCCTCGTGGACAGCCTCTTGCCGACACTCAAACCACGCCAGGCAGCCTGGCAGAATCGGAACACCCTCCGGGCTGGTGGTGACGCCGGGCAGCGCGAAATCCATTCCGTCCAGCGCAAAATGACGGGCCAGGGCGAACTGATCCGCTGCGAGCACATGGATGGCATAATGGCGCGCGGTGGAGAAGGCCGTGAAACGGCGTGACGCTCGGGCCGGCGACCATAGCACCAAGGCCGGATCCAGCGAGAGGCTGGCAAAGCTGTTGGCGGTAATGCCCACACGCCCGGCGCCGTCCCCGGTGGTGACAACGCAGACGCCGGTAGCGAAACTGCCCAGCGCATCGCGAAAACGACGCGTGTTGCCATCGGCAGGATCGAAGGTTTCAATCCCTGTCTCGTCGTCTGTCATGATACTTGTGCCTTTCCCGTGATTGCCTGTCGCCGCGGCTTCCCTTCCCGAAATACGGCGCGCGAACCTCTCGACAAGGGCGCATGTTGTGCCTAGCCTGCGCGCGCCCCCGTATCGCAGAGAGAACAGATGCCGCGCAAGATCATCATCGACACCGACCCCGGCCAGGACGATGCTGTCGCAATCCTGCTGGCGCTGGCCAGCCCTGAGGATGTGAGCGTTCTGGGCATCACATGCGTGGCCGGCAACGTGCCGCTGCCGTTGACGGCACGAAACGCGCGGATCGTCTGCGAACTTGCGGGGCGGAAGGATGTAAAGGTCTTTGCCGGTTGCGACCGGCCCTTGAAACGCCCGCTGGTTACGGCCGAATATGTGCATGGAAAAACCGGGCTTGACGGAATCATACTGCCCGAGCCGGTGATGCCGCTGCAACCGGACCATGCTGTAGATTTTCTGATCGATACGCTGCGCACCGAAGACGCCGGCAGCGTGACGCTGGTGCCGATCGGCCCGCTGACAAACATCGCCACCGCCATGCAGCGCGCGCCCGATATCATTAGTCGCATTGGGCAGATCGTGCTGATGGGAGGCGCCTATTTCGAGGTGGGGAATGTCACCCCGGCTGCCGAGTTCAACATCTATGTCGATCCGGAAGCCGCCGATATCGTTTTCCGCTCTGGCGTCGATCTGGTGGTGATGCCGCTCGATGTAACGCACAAGGCCCTGATCACCCGCGCCCAGGTAGAGAAGTTTCGTGCGCTGCCCGGCAAGGTTGGACCCGCCGTCGCCAGCTGGACCGACTTTTTCGAGCGGTTCGACAAGGAAAAATACGGCAGCGAGGGCGCACCCCTGCATGACCCTTGCACAATCGCATGGCTGATACGCCCTGATCTGTTCTCGGGGCGCAAGATCAATGTCGAGATCGAAACAGAGGGGCGCCTGACCACTGGCATGACCGTCGCCGACTGGTGGCGCGTTACCGATGGCACACCCAACGCCACCTTCATGGGCGGGATCGATGCCGAAGGCTTCTTCGCACTGCTGGACGAGCGCCTGGCGCGGTTCTGATCCCTCAGCTGCCACAGACAAACCCGGCCCTGAAGGAGGTTCTTCCGCCGCCCCCACACCGGCAAAGGGGGCAGCCCCCGCGCTGCGAAGCGGCCGAGCAGACAGTCTTCGGCGAAGCCGGCAATCTGGTCATGTGCGAAGCGATAAAAAAACCGGCGCGCCAGCAACGGGCGCGCCGGAAATGCGCGCCCCGCGAAGCGGGACGCCGGGGGACAGTTGTGATTATTCGGCGGCGCGCGCCATCGGGTTGTTGGGGTGCGTTGTCCAGTTACCGTGTTCAGCGGGAACAACCTGCCCCGTGCGTTCATCCAGCGCGCCCGGCGCCACCCGTTCCATGGTGATACAGTTCTCTACCGGGCAGACATTGACGCAGAGGTTGCAGGCTACGCATTCGTCGTCCTTCACGGTGAAAACCCGCTCGGGCGACATGGCGATGGCCTGATGCGAGGTATCTTCGCAGGCGGCAAAACAGCGTCCGCAACTGATGCACAGATCCTGATCGATCTTTGCCTTGGTGACGTAGTTCAGGTTCAGATACTGCCAGTCGGTGACATTGGGCACCGCGCGGCGCACGATCTGGTCGGTCGATGTGAAGCCCTTCTGGTCCATCCACAGCGACAGGCCCGCCGTCAGTTCCTTGATGATCCCGAAGCCATAGGTCATCGCCGCGGTGCAGACCTGCACATTGCCCGCACCAAGTGCCATGAACTCCGCGGCATCACGCCATGTCGTCACCCCGCCGATGCCCGAGATCGGCAGATCGGCGGTTTCCGGGTTGCGGGCGATCTCGGCAACCATGTTCAGCGCGATGGGTTTCACCGCCGGGCCGCAATAGCCGCCATGGGTGCCCTTGCCGTCGATCATCGGCTCGGGGCTGAAATCATCGAGATTGACCGAGGTGATCGAATTGATCGTGTTGATCAGGCTCACCGCATCGGCCCCACCCTTGAGCGCGGCTTCGGCGGGTTTGCGGATATCGGCGATGTTGGGCGTCAGCTTGACAATGCAGGGCATCCTTGAGTGCTGCTTCACCCAGCGCGTCACCATCTCGATATATTCCGGCACCTGCCCCACGGCCGAGCCCATGCCGCGCTCGGCCATTCCATGCGGGCAGCCGAAGTTCAGCTCCACCCCGTCGGCCTCGGTATCCTCGACATGTTTCAGGATCGCTTTCCAGCTTTCCTCATCGCAGGGCACCATCAGGCTGACGATCAGCGCGCGGTCTTTCCAGTCGCGTTTCACCTGCTTGATCTCGCGCAGGTTCACTTCGAGCGGGCGGTCGGTGATCAGTTCGATGTTGTTCAGCCCCAGAAGCCGCCGATCCGCACCCCAGATCGCGCCATAGCGCGGCCCGTTGACATTGACCACCGGCGGCCCTTCCGAGCCCAGGGTTTTCCAGACCACCCCGCCCCAGCCCGCCTTGAAGGCGCGCTCGACGTTATAGGCCTTGTCCGTCGGCGGGGCCGAAGCCAGCCAGAACGGGTTGGGCGATTTGATACCGACGAAATTGCTTGCAAGATTGGCCATGATTGTTGCCCTCCCTCAGGCCATGATGCTGGCGTGGATGTCTTCGGCCGCATCGCGGCCCTGGGCAGTGGCGGTGACCGTCAGATCCTCGCCGCCTGCCGCGCAGTCGCCCCCGGCCCAAACGCCGGGCAGACTGGTGCGGCCCTCTACGCTGACCGCGATCTTGCCGCCTTCCAGTGTCAGGGCTTCCGGTGCGCCTTCAAGCCGCTGGCCGATGGCCTTGAACACTTGGTCGGCACGCAGCCGGAATGTTTCGCCGGTGGGTTCCAAACCGGTCGGGCTGTTGCGGGTATAGCCGAACTCAATCTCGCGGACCGCGCCGTTGCCATGGACCGCCAACGGCATCGCATTGGTTATGATCTTCACCCCTTCGGTCTGGGCGTGATCCAGCTCATAATCCGAGGCGCCCATCGCGCTGCGGTCACGGCGGTAGACCATGGTAACATGCTCGGCACCCAGCAGGCGGGATTGCACCGCGGCATCGACTGCGGTCATGCCCCCCCCGATCACCACCACATGCCGCCCGATGGGTAGCGTTGACAGGTCACCGCACTGGCGAAGCTCGTAGATGAAATCAACCGCATCGCGCACGCCTTCCTTTTCCTCGCCCTGCGCACGCAAGGCGTTGACACCGGCAAGCCCCATACCAAGAAACACCGCATCGAAATCCTCGCGAAGTTCCTCCAGCGTGATCTCGCTCCCCAGCGCCTTGCCTGTCTCGATGCGAACTCCGCCAATTCCAAGAAGCCAGTTGACCTCGGCCTGGGCGATGCCGCCTGCCGCCTTGTAAGCCGCTATGCCGTATTCGTTCAGACCACCGGGTTTGGGCCGGGCGTCATGTATCACCACATCATGGCCCTTCATCGCCAGCCGGTGCGCACAAGCCAGACCGGCAGGCCCGGCCCCTACCACCGCCACGCGTTTGCCCGTGGGCGCGGCGCGGGTGAAAGGGTGGTCGTTGCGCTCCAGCAGGATGTCGGTAGCGTAGCGCTGCAGGCGGCCAATCTCGACGGGTTGCCCCTCGGCGGTCTCGCGCACGCAAGCACCCTCGCACAATGTCTCGGTCGGGCAGACGCGGGCGCACATCGCGCCCATGATGTTCTGGTCAAAGATCGTGCGCGCTGCGGCCTCGGGTTGGCCCGCCTGGATCTGCCGGATGAACAACGGGATGTCGATGGCCGTGGGACAGGCGGTGATGCAAGGGGCATCATGGCAGAAATAGCAGCGATCGGCCGCGACGCGCGCTTCGTGATCGTCGAAACAAGGATAAAGATCGTCGAAATTGGCGGCGAGCAGATCGGCATCAAGACGTGCGGGCTCAATCCCGTCGGTCTGTGGGCTGTTGGTCACGGGCTACCTCCTGGCGTTGGGTTGCTTGTGTTCTTGTTTTTCCCAACCTTGCCACAGTTGAAAATTTTATCAACTGGTAAAATATGGGCGACTGCGAATTTCTCGCCGCCTCCCGTCGCCAAGGCTTTTTCAAATCACTGAACCGAAGAATAAAAAAAGGGGGCATGCGCCCCCTTTTTTGCGGTCTGTTGTCGTTGGTCAGCGCAGGACACTACGCCCGGCATATTGTGCCGCTTCGCCCAGCATTTCTTCTATGCGGATCAATTGATTGTATTTCGCCATCCGGTCCGAGCGCGCCAGCGATCCGGTCTTGATCTGACCGCAGTTGGTTGCAACTGCCAGATCGGCGATGGTGGCATCCTCGGTCTCGCCGGAACGGTGCGACATCACACAGGTCATGCGGGCGCGATGGGCCATGTCGACGGCAGCGAGCGTTTCGGTCAGCGTGCCGATCTGGTTGACCTTTACCAGCAGGCTGTTGCCGCAATCCATCTCAATTCCCTTCGCCAACCGCTTGGGATTGGTGACAAAAAGATCATCGCCCACCAACTGGATCTTGCTACCCAACGCCTCGGTCAGTGCCTGCCAACCTTCCCAGTCATCCTCGGCGCAACCGTCTTCAATGGAGATGATCGGATAGTCGCGCACCAGATCGGCCAGATAAGTGACATTCTCGGCGCCAGTAAGGGATTTCCCTTCACCTTCAAGAACATACTTGCCGTTCTTGTAATATTCCGTCGCCGCACAATCGAGCGCCAGATAGATATCCTCGCCCGGCTTGTAACCTGCCTTCTCGACAGATTTCAAAATGAAATCAAGCGCTTCTCTGGCAGAGCTGATATTGGGCGCAAAGCCCCCCTCATCGCCTACGCCGGTGGCCAGACCGGCTTGCTGCAATTCCTTCTTCAACACATGGAACACCTCGGCCCCCATGCGCACCGCCTCACCGATATTACCGGCACTGACGGGCATGATCATGAATTCCTGAATGTCGATCGGATTGTCGGCATGCTCGCCGCCGTTGATGATGTTCATCATCGGCACCGGCAGCATCCGCGCCGAGGTGCCGCCGACATAGCGGTAGAGCGGCTGGCCGCAGGCTTCGGCGGCGGCCTTGGCGACGGCCAACGAGACACCAAGGATGGCATTGGCGCCCAGCCGCGCCTTGTTCGGTGTGCCGTCCAGCTCAATCAGAGCGCTGTCGATGGCAACCTGTTCCGTGGAATCGCTGCCGACCAGCGCCTCAGCGATCTCGCCATTGACGGCAGCCACGGCATTGAGCACCCCCTTGCCAAGAAAGCGCGCCTTGTCGCCATCGCGCAACTCCACCGCCTCATGCGCGCCAGTGGAGGCCCCCGACGGCACGGCCGCCCGCCCCATGGTGCCGTCTTCGAGGATCACATCCACTTCAACGGTCGGATTGCCCCGGCTGTCCAGGATTTCGCGGCCGGTGATATCGAGAATGGTGGTCATGACAGGGCCCTGTGTTGGCGATGATTTCGTGCTTCTATATCTTGGCCCGGACCTTGGGGAAAGCCCGCTACGCGCCAACGGACCCCTAATAACGCTAACGGCGCAACATGGTGCGTTGCAACAACATCTGGCGCCACAGCGTGTAAAGCCCTGCCCCGACCACCAGCACTGACCCCGCCAGCGTCATTGCATCGGGGACTTCGCCGAAAACTACCAGGCCGATGATCATGGCGAAGATTAGCCGCGAATATCGAAACGGCGTCGTTACAGCGATATCGCCCAGCCGGGTGGCACCGACCAGGGCTGCGTAGGCCAGTATCCCCGCCGACAGTGCCAAGGCGATCCAGCCCCAGTCCGCGGCAACGGGCACCACGGGCGCCGTGCCGGTAGCCGCCAGCAGCAGCAGTCCCGCAGGGGCGACCATGGTAAAGCCCCAGCCTGAAAGCTGAAGGCTGTGAACGCGCGCAGGCACCCGACGCGTCGCCAGATCGCGCGCAGACAAGGCAAAGACCGCGATCACCGCCAGCAGTGAGGCCGGGTCGAACGCAGCCGATCCGGGCCGGACGATCAGCAGCACACCCGCAAAGCCGATCAGGATCGCGCTCCAGCGGCGCCAGCCCACCGGCTCGCCCAGAAACAGCGCCGCCCCCAGCGTGACGGCCAGTGGCATTGCCTGCAAGATCGCCGTGACCGCTGCCAGCGGCGCCAATACGATCGCCATCACGAAAGAGGCCGCACCCAGCATCTCGGACAGGTTGCGCAACAGCACCGCCCCCCGCGCAAACTCGGGCACAAACAGGCTGTAGCCGCGCCGATGCGCGATCAGGCCGAAAACCAGTGCGCCGCCCAGCCCGAGAAGCACCATGATCTGCCCGACAGGCAAGCTGCCCGCCAGATGCTTGATCACCGCGTCCTCGATGGCAAAGCCCGCCATGGCGGCGACCATCATCAGGCTTCCCCGCAGATTGTCCATCACATGCTCCGGTAGATTTCGCCCCATACCTAGCGCGCTTGCAGATCGGCTGGAAGCCCGCTCTTGGGTCTGGCAACATGCCGTAATTGCAAGAATTGTGATGATCGTGTATCTTCACGAAACCATAAACCTCACAAGTGAAACATCAGGGCAAGACGGAGGCCTGAGATGTGGAACCGTTTACTGGATCGCTTTTTGCGTCAGTTGGTGTGCGTTGGTAGCCTGAAGGTCACACTGCCCGATGGCGAAACCCGCCAATATGGCGACGGAAGCGCGCCTGAAGCTGCCGTAACGTTGCATGATCCCGCGCTGCCACGACGGCTGGTGCTGGACCCGGAAGTTGCCCTGGGCGAAGCCTATATGGATGGCACGCTGACCATTGAAGGCGACGATATCAACGCGCTTCTGGCCCTGGCACTGGCGAACATGCGTGCGGGCAACCACGGCACCTGGCAGGGCGCACTGGCGCGGATACGCGACTGGCTGCGCGTGCTGATCCAATACAACCCCGCCGGACGCTCGCAAAGCAATGTCGCGCATCATTATGATCTGTCGGGCGCGCTTTACGATCTGTTTCTGGATAGCGACCGCCAATATTCCTGCGGCTACTTCCGTAATCCCGATGATTCTCTGGAACAGGCTCAGGCCCAGAAGAAGGCCCATATCGCCGCCAAGCTGTGTCTTGAGCCAGGATTGAAGGTGCTGGACATCGGCTGCGGTTGGGGCGGCATGGCGCTGACGCTGGCGCGTGATTACGGGGTGCAGGTTCTGGGCATCACGCTGTCGCAGGAGCAGTTGAAGCTGGCACGCGAACGGGCGCGCGACGCTGGGCTTGACGGGCAGGTACGCTTTGAACTGATGGATTACCGCGCGATGACCGGCCAGTTCGACAGGGTTGTATCGGTCGGCATGTTCGAACATGTCGGCGCGCCACAGTTTCGCACCTATTTCCGCACTCTGCGAAACGTTCTTGCGCCCGATGGTCTGGCGCTGATCCACACCATCGGGCGCAGTTCCCCGCCCGGCGCAACCAGCCGCTGGATGACCAAGTATATCTTCCCCGGCGGCTATATTCCGGCCATGTCAGAAGTGATGGCGGCGGTCGAGAAAGAGGGGCTGGTGCCCTGCGACATCGAAGTCTGGCGCCTGCATTACGCCGAGACACTGCGCCACTGGCACGCACGGTTCCTGGCTAATATCGAACGGGCACGCGCACTCTATGATGACCGATTCTGCCGCATGTGGCGGTTTTATCTGGCGGCATCCGAGGAAAGCTTTCGCCAGGCCGGGCAATGCGTCTTCCAGTTCCAGCTGTCGCATGACGTCGCCGCCGCGCCGATCACCCGCGATTACCTGTATTCCGGTGCGCCACTGACAGAAATCACCGCGCAGCCTGCCCATCGCGATGCGGCTGAATAGGCCGGCTCACCGTTTCAGGATTTCAGCTTGACCCCGAACAGCTCCAGCCGGTGCCCTTCCAGCCGGTAACCCAGCCGTTTGGCGATGGCCTCTTTCAGCCGCTCGATCTCGGGGTCGCAGAATTCGATCACCTCGCCGGTGGCCATGTCGATCAGATGATCATGGTGGTCGCGTTCGGCGTCCTCGTACCGCGCGCGCCCGTCACCGAACTCCAAACGCTCCAGAAGCCCTGCCTCTTCGAACAGTTTGACGGTGCGGTAGACCGTGGCGATGGAGATGCGCGGGTCCAGGGCCACGGCACGGGCGTGCAGTTCCTCGACATCCGGGTGGTCGTCGGCGGTCTCGATCACGCGGGCGATAACCCGGCGTTGGCCGGTCATGCGCAGGCCCCGCGCCTCGCAGCGTTGCAGAAGGGAGGCTTTGCTTTGGCTCTTGGGCATCCGGGGTCCGGTTCTGGCAGGTCAGACCCGGACAATAGGCGATTTGTCGACAGGGGAAAAGTCCGGCCGGGGCATTGACCTTACCAGCCACCCGGCGTTGACTGCTCGGGTTTGTTGAAAGAGCCCGCAATGTCCCCGCCCCCTCCGCTTCGTCGCCCGCTCGACATGCCCGGATTCTGGCTGCTACTTGGCCTGTCTCTGATCTTTGGCGCCAATAACGTTCTGATAAAGCTGGGAAATGACGGGCTCCAGCCGGTGTTCTTTGCCGCCATGCGCTCGGTCGTGGCCGCAGCCGCGCTGGCGGGTTGGATGATCTTCCGGCGCATCCGCTTCCGTTTTGACTTGTGGCGGCCGGGGCTTTTGATCGGCGCGGCCTTTGCGACGGAGTTCTTTTTCCTTTTCATCGCACTTGACAACACAACCGTCGTCCGCGCCTCGATCATCTTCTATGCGATGCCGCTCTGGCTGGCGGTAGCGGCGCATTTCCTGTTCCCCGGCGAGCGGCTGACCCGGATGCGCGCCGCCGGGTTCCTCCTGGGCTTTGCGGCGGTCGCGCTGGTGATGGGCGCGCAACTGGGCAATGGCGCGGCAGAGGGCGGCAGCCTGATGGGCGATCTGGCGGCACTGGTTGCGGGGATGTGCTGGGCGGCTATCGTGCTGGTCGCGCGCCTGACCCGTTTGAAGAGTGTCCAGCCCGAGACGCAGCTTTTCTGGCAACTGTTGGTCTCGGCGCCGATCCTGATGGCGCTGACCCCGCTCTATGGCGGCGATCTGATGCGCGATTTCGACGGGTTCCAGCTGGCGATCTTTCTGATCCACACGCTGGGCGCGGTGACAGCGGGGTTTGTTCTGTGGTTCTGGCTCTTGCTGCGTTACCCGGCCTCGTCCGTGGCAAGTTTCAGCTTCGTCACCCCGGTCCTCAGCGCGCTTCTGGGCTGGCTGGTACTGGGTGAGTCGGTTTCGCTGATGACCCCGGTCGCGCTGGGGATGCTGGTGGGCGGCCTGGTGCTGATCAACCGCCGCCCGAAAACCTGACCGGCGCGCCGCTCGAGCGGTTGCAAGAACGCGATTTCGAAATCGCGTTTCAAGCGCCTTCGAAGGCGCTTCGGGCCGGCCTGATATCAAGCAAAACTGCGCCCAAGTCGACACCGTGACTCCCTTCAACCGCCTCCGCGCCGGATCAACGGGAAAACGCGATTTCGAAATCGCGTGGGAAGCGCCTTCGAAGGCGCTTTTCCACCGCCCGCAACCGGCCTTAGCGCCTGCGGTCGGCCAGGGCGTCTTCCAGAAGCGCGCGCAGCACTTCGGGCGGCACCGCATCGGTGACAAAGGCCTTCCCGATCCCGCATGACAGCACAAACCGCATACGTCCGTCGACCACCTTCTTGTCCTGCGCCATCAACGCGATCAGCGCCTCGGCATCGGGCAACTCGCCCTCGATATCCGCTAGCCGGTGCTTCATCCCCATTGCCGCCATATGCGCCGCAACGCGACCCGGTTCCTCTTGCGCGCAAAGCCCGAGCCGCGCCGACAGATCGAAGGCCAGCGCGCAGCCGATCGCAACCCCCTCGCCATGCAGCAGACGCCCGCCATAGCCCGTCGCAGCCTCAAGCGCGTGACAGAAGGTGTGGCCCAGATTAAGCAGCGCGCGCTCGCCCTGCTCGGTCTCGTCGCGGGCGACGATCCCGGCTTTCATCGCCACCGAGCGGCGCACGGCCACTTGCCGAAGGGCGCGGTCGCCGGCAGCCAGGGCGGGGCCGTGCCGTTCCAACCACTCAAAGAACGCGGCGTCACCCAAAAGCCCGTATTTCACTACCTCGCCATAACCCGCCAGAAAATCGCGCGCGGGCATGGTATCAAGGACCCCGATATCGGCCAGCACCAGACTGGGCTGGTGGAACGCACCGACAAGGTTCTTCCCTTGGCCCGTGTTGATCCCGGTCTTGCCGCCGACCGAGCTGTCCACCTGCGCCAGCAGGCTGGTGGGGATCTGCACAAACCGCACCCCACGCCGCAGGATCGCCGCCGCAAAGCCTGCCAGATCGCCGATCACCCCGCCGCCCAGCGCCACCACAACGTCGGTGCGCTCGACCTGCGCTTCCAGCAGCCATTCCACCGCACGGGCCAGATGCGGCCAGCTTTTCGTGCCTTCCCCCGGCGGCAGCGCCAGTGCCTGCATCGCAATCCCGGCGTCTGACAATCCGCTTCTCAGCGTTTCCAGATGCAACGCGGCGACTGTCTCTTCGGTCAGCACCGCCACCCGCGGGCGGTTGAGAAGTGGTGCAATCTCGGCACCCGCGCGCGCCAGAAGCCCCGCGCCGACGCGCACCTCGTAACGCCGTGCGCCCAACTCGACAGGGACGGTTTCAAGGTCAGGCTGGGTCACGATCAGCATTCCTTCGCATTTTCAGGATTCAGTCTCAGGCCAGTACATCGGGCCGGGTGGCGAGGGCGTCGCGCACAGAGGCGGCAGTCGCTTCGATACTTGCGTCGGCCCGAACCTGGATCATCAGGTCGGCTTCGGCATAGGCGGGCTCACGCGCCGCCATCAGATCGGCCAGCGTGCGATAGGGATCGGCGGTGCGCAACAGCGGGCGGGTATCCTTGCGCCTGACCCGGCTCCACAGCAGGTCCAGATCGGCCTTCAGCCAGACGGCCACACCCTTCTCACGGATCAGTGCGCGGGTCGCAGGGCACAGATAGGCCCCGCCGCCCACCGACAAAACGCCCGGCGCCGCCGCCAGCAGCCGACCGATCACCTGCGCCTCTTTCTCACGGAAAAACGCCTCGCCGTCGCGGGCAAAGATCTCGGCCACGGTGCAGTTGGCAGCGCGCTCGATCTCGGCATCCGAATCGAGAAACGGCACCCGCAGAAGGCGCGCCAACTCCATCCCGACAGCGCTCTTTCCGGCGCCCATCATGCCCACCATCACCACGGTTTTCTTCAGTGTCGCACCCATTGCCCGCCCGGCCCCCGTTTATCCCACCATGCCCACCGGGTACCGGCGGTTTTTTTCCGCACACGCACCGAATGGCGTGATCTTGTGTCGCATACCCTATATACATCTAGGTGGACCGGGCCAATCCGGCACGCGCTCGTCGACCGGGCCTGTGCATCGGCAACACCCAGGGGCATACGAGAATGACAACCAGAAGGGAAACAGCGCAAAATCATGGCATACAGCGACGATCGGCCTGGCATTCTGGGCTACCTTTTCCGGCTAATTCTGATCCTGCTGATCCTGGGCGGGATCGGTTTTCTGGGCTTTGCCTATGTAGGCGATCTTTCGGTTCCGACCGAACCGCGCAGTGTTCCGGTCGATCTGGGCGGGCAATAGGCGCCTTGATGCGGCTGCGTTGGATCACCCGGGCCTGCGCCGACCGGCTGCGTTGCAGCGCCCGGGTGGTGGCGCTGGTCGTGGCATTCTCACCTGCGATTCTGTCGCAGCCCGCCACGGCGCAAGACCCACTTTCGGCGATAGACTGGCTGCGAGAGAACCTCACGCGGCCCGAGCCAGGCGCGTATCCGATCAGCCCGCTGATGGAAGATGCCTGGTTGCAAAGCGCCATCACCACGCGGGCGCTTGGCACTACACGCCCCGAATCGGTTGGCCTTTTCTCGGCGGCGCGTGCGGGACTGCCACGCAACTTCTGGGGCACGACGCCAGATGCCGAGCTTCGGGTCCTGATCGACGCGCTGCCGGTTGATACGCTTCCGGCGTTGCGCGACCTCAGCTATCGCTTGCTGCTGGCCGAATTCGACGCGCCAATCAGCCTCGCACCGACTGACCGTCAATCGGACAACAACCTGACTGCCGACAGAAGCGCCACGGCCTTTCTGACGGCGCGTATCGACAAGCTGATCGAATTCGGCGCCATCGATCAGGCAGCAGCCCTTCTTGATACGCTTGATTCCGATGACCCCGGCTTGCGCCTGCGCCGCTTCGAGATCGCGCTGCTGCTGGAACAGGAACAGCGCGCCTGCGAAGTAATGGACAATGCCGGGCAGCCCTTCCCGTTCGAGCCTGCGGTGATCTTCTGCCAGGCCCGGCGGGGCGACTGGGCGCGCGCGCAGGCGCAGTATGAGCGCGCCCGCGAGATGAACACGCTTGGTCCGGTTTATGGCCCGCTGATCGAACATTTCCTCGATGCCGAGGATCATCTGCACAATGGCGAAACCACGATAGAAAGCATCCGCCCCACCCGCCTGTCGCCGCTGGCCTGGCGACTGCTGGAAGCGATCGGTGCGCCGGTCGCCACGCATGGTCTGCCGGTGGCCTTTGCCCATGCCGACCTGCGCGGCACAATTGGCTGGCGCGCGCAACTGGAAGCAGCCGAGCGGCTGGTGCGCTCCGGCGCGCTGCCACCCAACCATCTGCTGGGGCTTTACACAGAGCGCAGCGCCGCCGCCTCGGGCGGGATCTGGGAACGGGTGCGCGCCGTGCAACGGCTTGAGCACGCGCTGGAGGAAGGCGACAGCGAAGCCATCGGCACAGCCCTTCTGAACGCGTGGCCGCATGTCGCCGAGGGAGAACTTGAGGTCGCGTTCGCCAACCTCTACGCCGAGGCGCTGCTTGATGCCGAGCTCAGTGGTGCCGCACAGGAACAGGCGGTGATCACCGGGCTGCTGTCAGACAAGTACGAACGAATCGCGCTGGACCATCCCGGCCAGACACCGCGGATGCAGTTCCTGACCAATGTAGCGCGCGGTCTCGCCCCGTCCCCCGCAACCGATGGCGACGAGGCGCTGCGTGATCCGCTCTGGGCGGCTGTCGCTGAAGCCTTCGCCGAAGCGCCTCCGGTGCCTGAAGCCGCCCTGACCCGCCTGTCCGATGGACGATTGGGCGAGATCGTGTTGCGCACGCTGGCAAGTCTCGACAATGCCAGTGACCCGCGCGTGCTGACCGACGGCCTGGCAACGCTGCGCCATATCGGACTGGAAGATGTCGCCCGGCGCGCCGCGCTGCAAAGTCTGTTGCTGGAGCGGCGTGGCTAACATGCCCAGTGGAAAACCCTCGCCTCAGGCCAGCCACGATGACCTGCGCAGCATTTCCACTTTCCTCGATGCCATCGCCGCCGAAAGCGGGGCCGCGCGCAACACGCTCCTCGCCTATGGTCGCGATCTGCGCCATACCGCCGAGGCGTTGGCCGAAATGGGCCAATCGCTTCTGAACGCCACGCGTTCTGATATCGAAACCTATCTGATCGGCCTTGAGGCGCAGGGCATGGCCCGCGCCACCCGCGCGCGCAGACTGTCGGCGCTCAAGCAGTTCTGCCGTTTTGCCCATGACGAGGGCTGGCGCAGCGACAACCCGACATTGCGCATCGACGGGCCGGGCCGCGCGGCGCGACTGCCCGGAACGCTGACCCAGGACGAAGTCAAACGGCTTCTGGATGCCGCACGAGACCATGGCACCGACCCCTCGACGCGCGCGCGAAACGCCTGTCTGTTCGAACTTTTATATGCCACCGGGCTCAGGGTGTCGGAACTGGTCAGCCTGCCCGACGCCGCGTTGCGCGGTGCGCCCGAGATGCTGATGGTGCGCGGCAAGGGCGGCAAGGACAGGATGGTGCCGCTCTCAGACCCGGCGCGCGCGGCGGTGGCGGTCTGGCTGGCGCACCGCGACCGTGCCGAGGCGGCAGCGCGTGCGGCAGGCAAGCCCGGCTCGAAATTCCTCTTTCCGGCGCGCGGCGCGGCCGGCCACATGACACGGATGCGGTTTCACGGCCTCGTCAAGGAGATCGCCGCGCGCGCCGGCATCGACCCGAACCGCGCCAGTCCGCATGTGCTGCGACACGCCTTTGCCACGCACCTGCTGGCGGGCGGGGCGGATTTGCGGGTGATCCAGCTTCTTCTGGGACATGCCGATCTTTCCTCGACCGAGATCTACACCCATGTACTCGACGACCGGCTGCGCAGCCTGGTGATGGCCCACCATCCGCTAGCCCGCGAGGACTGAGCGCGGGAGGAGGCAAAGCCCCTGCCTTTCACGCTTTTTCAGGAATGCTCCTCGGCGGCGGTGGCCGCCAGGGCGCGGGTGTAGACGCGCAACGCATCAACATGCGCCAGGCTGCCGATCGGTTCTGCCCCGCCGGGCCCGCTGCGCAGCACCGCCAGATGCGTGACGCCCAGTCGCTCGAACATCCGCAGCGCTGTTTTCATGGAGGCTTCGGCATCAATCGCCAGCCCCTGTTCGTGCAATTCCGCAACCGCTTCCACCGGCAGGCCAGCCGGACTGCCGCTGCGGCGGATGGCACGAGCAAATCCGGTCGTGTCGGCCAGATACTCCTGCGGCCCCAGTGCGATGCGCACGCCGCGCCGCGCCAGTTGCGTCAAGAAGAACGAGCGCTGCACGAAGCGGCTGGCGAGCGCCGTGGCGGTGGAGACCGCCGCCAGCACTGCGACCGCCGTCTCCCAATCGCCCGTCATCTCGAACACGATCAGCGTTGTCGATATCGGTGCGCCCAGCACCGCCGCCGCAACCGCCCCCATCCCGGCAAGCGCATAGACCGTCGCCGCGCCGGAAAACTGCGGCATCACGGCCGTTGCGATCAGCCCGAAGGCAAGCCCCGTCAGCGCGCCAACCACCAGCGCCGGTGAAAACACCCCGCCGCCCATCCGCCCGCCCAGCGTAATTGCCACAGCCGCCACCTTCAGTGCGGCAAAGACCACCGCCTCATGCAGCGTCAGGCGCCCGGTCAGCGCCAGCGACGTGGTCTCGTAGCCGATCCCGATCACCTGCGGAAACCAGATCGCCAGCAAACCCACCAACGCCCCGGCGATCGCCGGGCGCAGCCAGCGCGGCATGCCGCTTTGCGCCTGCAGCCTGTTGCCCAGGCTCTCGGTCCAGAAAATGGCGCGCATCATCACCACAGCCACCGCCCCCGCCACCAGGCCCAGAAGCAGGAACGCCGGGATCTCCCAATAGAATGCCACGCCCCCGGCCAGCGGCAATGCGAACTCCGCCACATCGCCGTAGTGCAGCCGGTTGATCACTGTGCCCGCCACCGATGCGATGGCGATCGGTGCGAAAGCGTGCAGCGCGTGGTGACGCAGCACCACCTCCAGCGCAAAGACAGCGCCAGCAATCGGTGCGTTGAACGAGGCTGAGACCGCCGCCGCCACAGCGCAGCCCAGCAGGTCGCGCCCGGTGATCCCGCTGGCGCGGATACGCTCGGCAATGATGGTCGAAATCACCCCGGCCAGATGCACCACCGGCCCCTCGCGACCCGATGAGCCGCCCGAACCCAGCGTTATCAACGAGGCCGCAGCAGAGGCCAGCCCCTCGCGCAACTCAACCCGCCCGCGGCGCAGGGCAGCTCCCTCGATCACATCGGCCACCGCACGCACCCGCCCATCCGGGGTGAAATGATGCAGGATCATCCCCACCACCAATCCGCCTGATGCGGGAATAATGATCAGCGCATACCAGGGCATCGCCGCTGCCGCCGCCAGAATTGCCCGGTCGTCGGCCCCGTAAAGCACCGTCTGCAGCGCATCAATCCCGGCGCGGAATGCAAGTGCCGCAAAACCGGCGGCAATGCCGATAGCCAACGCGATCAGCCAGAACTGAAGCTGCCCGGGCCCGTGGTGGCGCAACCGTCGCCAACCCAGTCGCGCCTGCCGCTGCCAGGCTGGTTGTCCCTTGCCGATGCGCTCTGCCATTGGCTTGCCCCTGTTCTGACCCGGTGCGATCGTGCCGTCCGCTCCGTTGTTTCCCAGCTTCGCCCAACCGCGCGCCGGCTGCAATCGCGTCCAGCTATGGCACCCGGCGTGCAAGCGCGCTAGTCTTCCGCACAATCATGACGTCAACCGGAGCCTTTCATGCCCGCCCCACCTGCTGCCACCCCTTCCGTCAAGAACGCGGCCCTCGACGCCCTGGCAGCCTTTCTCGGCCCGCGCCTCAACCGCTCACAATCCGATCGCGACCTGCATGGCCGCTCCGAAGCCCATTTCTCGTCGATGCCTCCCGATGCAGTGGCCTATCCCGAAACCACCGCCGAGGTGGCCCGGATCGTGCAGATCTGCGCAGAGGCAGGCTTGCCGATGATCGGCTGGGGCACCGGCACATCACTGGAGGGACACGCCCTGGCACCGCGTGGCGGTGTCACGGTTGATTTCACGCGCATGGACAAGGTGTTGCAGGTTCTGCCCGAGGATATGGTCGCGGTGATCCAGCCCGGTGTGACGCGCGAGGCGCTCAATACCGAATTGCGTGCGACAGGCCTGTTCTTCCCGGTCGATCCGGGCGCGAATGCCAGCCTTGGTGGCATGGCCTCGACGCGCGCCTCGGGCACCACGGCCGTTCGCTATGGCACGATGCGCAACAATGTGCTTGGGCTGGAGGTGGTGCTGGCCGACGGGCGCGTCATTCGCACCGGCACCCGCGCGCCGAAATCCTCGACGGGCTATGACCTGACGGGGCTTTTCGTGGGTGCCGAAGGCACGCTTGGACTGATCACGGAACTCACGCTGAAACTGCATGGCCAGCCCGAAGCCGTCAGCGCCGCCGTCTGCGCATTTGACGACATGGCAGGCGCGGTCGATGCGGTTATCGCCACCATCCAGTCCGGCATCCCGATGGCGCGGATCGAGTTTGTCGATCAGGCCACTGCCACGGCCTTCAACACACTCTCACAGGCAGGCTGGCCCGATGCGCCGCATCTGATGGTCGAGTTCCACGGCTCACCGGCCGGGGTCAAGGAACAGGCCGCCCGTTTCGGCGAGATCGCCGCCGATTTTGGCGGCAGTGGCTTTCGCTGGGCCACAAGGCCTGAAGAGCGCAACGCACTCTGGGCGATGCGCCACAACGCCTACCGCACCATGCTGACCGCCTATCCGGGCAGCGCCCCAATCACCACCGATATCTGCGTGCCGATCTCGCGCCTGGCCGAAGCGGTCGAGGAAACCGCCGCCGAGATCGCCGCCAGCGGCATCCCCGGGCCAATCGTCGGTCATGTCGGTGACGGCAACTTCCATGCCCTGCTGCTGCCCAAAGCCGGTGATCCGGCGCAATGGGAAACAGCCCAGAAACTCGCCGCCAACATGGCCGAACGCGCACTCAGGCTCGGCGGCACGGTGTCGGGCGAACACGGGATCGGCATGGGCAAGACCAAATACATGCAAGCCGAACATGGCGATGCCTGGGCGGTAATGGGCGCGATCAAATCCGCGCTCGACCCCGAGGGCCTGATGAACCCCGGCAAACTTGTGCCCGGCAACTGAGGCTTTCCGCCGTCCCGTCCTCGGCACCACGGCGCGCCCCCCTTTCATCTGTTTGAAAATATCCTGGGGGTGAATGGGCCTTGTGGCCCAGAGGGGGCAAAGCCCCCTGAAACCATGAAAAGTAAGGGGGGGGGGGGGCAAAGCCCCCCTGATGCCGTGCGGCCCGGCCAAACGGGATGAGCGTTGCGGCGCAGCCGCGATGCGAAGACGGGCGGGAGTGCCTCTGGCCCGCCCCTGCGCTATCAGCGGATCTTCAGCGTCGCCAGGCCGATCAGCGCCAGCACCAGGCTGATGATCCAGAACCGGATCACGATCTGCGGCTCGGCCCAACCCTTCTTCTCGAAATGATGGTGGATCGGCGCCATCAGGAACACCCGCTTGCCGGTTCGCTTGAAATACAGCACCTGGATGATCACCGACAGCGCCTCGACGACAAACAGCCCGCCGACGATGCCGAGCACGATCTCATGTTTGGTCGCCACGGCGATCGCTCCCAGCGCACCGCCCAGTGCAAGGCTGCCGGTATCGCCCATGAACACCGCCGCAGGCGGCGCGTTATACCACAAAAAGCCCAGCCCCCCGCCCGCCAGCGCCGCTGTAAAGACCAGAAGCTCGCCGGTGCCGGGCACGTAATGGACATCAAGATAGCTGGTGAAGTCGACGCGCCCCACGGCATAGGCAATTACCCCAAGTGTGCCTGCCGCAATCATCACCGGCATGATCGCCAGCCCGTCCAGACCGTCGGTCAGGTTCACCGAATTGGCCGCACCGACGATAACGAACATCGCAAAGGGAACAAAGAACCAGCCCAGATCAATCAGCACCGACTTGAACACCGGCACCGCCAGTTGCCCCGCCAGTTCGGGCGGGTGGATATACAGGGACGCCACCGATGCCACCAGCGCGATCAAAAGCCCCAGCCCCATGCGGACCTTGCCTGACACGCCCTTGTGGTTGCCCTTGGATACCTTGGCATAGTCATCGGCAAAGCCGATCAGGCCGAAGGCAACCGTCACCAGCAGCACCAGCCAGACATAGGGATTGTCCAGCCGCGCCCAGAGCAGGGTTGAAACCACCAGCGCCGACAGGATCAGAAGGCCACCCATTGTCGGCGTGCCCTTCTTGGTCAGCAGATGTGACTCCGGCCCGTCCTCGCGGATCGGCTGTCCCTTTCCCTGCCGACGACGCAGAAAGGCGATCAGAGGCTTGCCAAAGACAAAGCCGAATATCAGTGCTGTCACAAAGGCCGCGCCTGCGCGCGTGGTGATATAGCGAAACAGGTTGAAGCCGATGAAAGCCTCGGACAGTTCGGCCAGCCAATAGAACATTCAGGCGGTTCCTTTCGGGGTATCGTCGGGCGCGGGTTGGCCCAGATTGCGCAGCGCGTCAACCACGCGCGAAACAAGCGAGCCCTTCGAGCCCTTCACCAATACGACATCACCATCGCGCACGAGCTGATGCACGCGCGCCCCCAGATCGTCAGCCTGCGCCACGGCCTTGCCGCGCTGATGTGTCGGCAATTCCTGCCAGAGCGCGGCCATTCGTGGACCGACGCAATGCACCAGCGCCACCGTTTCCAGTGCCGGATGACGGGCAATGGCGCGGTGACGTTCGATCTCGTCGGGCCCCAGTTCCAGCATGTCTCCCAGAATGGCAATCCGCCGTCCGCCGACCCCGGGCCGGCTTGCCGCAAGCACCTCAAGCGCGGCGCCAAGCGAGGTCGGATTGGCGTTGAACGCATCGTCGATCAGCGTGAAGCCGCTCTCGTCGGCGTTGTCCAGAAGTACCCTCTCGCGCTGGCCTCGCCCGGCGGGAGGATGCCAGCGACCAAGCGCCTGCGCCGCCAGTGCCAGATCCAGCCCCAACGCCTGCGCCACCATCAGGCAGCCCAGCGCATTCATCGCGAAATGGCTGCCTGAATCAGGCAGGCGCATAAGCAGCGGCAACCCCGCCACCTCGGCGCGCACCACAAGCGCGCCAGGCGTGGCGCGCAGTTCGATCAACCGGGCATCGGCCCCGTTCTCGCCAAATCGAAGCACCCTGGCGGCATGCGCGGCGCTGGCTGCGCTGGCGGCAAGGATCGGCGCGGTGTCGGTGTCGGTATTGAAGATGGCCGTGCCATTTGGCTCCAGCCCTTCAAATATGCTGGCCTTTTCCCGGGCGATGGCTTCCATCGAGCCAAGATTGGCCAGATGGGCGGGCGCGATCGTGGTGATCAGCGCCACATGGGGGCGGGCCAGACGCGCCAGCGGAGCAATCTCGCCGGGCTGATTCATGCCAATCTCGATCACCGCGAAATCGGTGTCCTCGGGCAGTCGCGCCAGCGTCACCGGCACGCCCCAATGGTTGTTGAAGCTCGCCTCGGCGGCGTGGACACTGCCACTATCGGCCAGCATTTCGCGCAGCATCTCCTTGGTCGATGTCTTGCCGACCGAGCCGGTGACCGCCACCACCCGCGCCTTTGAACGCGCGCGCCCGGCTGCGCCCAGTGCCGTCAGTGCGGCCAGCACATCGGGCACCACAAGGCAGGGCCCGCTGACGCCGTCGGGCACATGCGAAACGAGCGCAGCCGCCGCGCCCCGCGAAAAGGCCTGCGCCACGAAATCATGCCCGTCGCGCGCCGCCGTCAGCGCCACGAACAGATCTCCTGGCTCCAGGCTGCGGGTATCGATGGAGATGCCGGTTGCCGCGAAATCAGCCGTGGCGGAACCACCCGTCGCAGCCTCCGCCTGGGCGGCGGTCCAGAGGGGTTTCATTTCGCCCTCTCGTCAAGCGCGGCCACGGCAACGCTGGCCTGTTCCAGGTCGTCGAACGGATAGACCGTGTCACCGATGATCTGTCCCTGTTCATGCCCCTTGCCCGCGATCAGCAGCGCATCGCCGGGCTGCAAGGCATCGACGCCGCGCAAGATCGCCTCGGCGCGGTCGCCCACCTCATTGGCCTCGGGGCAAGCGGCAAGAATGGCGCGGCGGATCGCGGCGGGTTCTTCGGAACGCGGATTGTCGTCGGTGACATAAACCACATCGGCGTTTTCCGCTGCCGCGCGCCCCATCAGGGGCCGCTTGGCGCGGTCGCGATCGCCCCCCGCCCCCAGCACCACGATCAGCCGGCCCATCACATGCGGACGCAGCGCCCTGAGCGCGGTTTCGACAGCGGCGGGGGTATGGGCGTAATCGACAAAGACCGGCGCGCCATTGCGCCTTGTGGCGGCCAGTTGCATCCGCCCGCGCACGCCGCGCAGATTGGGAAGTATTGCCATCGCCTCGATCACATGGGCACCGGTCGCCAGCGCCAGTCCCAACGCCAGAAGCGCGTTCGACGCCTGAAACCCGCCCACCAGCGGCAGCTTGACCTGATACGGCTTGCCCTTGACGGCAAAGCGCAGCTCTTGCCCATGGGCAGAGAAACGCTGCGCCAATATCCGCAACTCGCATTCTTCCGCCGTGCCGATACGCATCACCGGGCGATCGCCCAGTATCTGCACCAGCCGTGCACCCCACGGATCGTCGGTATTGACCACGGCGGGGGCATCATCGGGCAAAAGCCGGGTGAAGAGGCCGCATTTGGCCTGAAAATAGGCCTCCATATCGGCGTGGTAGTCCAGATGGTCCTGGCTGAGATTGGTGAAACCCGCCGCCGAAAGCCGCACACCGTCAAGGCGGCGCTGGTCCAGCCCGTGACTGGAGGCTTCCATCGCGGCATGGGTGATACCTGCCTGAGCGGCCTCGGCAAGGATGCGATGAAGCGTCAGCGCATCGGGCGTGGTATGGTCCAGCGCCGTGGCCCAGCTTCCCTCGACCCCTGTAGTGCCGATGTTGATGGCGCCATGGCCCAACCCGCTCCAGATCTGGCGGGTGAAGCTGGCAACCGAGGTCTTTCCATTGGTGCCGGTCACCGCCACCGTGCAATCGGGCTGGGTGCCGAACCACAGGGCCGCGGCCATGGCGAATGCCGCGCGCGCGTCTTCGGCGACGACAAGCGCCACCTGCGGATAATCGGCCAGGGCCGCTGCGGCCATGGCCGCGCCTGCCCTGTCCGTCAGGATAGCGCCGGCCTGCATGCGCAGCGCGAAGGTGATGAATTCGGCGCCGTGAACACGGGTGCCGGGCAATGCGGCAAACAGAAAGCCCGGCTTCACCGCGCGACTGTCAAGCGCGATGCCGGTGATTGCAACCTGCGCGTTACCGCTTCTTGCGGCAAGTCCCAGTTCGCTCAGTTTGCGTGACTGCCCCATCCGGCCCTCTCGTCCTGCCCCTGACTGCCCGTTGCGCCGGGCTTTCGCCGCGGAAGGGGGCCTTGCAGCCCCCTCTTGGCGCTGCGCGCCAATTCACCCCCGCAGCGTATTTACGGCAAGATGAAGGCGCGCGCACCATGCGCCCCATCCTTACCGCAGACGCATCGCAGCTTCAATCGCGGCCAGGCTGTCGGCGTCGTTCTGGGGCCGCAAGCCCAGCAGCGGCGCGGTACGGCGCACGATCTCGGCGGCAACGGGCACCACCGTCCAGCCCGCCGTGCGCCGCGCTTCGCCTGACGAGGTCTCGTTCGGCTCGTCCAGCGTGACAACGATCACATAGCGCGGATCATCCATTGGAAAGGCACCGGCAAACGTTGCGATGACACGGTTTTCGGCGTAGCCGCCGCGTTCATCGGGCTTGTCGGCAGTGCCTGTCTTGCCACCGAAGGCAAAGCCCTCGACCTCGGCCATCGAGGCAGTGCCGCGCGTTACAACCTGGCGCATCAGCCCGCGCATGATGGCCGATGTGCGCTCGGATATCAGGCGTGGTCCAGGCACATGCGCGGTTCGGCGCAGCATCGTCGGTTCAACCTGCGTGCCACCGTTCACCAGCGCGGCATAGGCTGCGGCCAGTTGCAGCGGGCTTGTGGACAGGCCATGACCATAGGAAATCGTGATCGATGAGATTTCTGACCAGCGATCAGGGAACTGGGGCCGGGCACGCGCGGTTTCCGCCAGTTCGATATTGGCGGGCTCCAGAAAGCCGAAGCGGCGCAGAAACGCGCGCTGCTGTTCAGCGCCGATCATCTGAACCAGCCGGGCGGTGCCGATGTTGGACGAACGCACGAAGACATCGGTAACGGAAAGCTGCGCGCCGTAGTTGCGAAAATCGCTGATCGCGTGACGACCGATGCGCAGCGGACCGCGGGTGTCGACCATGGTATCGGGCGTGACCAGCCCCAGCTCCAGCGCCTGGGCGACGGCAAAGGCCTTCATCACCGAGCCAAGTTCATAAACACCCTGTACCGCGTGATTGAAAAGCGGGCTGTCGGTGGGGTCGCCCTCTGTCGGGGGCGCGGGGCGGTTGTTGGGGTCAAAATCTGGCAGCGAGACCATGCTCACCACCTCGCCGGAATGAGCATCCATCATGATCACCGATCCGGCGCGCGCGCCCAGCATGTTGATCCCGCCGTCAAGCACCTCGGCGGCGACGGCCTGAACCGTCAGATCCAGCGACAGACGCACCGGCGTATCGGCCATCGCCGGATCGCGCAGCCGGTCGTCCAGCCGATGCTCCAACCCGGCGGTGCCGATGATCTCGGCGGCGCTGACGCCCTGCTGACCGTAGCTGGTGCCGCCCAGCACATGTGCCGCCAGACGCCCGTTGGGATAAAGCCGCATCTCGCGCGGGCCGAACAACAGGCCCGGCTCGCCGATATCGTGCACCGCCTGCACCTGCTCGGGCGACAGCCGCGCGCGGACCCAGACGAAACGGCGGTTTGGATCGGTCAGGCGGGTGGCAAGACGTTCGCCATCCAGCTCGGGGAAAATGCGCGCCAGTTCATGCGCCGCACGCTCGCCGTCAACCATGTAGCGCATCTCTGCGTAGAGAGAGTTGGTCACCAGATTGGTTGCCAGAATACGCCCGTTTCGGTCATGGATTTCAGCGCGGTAAGCGGCGATATCCTCGCCCTGAAAGGCCGCTGCCTCATGCGGGGGGCTGGCGGCCAGAAGGCCCATGCGCGCGCCGACCAGCGCGAAACCCATGAAAAACAAGGCCGCCAGAAACACCAGCCGCCATTCGGCACGCCGCCGCGCCTGATCGCGCATCTGTTCATGACGCAGGCGCAGGTTCTCGCGCTCGATATGCAGCGGGTTTTCACCCTGGGCGCGGGCCTCCAGAACACGAGCAAGGGGGCGAAGGGGTATGCGGATCACGGGCGCTCATCCTCGGCGGTGTGGCGGATTTCGCCCAGAACCTCAATGGCGTTGCTGAGCGTCGGTTCGATCTGCTCTTCGGGCAGCGGGTAGACAATCTCATCGATCCGGCCGAACTGCGTGCCCGACATCGGCATAAGCTGCAACCGGGCGAAATTCATATCGGCCAGCTCTCGCAACCGGTCTGGACGGTTGAGATAGGCCCATTCAGCGCGCTGCACGCTGATCGCCTCGCGCAGGCTGCGGATTTCGCGGCGCAACTCGGCGACTTCGGCCTTTGATTGCTGGGTCTTGTGATTCTCGTTATAGGCCCAGACGGCCAATGCCATGATCGCCAGCGATGTGAGCACATAAAAAAACGAGCGCATCACGCCCCTCCTTTCAGCGCCAGAAGCGGCAGACCCAAGGCGCTGCGGTCAACCGGACCGGCGGGCGCCTCGGTGCGCCGCGCAATGCGCAGCAGGGCCGAGCGCGAGCGCGGATTGGCGGCCAGTTCAGCCTCGTCCGCGCCGATGGCGCGGCGGGTTACGGCTTCGAAGCGGGCAGGTTCAGGTGCGATCAGCGGCGCATGACGGCTGCCCTGCCCGACGCGCCCGGTGCGCAGCTGCATGAAGCGCTTGACGATGCGGTCTTCGAGCGAATGAAAGGTGACCACCGCCAGCATACCGCCGGGCTTCAGCGCGCGCTCTGCGGCCTCCAGCCCGTCGACCAGTTCCTGAAACTCGGCATTCACCGCGATGCGGATCGCCTGAAAGCTGCGGGTGGCAGGGTGACTTTGCCCGGGTTTGGGGCGAGGCAGGCAGGCTGTGACAATCTCGGCCAATTGCTGCGTCGTCTCGATCGGTGCCTCGGTGCGGGCCTTTACGATCGCGCGGGCGATCCGGCGCGAGGCGCGCTCTTCGCCAAAATGATAGAGGATATCGGCCAGAAGGCCCTCGGACGCGCCGTTGACCAGATCAGCCGCCGTTGACCCCTCCTGGCTCATGCGCATGTCCAGCGGGCCGTCCTTGTTGAACGAAAAGCCGCGCTCGGCCCGATCCAGCTGCATCGAGGACACGCCCAGATCAAGCACAACCCCGTCCAGCGGCCCGTCAGCATATTCATCCAGCCGCCCGAAAGTGCCCTGAACCAGCCGCATCCGGTCGCCATAGGGTGCAGCCCAGTCCTGCGCCAGTTCCAGCGCCAGCGGGTCACGGTCGATGCCGATCACCAATGCCGCACCCGCCTCCAGAAGGCCGCGCGCGTAGCTTCCGGCGCCCAGCGTACCATCCAGCCACACCCCCTCCACCGGCGCCACCGCGGCCAGAAGCGGGCCGAGGAGGACGGGAACATGGGGGGCGGAACCGGTTGGCTGGGGCATATTCCTTTCCGTCACATATCGGGCAGATCCGGCAGCAATGTGCGCGGATCGAACCCTTCATCCTGTTGCTCAAGCCATTCTTCAGCCTTGGCAACTTCTTCAGCCTCGTAGGTTTCGGGCTTCCAGATCTCGAAATGATCGCCCGAGGCGATGAAAAACGCCTCATTCCCCAGGCCAATCTTTTCACGCAGCTTGGCAGGCAACACGATGCGTCCATCCTCATCCACCTGCGCGGGCAGCGAATGCCCGTGATAGATGCGTTCCAGCATCTTGCGCTCGATGGAGCCGGGTTTCATGCGATCGATCCGGCGGTCGATCTCGTCGATCGCCTCGATCGTGTAGCAATCAAGCTGCTTTTGGGTGGCCGTGCCGTAGACGATCACCAGATTGGGGCGCAGCCCGTCGGTGTGGTCAGGGTCGGCGGCCTCGATCACACGGCGAAAAAGGGCCGGGATCGAGACCCTGCCCTTCGTGTCCACCTTCTGGTGGTATTCGCCGCGAAACCTGCGCGCCACGCCCTTTCGCCCTTCCACTCACTGCCCGCGACAGGGTTGTCCTGCCGCAAAGGAAAACGGCGGTCGGGCCGCTGCCACTGCCCAAACCGCCGCCCTCTTCTGTCCCATCTCTGGGTGCCCGACTGCGCATGCCACCTGGGGGGATGTCTGCTCGCTCGCGCGTCGGATCTCTTGTTTGGGAAAAGCGGGGTGCCTGTATGAAACGCCTCGTTTCGTCTTTTTGTTTTTGACCGCTCTTCCGTGTGAAAAGGAATGACATGGGAAATCATGGGAAGCAATGGTTTTCTTCACCCCGACTCACCAATAAGTCACACGTCGGTGAAGGGATTTGGCACGATATCGGCGATTACAGGGAAACAGAAATCAATATATAGACTTATTTCGCATGACATAACACAATATAGCCGAAGCGAACGCGACCAGCGACTGGACCATGATTTCCCGAAGACTTGACACGAATGTGGCATGATTGCCACGATTCAACCCTTAGAACATGCCCTGGACTTTCGAATCACCCACAGCGCCACGCCGCTAACCGCCCTCTCCCATGATTTCCCAGAAACGGACCCGCCACAAACGAATCGGCCCGCGCCAGGTGGCGCGGGCCGTCAGGGAAAACCTTTCAGGATGTCAGGAGCAGCGCTCGATCAGGCGGCGCGCCATTCGGCGGTAGGCTTCGGCGACCGGGCTGTCGGTCGCTGCGACCGGCACCCCCCCGTCCCCGGCCAGCCGCACCTCGACCGATATCGGCAACTCGCCCAGAAACGGCAGTCCCAGCTTTTCGGCCTCACGCTTCACGCCACCATCTCCGAAGATATGCTCCTCATGGCCGCATTTTGGGCAGATGAATGTCGACATGTTCTCGATCAGGCCCAGGATCGGGGTTTTGAGCGTCTGGAAGGCACGAAGCGCCTTGCGCGCATCCAGCAGGGCCACATCCTGCGGGGTGGAAACCACAATGGCACCGGTCACGTCGAATTTCTGGCAGAGCGTCAGCTGCACGTCACCCGTGCCCGGTGGCATGTCGACGATCAGCACATCCAACTCACCCCATTGCACCTGCGTCATGAGCTGTTGCAGCGCTCCCATCAGCATCGGGCCGCGCCAGATCACGGCCTCATCCTCGCGCAGCATCAGGCCGATGGAGATCATGGTCACGCCATGTGCCACCGGGGGAATGATGATCTTGCCATCGGGCGAGGCGGGGCGTTTATCGACCCCCATCATGCGCGGCTGGCTGGGGCCATATATATCGGCATCCAGCAGGCCCACGCGCCAGCCCTCGCGCGCCAACGCCACGGCGAGGTTTGCCGATACGGTGGATTTTCCCACCCCGCCCTTGCCCGAGCCGATGGCGATGATCCGCTTCACACCCGGCACGCTGGAGGGGCCGGCGGTGGGGTGGCGACCGATCTTGAGCGCGGGCGCCTCGCCACGCGGCGCACCGGGGTCTGCGGGTTTTGCGGCGGGCTTCGGGGCCGGGCCATGCGCGGTCAGCGCCACGCTGACCCGCGCAATACCGGGCAGCGCCATTACCGCCCGCTCGGCCTGGGCGCGCACCGACTCCAGCTTGCGGGCCTCTTCAGGCGTCTCGGCCTCCAGAACGAATCGCACCATTCCTTCATCGACGACGAGCGCGCGCACCAGATCACGCCCCACCAGATCGCCGCCGTCAGGCAAGGCGACGGCGCGCAACGCCTCAAGCACCTGCGCTTGCGTGGGGGAAGAAGGCGTATTCATTGCGGGCTCCTGTCATGGCCAGTCGGTTATTGCGCTAGATCTGTGCTCTTTTTCCAGCCAAGCAAGGGCTTTGCAAGCCAATGTGCCCTGGCATGCAGCAACCGGATAGGCGCCAGCGCCCGGACCCGCACGGGAAACCGATACAGCGCAGGTAGCAGCGAACGTTCGCCAAGCGCCTGCTTTTCCGGCAAAGCACTTGATTTCGGCCAAATGTTTACGCGGCGTCGCCATGCGCTCGCTGCATGGCAGCATTGACGAACCAAGGGATTGTGCATCCGCAGCATTTGCCCCATCTTTGGCTCAACACGAACCCAACCGCGCCGCATCGAAATGATCCGAAAGGCGCGACGAACCGAAGACGAAAGAGCAAACCATGGCTTTCCTGAACGAAACCATCCGTGGCACTGGCCCGCTTGCCGCCCTCCGTGGTGCCCTCGCCGGACTGGCCGATGCCTGGAACCGCTATATCCTGTTCCGCCGCACCTATGAAGAGCTGAACGCGCTCAGCACCAGGGAACTGTCGGATATGGGCATCTCGCGCTCGATGATCACCCGGCTGGCGTACGAAGCCGCCTATGGCAAGAACGCCTGAGGCACAAGGAATTCCGGGTCGGCGCCCAGCGCCTGCCCGACACGCGACGAAAGGCCCCTCCTCCTCCCTGGGCCGATCGTGAAGGAACCGCCGCTCTCCTCCTCCCTGTGGCCGTTCCAATCTGATGCGACAGCCCACCTCCTCCCGGGCTTGTCCGCTCAACAGCGCGGTTGCCCCTCCTCCTCCCTGGGCAACCGC
>ERZ869909.620-NODE-620-length-37737-cov-4.457037_pt1 | contig 37737 bp, 35 predicted proteins | sample MGYA00520892_ERZ869909 | MGnify/ENA primary metagenome ERZ869909 (study PRJEB32215, sample SAMEA104723947) | bioreactor metagenome | biome: bioreactor; feature: anaerobic bioreactor; material: water | place: China | collected 2015-03-12 ...
ACGGCCGGGCCCGAGCGCTCAACAAGATTGCGTGCTACGGTTGCTACATGCCCGATACTGCCTACCCAACCATCAGTCACCGCGAGTTCAGGAACCAGAGCGGTGAAGTGCTCCGTCGGGCTCAGGCAGGGGAGACCATGCTCGTAACCAGCCATGGCAAGCCGGTGGCGATGCTCGGCCCGCCGGGAAGCCGAAGCCGGCTCAAGCTCAAACCCGCAAGGATCACGGGTCGTTTCCACGAACTGCGGCGACAGCGGCTCGATGAAGGCGTGCTTGGCGTTCTCGAACAGCTGCGGTCAGACAGGTGACGGTTTACATCGATACATCCGCAGCAGTGAAACTGCTGAGTGGCGCGCCCGAGGCGGATGCGATCGCGGCCACGCTCGATGAGGCAGCTGCTGTCGGTGATGATCTGGCTGCCAGCCTGCTGCTCGAGACTGAGCTTCGTCGGTTCGCCGTGCACTCCGGGCTGGAGCAGTCGACAGTCAGCGACTTTCTTGCACGCGTCACTCTGCTGGAGCCGGACGCAAGCCATTACCGCATGGCGGGCCTCATGGGCGAGGCGGACCTGCGCTGCCTGGACGCGCTTCATCTGGCGGCAGCCGTCCTGCTGGGGGCGGATTCGATAGTCACGTTTGATGAACGTCAGGCCGAGGCGGCGCTGGCACTTGGCCTGACAGTGCTGGCGCCGGCGTGAGAGGGTGGCTGGTTTGAGCAGTTCTGCAGGTGAGTACGGCGATTTCTGGGAGATGCTGGATCGCATCGGCGAGATGCTTGGCCCTTTCGGATACATAAGTCACGACATCGGATACGTGATGTTGCACCTGCCGCCATTGCTGGACGATGACGGTCAGGCGATCAAGGGAACCGACTTCAGCCACTTCTTCATAGGTGACAACGAGGCGTACCCGGAGTTCCTGTCGACGCTCATACATGCGCTCAAGCAAGACCTGATCGCCGGGGGTTTCACTTTCAACCATACTTACTCGTTCGAGCGGGGCCAGCATGAAGTCTCGATTCGTCACCCGGAGCCGGGCAACGCTGCGACCCTGTTTCACCATGCTGAGGAACAGACGGTCTGGTGCGAAGCATGGCTCGCTACCGCGGAGTCCTTCCAGTTCGCCAAGGACGATGTGCTGGATGCCCGCTCGGCCGCCCAGCACGACGCCGCGAAGATGCTTGCCGAGCGGATGGCGGCGATCGGCCAGGACGATGATCCGGACGCGGCCGGGCTGTCCGAGGATGTTGACGCTCCGTTGTACATCGAACTCGACGAGATCCTGGCGCACACGCACCCCGAGCATCACAGCCTGCTCAGGCACGCGCACAGGCGGGGCTTCCGGTTCGGTCCCGATGAGGATGAGGTTGATCACTACCTGACTGTTGGCGAGGCGGACCTCTTTCAGATCTACCCGTCCGACCTGGAGGACTACCTTGAGCTCGGACTGCCCGTACCGTGGATGCTGAGCGTCACGGGCACCGGAGTCGAGTCTCGCGCCGTCGGGTTCACCCAGGTGGGCACCGAAGTCGTTTTTGCTGAGATTGATGACGACCCGGAAGCAGGGGAAGAGCGCCTGCGCATATTCGCTGACCTGGACCTGGAGCCCGAAGGAACGGGCTTCGACGAGCTCATGTTCACCCAACACGACTCAAGTGATGCCAACGTTGCTGCGTTCATGAGGTTTCTGGACCTTTACGCTGCCAGTGTCGAGGCGGCCTCGGCTGAGTATGACAGCGAGTCGGACGACGAGGTGGAGCAGGAGATTACGCTGGCGGAGGCGCTTCGGTTCGCCTTGCCTGCCTGGCACGGGCTCATCCGGCACGCTGCATCGCTGGGAGCACGGCTGGCCGGCGATCCCGGGGACGCCACCGAAACGAGGCTCTTCATCTTCCCGCCCGGGTTCAGCGGTTCGTACACGGAGTCGCCCGATTGGGAGGTGGCCGTGCCGGCGGCGGACCTCCTCGATGTCGAATCAGTCATCGTCAGGTTCGATACGGACCTGCTGCTGAGCAACTACGAGTTCGACCCGGTGGCGCGGGAAGAACAGGTAGGCGTGTACCGGGACCTGGTGTTCGGCCCCGACTCCCCGAAGGGAAAGGGAAGCGCGATTCAGGAGCGCGAGCCGACCCCTGCGAACGTCGAGCTGCTCAAGCGCTTCATGAGCTGGTACGTGAACTACGTGATGGACACTCCACCTGGTGGCTTGAGCGCCTGAGTCCCGGCTTCTCGGCCAGCACCGCGATATCGATGTCGCTTTCGGGCCCCGCCTGATCCGAGGCGACTGAACCGAACGCGAAAGCCAGGACCAGATCCGGCTGTGCACGCAGTGCGGCTCCAACCCGGTCGAGTTCACTGTTGTTCGTGGCAGCCTGGCTCATGATGGAAGCATGACTGCATGTCAGATGAATAGGGTCAGGGGCCGTACGCTCAGCCACCGGCGGCGAAGTAGCCGACGATCCGGTGGTTGATGTGCTCCTCGCTGTAGTCGGGGAACAGCTGCTTCTCCACGACGAGGTCGTGCAGCCGCCGCATCGGCTCGCGAGGGTCGGCTTTGCGGGCCTTCTTGTCAAGCAACTCGTTCCACGTGCCCAGAACGAAGTCGCGGCCGGACGCGCCGGTCGTTTCGCTCACGAGCCTGCGTACCAGCTCGACGTCGTCTGCGAAGGCGGCGCCGAAGCGTTCAGCTGACTTGCCGGAGAGCAGCGCGATCTCGGCCTCGTACATCGGCCGTGTGCGCGCCTTGTCCACGCCGATCCACGGGGTCTCGAGGATCACGGGCCGGTCCCGGGCCACCTCGTGGTGAACGATGTTGTGCAGCGCCTGGTAGCCGATCTGGCCGGCGCCAAGCGGGGCGTGCCGGTCCTTGCGCGCCCCACGGGCGTTCTTGCTGTCGTTGATGTGGAACACCGCGATGCGGTCGAGGCCGATGGTGCGGTCGAACTGCTCCATCACGCCATCGAAGTCGTTCACGACGTCGTAGCCGGAGTCGTGAACGTGGCAGGTGTCGAAGCAGACGCGCAGGCGCTCGGAATTGTCGACCCGGCTGATGATCTCGGCGAGCTCCTCGAAGCTGCGGCCGATCTCGGTGCCCTTGCCGGCCATGGTTTCCAGGGCGATGTTCACGTTTGCCGGCTGGCTCAGCACCTCGTTCAGTCCTTCGACGATGCGCTGGATGCCGTACTCGGCGTCGCGCTCCGTATAGGCGCCCGGATGAAGCACGATCCCGATGCCGTGCTGGCCGATGAAGTCGGTACGCATGATCTCGCTCTGCAGGAACTCGACAGCCAGCTCGAAAACTTCCGGCTTGTAGGACGCCAGGTTGATGATATAGGGAGCGTGCACGACGATCTCACCGATGCCGTTGTCCCGCATCAGCTGGAGGCCCTCGTCGATGAACTGGTTCTCCATCGGCTTGCGCCGGGTGTTCTGTGGCGCCCCGGTGTAGATCATGAACGACGTCGCTCCGTACCCGATCGCTTCCGTAGCCGCGTTTTTCAGTCCAGAGCCTGAGAAGGAGACGTGCGATCCGATTTTCACCTGTGGGTCACCCCGTTCGGGACTGCTGAAGCGAGTCCGTGTCGGACGATATCATGGGAGTGCGAAATTCCGTGACGCCACGGCCTCCGCCCACTGTCATGATTAATCATGACACAGCATGCTAAACTCAAGGCATGGCTGAGAATACAAGAGAGAAGTTCGCCACTCAGGTCGACCGGAAGGTACTGGTCGAAGTCCGGGCTCTTGCCCGGCAGGAGGGCCGGCAGCTGCAGTCACTCATGGACGAAGCGCTCCTGGACCTTTTGGAGAAGCGGCGGCAGCAACAGCCGCGTACTCATGTGATGGAAGCGTACTCGAGCAGCCATGCAAAGTACGCAGGGCTTTACAAGAAGCTTGCAGAGTGACTGATTATCTCACCATGGCTGACATCCTGGCGATTCACCAGGATCAGATCGAACGCTATGGCGGGGCTCATGGCGTCAGGGACTTCGGGCTGGTTGAAGCAGCTCTGCACCGGCCACAGACCGGATACTATGCGGACTTGCTGGATGAGGCGGCGGCACTCTGGGAAAGCCTTGCACAGAACCACCCGTTCATCGATGGAAACAAGCGGACCGCGTTTGCCGCGACCTTCACGTTCCTGAAGATAAACGGGGTTGAGCTGGTCGCCTCGGCTGATGCCACGTACGGGTTCATCATGGGGCTTTATCGAACCGACAGCTTCAAACTGGTCCATCTGCAGGAGTGGCTTCGGGCCAATACCCGGCGGCGTTAGGAAGCCGCTGCGGCCTGTTTCGCCTGCCCCAAGTAGGCCGCGCGCACTTCTTCGTTGCCCTGGAGTTCCGCAGCAGTGCCGGAGATGCGGATGCGACCGGTCTCGATCACGTAGGCGTTGTCAGCGATCCGCAGCGCCTGTCTTGCATTCTGCTCGACCAGCAGGACGGAGACGCCGCGGTTGTTCACTTCCTGGATGGTGCGGAAGATCTCCTGCACCAGCATCGGGGCAAGGCCCAGCGACGGCTCGTCCAGAAGCAGCAGCTTGGGTGAGGCCATCAGGGCGCGACCGATTGCGAGCATCTGCTGTTCGCCGCCCGAGAGGGTACCGGCCAGCTGGCTCCGCCGCTCGAGCAGGCGGGGGAACAGCTCGAAGGCCTCGTCCCGCGTGCGTTTCACTTCCTTCGGACGCGAGCGGTGCACGAAGCCTCCCAGCGTCAGGTTCTCCTCTACCGTGAGTGTGGGGAAGACGCGGCGGCCCTCCGGGCAGTGGGCGATTCCGAGCTCCACGATCCGGTGGGCAGCAACACGCGTGATGTTGCGGCCGTCGAACGTGACCGTGCCGGCCCGGGCGGGCCTCAGGCCCGAGACGGCCCGGAGCGTGGTCGTCTTGCCCGCACCGTTACCACCGAGCAGCGTGGTGATGCCGCCCTGGCTGACTTGCATGCTGATGCCCTTGACCGCGTCGCGCTGCCCGTACGCGATGCTGACGTCGGCAAGCTCGAGGATTGCCATCAGGCGACAGCCTCGGCGGGTTCGAAGTCTTCCTCGTCATCAACGCCGAGGTACGCCTCGATGACGCGTTCGTTGCTCTGCACCTCGGCGGGCGTGCCCTCGCCGATCTTGCGGCCGTTCTCGAGCACGGTGACGTGGTCGGCGATCTCCATGACCAGGCCCATGTCGTGCTCGATCAGCAGCACGGTTATGCCCTGGTCGCGGATCTTGCGCACCAGCCGGACCAGTTCCTCGGTCTCGTTGGGGTTGAGCCCGGCAGCCGGTTCGTCCAGCACCAGCAGCTTCGGTTCGAGCGCGAGCGCCCGCGCGATCTCGAGGCGGCGCTGGTCGCCGTGGGCCATGCCGCCGGCCACCACGTCGCGCTGCTCGAACAGGCCCATCTGGCGCAGGCATCGCTCCGCAACCGCGTACACTTCCCGCTCCTCGCGACGCTGGGCAGGCGTGCCCACGATCGAGCCGAAGACGCCGGCGTGGGAGCGCGTGTGCTGGCCCGAGACGACGTTCTCCAGCGCGGTCAGTGGCGCGAAGAGCCGCAGGTTCTGGAACGTTCGGCCGATGCCCATGGCCGCGATCGCGTGTTGCTTCATGTTGGTGATGTCGCTGCCGACGAAGCTGATCGAGCCGCCGTCGGCCTTGTAGACGCCGGTGATCACGTTGAACACGGTGGTCTTGCCGGCGCCGTTCGGGCCGATCAGGCTGGTGATCGAGCCGCTCTCGACCCTGAAGTCCAGGTCCGCAACGGCGGTCAGGCCGCCGAACTTCTTGGTAAGTCCCTCTGTCGCGAGCAGGGTCATTCTTTCTCCTCCAGCTCCACCGCGGCTGCCGTTTCAGGCTCCTCGATGCTGAGCTTGCGCGCCCAGCGCTTGCTCGGCCACAGGCCCTGGGGGCGGAAGATCATCATCAGCACCATCGCGGCTCCGAAGAACAGCATGCGATATTCCACGAAGCCGCGCAGCAGTTCCGGCAACACCATGATCGCGCCGGCAGCCACGATGACGCCCGGGATTGAACCCATGCCACCCAGGATTACGATCGCGAAGAGGATGACCGATTCGGAGAACACGAAGCTCTCCGGCGAGATGATCCGCATCTTGGCGGCATAGAAAGTGCCGGCCGCCCCCGCAAGCGCAGCACCTAGCGTGAACGCGAGCGCCTTGGCGTTGCGCACGTTGATGCCCATCGCCGCCGCGGCAACCTCGTCCTCCCGGACGTAGTTCCAGGCCCGCCCGATGCGGGAGTTCTGCAGGCGGATGAGGACGATTATCAGCACTACGATGAAGGCCCAGACGAGCCAGTAGAAGTCGGCGGGGGTCCGCACGGTCCAGCCGAAGATCTCGATGCGCTGCAGCAGGAGCAGCCCGTTCGGTCCGCCCGTGAGCCCGAAGGGGTTGTTGATCAGTGCGATGCGCACGATCTCGTTTATGCCGATCGTCACGATGAGGAGGTAGTCCCCTCGCAGGTGGATGATGGGTCCGGTGAGTATCCAGGCCACCAGGCCGGCTCCGAGGGCCGCCACGGGCAGCAGCAGGATGATTGGGATGCCGAAGTTGATCGACAGGATCGCCGTCAGGTAGGCACCGATGCCGAAGAACGCCGCGTGACCCATGTTGAAAAGGCCGACCTCGCCCAGGATCAGGTTGAGGCTCAGGCCGAGGATGACGTAGATGCCGAAGAAGACGGCGACGTCGGTCCAGTAGGCGTCGGCGATGAACGGGAAGGAGATGAGCAGTCCGAGCAGCAGTACGTTAGGGAGTAAGCGGCGCCAGGCCGGCGTGTTCGCGGCCATCAGACCTTCTCCGCGACTCTCTCACCGAGCAGGCCGCGCGGCCTGAAGATGAGGAGCAGGATCAGGATCACGAACACGAACGCGTCCTTCCAGGCGGCCGAGATGTAGCCGGCCCCCATGATCTCGAGCACTCCCAACAGCAGCCCGCCGAGCATCGCTCCCGGGATGTTGCCGATTCCGCCCAGGATCGCTGCGGTGAATGCCTTCAGGCCGTAGGACCAGCCCATGGTGTAGTGAATCTGTCGGTAATAGAGCCCGATCATCACGCCGGCAATCGCGCCGAGCGCCGGCCCGATGATGAACACGAGCCGGATGATGCCGGATACGTTGATTCCCATCAGCCTGGCGGTGTCGTGATCGGTCGCCGTGGCGCGGATCGCGATACCGATGACGGTGCGCTGCACGAACATGTAGAGAGCGACCATCAGCAACAGCGAGATGGCCAGGATGATGATCTGCATGAGCGTGATGTTGACGCCGAAGATCTCGTAGCGCCCGCTCGGTACCGCCCAGCCCGGATAGGCGTGGTAGCGCGACCCCCAGATGAGCATGATTGCGTTCTGGATGACGATTCCCGCGCCGAGGGCGGATACGACCGTGGTCAGCCGGTGCGACGTCCGCAGTGGCCGGTAGGCGGCCCGCTCGATGGTGAGCGAGGTTATGACGACCGGGATGGTCGCGCCGAGCGCGATCACGATGAGGACCAGCCAGATCGCCCGGACATCGGAGCTGAAGACCACGCCAAGGATAGTGAAGCCGACGTACGCGCCGAGGGCGAACAGGTCGCCGTGCGCGAAGTTGATCAGGCGCAGGATGCCATACACCATCGTGTAGCCAAGGGCGATCAGGGCGTATATCGAGCCCAGGGTCAGGCCGTTGATAAGCTGTTCGAGAAAGATATCCATTTAAGAGAGAATGCCTTCGGGACCGGCGGTCACCCTGAAGGCGCCGGGCCCGCTGCATGTTTGCGGCGGGCCCGGAAAGGGGATTCTTTAGTAGCCCGTGTCCTCGAGCTGGCCTTCGTCGTCGACGACGTAGACCTTGATGACTGCGCTTGCGCGGTCACCGGCTTCAGTGAAGCTGATCTCGCCGGTGATGCCGTCGACCGTGACGCCGCTGTGCAGCCAGGCCGCGAGGTCGGCGGAATCCGTCGAACCGGTGGCCTCCATGGCCGCGACGATCACGTTGAGTGAGTCCGCGGCGTAGACGGGCCACGGGGTGCTCGGAGCAGCGCCGTGCCGGGCGACGTACTCGTCATGGAAGTCGACTGCCTGCGTGTACTCGAGGTCGGCTACCAGGGGCTCCTGGAGGACCATCGCGCCCACAGCTACGTCCAGGCCGGCGATCTCGATGAACTCGGCGTTCACGGCAGCGTTGCCGCCCACGAAGTCGATATCGACGCCCGCGTCACGGAGCTGGCGGATGAACAGGCCGGCCTCCGGGTAGTACGCGGTGAAGTAGACGACGTCGGGATCCTGCTGGCGCAGGCGGCTGACGATTGCGGAGAAGTCGCGGTCGCCCGGGGTGACGGCGTCGAAGAAGACGACTTCCGCGCCCTCGTATGCGCCGAGTGACTCCTGGGCTGCGTCCGCAAGGCCACGGGCGAACGTGGTGTTGTCGTGCACGATGGCGATGCGGTCCGCGCCGAGCGTCTGCGTGGCGAACTCCGCGAAGAATGCGCCCTCACTGTCGTCGCGTGAGGTCGGGCGGAAGAAGTACTCGTAGCCGTGCGAGGTGAGTGAAACCGCGGTCGCGCCGTATGCGATGTTGAGCATGCCGGCGTCCTCATAGATCAGCTGGGCGGGCTCGGTCACGGATGAGCCGTATGACGCGATGGCCGCGTCTACACCCTGCGTCACGAACCGCTGGGCGACGAGCGCGGACTGGCGGGGCTCGCCCTGGTCGTCTCCCAGGACGATCTCGATCTGGCGGCCGAGCACGCCGCCGTCGGCATTGATCTTGTCGACGACGACCTGGACAGAGTTCTGGGCCATCTCGCCCTCCACGGCCCAGGGGCCGGTCAGGGGTGCCTGCAGGCCGATGCGGATCGGGTCCTGCGCGGCGGCAGTGCCGATCAGTGCCAGCGAGGCAGCGGCAATGAGCAGCGTTCGACTGTTTGTCAGCGAGAATTTCATATCTCTGGCTCCTTAAGTATGTGAACTTCCCGAAGTGAGCTGTAGCGGACAACGGGATATACGAATTGCGGTCTTGGCTACGATAACACGGAGAAGCCGGGGATTACGGGGGGCTCGATCAGGCGTTGCCCCGCGATCGGCCGGCCCGGTCCGGCTGCGTTATCCTCGATGCTCAGGCAACGGACGCAGGGAGGAGAGGGTCTTGGGCGAAAGCAGGGCAGTGAACAGGTCGCAGCGCGGACCGGCAACCGTCGGATCGCTGCGGGAGGACCTTGAGGTGCTCGGAGTAAGCCGCGGCTCACTGCTGCTTGTCCACTCCTCCATGAGCGCGCTGGGCTGGGTGTGCGGCGCGCAGCAGACGGTGATCGCTGCGCTGCGGCATGTACTCGGTCCGGAGGGGACCCTGGTCATGCCGGCCCACTCGGCCGGCCTTTCGGAGCCGTCTTACTGGCAGAATCCGCCGGTTCCCGATTCCTGGTGGCCGGTGATCCGGGCGCAGATGCCGGCTTTCGATCCCGCCGCCACTCCCACACGAGGGATGGGCGTGATCGCCGAGGCCTTCCGGGCGCTGCCCGGCGTGAGGCGCAGCAACCATCCGACCGCTTCGTTCGCGGCTCTCGGGCCGCTCGCAGAAGAGATCTGCGGCACGCATGACCTTGAGGACGGCCTGGGGAACGGCTCGCCGCTGGGAGCGATGTACCGGCTGGGTGGCGACGTGCTGCTGCTCGGTGTGAGACACGACAGCAACAGCTCGCTGCATCTGGCCGAGAGGCGGGCGTTCGGCACCGCGCAGATCACGATCCCGACCGGGGCGCCGGTCATGGCAGGGGACCGGCGTGTCTGGCGCACTTTCGATGAGCCGGACGTCGACTCCGACGATTTCGTCGCCCTTGGCGAGCACATCGAGGCCCACGAGGGACTGGTCACCACCGGGCTCGTGGGCAATGCCGTTGCGAGGCTGATGCGGCAGCAGGCGGTCGTGGACGCCGCGATTCCCTGGCTGATCGGGAACCGCAACGCTGACGGGACATGTCCGAGCTGATGGACGCCGTGCAGCTCGGTCCGCTCGTCATCTCAGCCCCGCGTTTCTACGCTGGCCTGGGGCTCCTGGTGCTGATCGCGGTCGCGGAGGTGCTGGCACGGACCGCCAGGCGGGACGGTGCCGGGTTCGACCCGGGCTGGGCCTGGACCGCCGCCGCGGCCGTCTTCATCGGGGCCAGGCTCGGCTTCGTTTTCGGGAACGCGAGCTACTACCTGAGCGATCCGCTCGGCGTGTTCAAGGTCTGGCAGGGAGGGTTCTCGCCTTGGTGGGGCGTGGCTGCCGGTGCGGTTGTGGTGGCTGTCGCCGTGGCCAGGGACAAGGTAAACCTGCGCCAGGCGGCACTCCCGGTCGCTGCGGCGCTGAGCGTGTGGCTGGCGGTGCCGTACGTGACCGACAGGCTCGATGACCGCGTCATCGCGCTTCCGAACGAGGTGTTCCAGCGGCTCGAGGGCGGCACATTCGAGTTCGCAGGCAGGTCAGGCAAGCCCGTTGTCCTGAACCTCTGGGCGACCTGGTGCGGCCCGTGCCAGCGCGAGTTGCCGCACCTTGCCCGCGCCGCGCAGGACTGGCCGGAGATCGACATCATCTATCTCAACCAGGGCGAGTCGGCCGACGTGATCCGGGCCTACCTGCTTGACCACGAAGAAGTGGTGCTGGAGGACGTCCTGCTCGACCCCCGCCAGCGCACCGGGATCGCGATGGGCAGCTTCGGACTGCCCACCACCTACTTCTTTGCAGGCAACGGTGAGCACTTCAGCACGCAGGTGGGGGAACTGTCGGGGCCGGCCCTGACCCGCGAGATCGGGCGACTCGTCTCCGCAGCTGAGCCTTAGTCACAGCCGCTGGAACGCAGATGGAACGGTGCCCCTTCAGAATTACTCTCAGCAGCAACCCTGAAGGAGGAGCACATGAACCATCGCTTGATCATCGGCCTGACCGTTTCACTGCTGGTTTCCGGCGCCATCGCGCAGGAGTGCACGAAGTATGTCTCAAGTGAGGGAAGCGGCCGCGTCGCCAGCCTTGAGCGACCCGCAGGCGACCTCGGCACGATCGCGGCTGACCTGGAGCCGGGAGACGTGGTCTGCATCACCGGCGGCACGTACACCGGCCGTGCGGACAACGGCTCGGATTCCATTGATGTACCCGTCGAGATCTATGGCGGTTTCAGCCCGGATTTCAGCCGGCGCGATCCGTGGGGCAGCAGCAGGACAGTGTTCACAGGCATCCACAACGCGCAGAACTTCGTGACCACGGCACGCCTGCTCATCAACACGAGCGCTTTCGCGACGAGGCTGATGCAGGCCCGCGGGGAGCCTACCGAGCACAGGGTGGTGGTGGACGGAATCATCTTCGATAACGGGCCCCGTAATCACTATGCCGGCGACGGCGCCATGATCATCCGGATGGGTACGCCCAGCGACACGCCCACTCCCGAGAGCGGCGCGCTCGTGATCACCACCGGCGTGGACAGCACCGTGATCGTCCGGCACATCATTGCCCTGAACACCGCGCCGACGCAGGGCGCCATCGCCCTGTTCCCGGGTGCCGCGGCGCAGGTGCTTGTCGAGAACAGCGTCGCCGTCAACAACACGGGAACCGGCTTCCAGCTCGCAACGGCTGTCGCGGCGGATGACCCGGCTGACTGGCCCACTTACGTCTTTCGTAACAACACGAGCGTGTTCAACGAGAAGCACACCGCTTTCGGGACCTTCGGCGGCACCGGAGTCTCGATCGAGAGCGGAACGCATGTCAGCATCACGGGCAGCATCCTCGCGTTCAACGACAACTACGGTGTCGATAACGCCAAGCGCGCGGATGACGTCATGCTGGTAGGGAACGCCATCGCGGCGAACGCGAACGCCGACTACCTGGAGTTCGATACGAAGATCGGCATCGCCGACCTTGAGGACTGGGCGCTGTATGTGCTCGAAGGCTGGGACAACGTCGCCAGTGCGCCGCAGTACGCGATCTCGCCCGAATGGGGCGCCCTCTACGCGAGCCGCAACGTGATCGACCGCAACGCTGCCGAGGCGGAAGTCCAGGTCGTGGACGCCTGGTACAACAATGTGCGCAGCTTCTATGGATGGAACCTGATCGGGACCGACCTGGATGTCGACTCCGACATCTGGCTGCCCCGCATGAGCATCGAGGACGCCATGGCTACGGCCGTCCGGGTGGGCAGCTTCGGGCCAGTCGCCCCCTGACGATGTCCGCCACCGCGAGGTGGCACCGTAGGAGTGTGGTGCGCAGGGTTTTTACGCCCTGCGCACCACACTTCCGTTCCGCACTGATCTGGCTGGTGGCGTCGCCTATGCCGCGGTGTAGCCGCCGTCGGCGACGAACTCCGCGCCAGTCACGAACGATGCGTCGTCCGAGGCGAGGAACAGGATCACTGCCGCCATCTCTTCGGGCTGCCCGAGCCTGCCCATCGGCGTCATGTCGGAGAGCATCTTCTGGTCGGTCTCGCCCAGAATCGGAGTCAGGATGTAGCCGGGGTGCACCGAGTTGACGCGCACGCCTTCCTTAGCCCAGCCCAGGGCCGTGCTCTTGGTGAGGATGCGGACGGCGCCCTTGGCCGCGTGGTACGCGGGGCTGGTGCCGAAGCCGCCAACCAGACCGAACATCGAGCTGACGTTTACCACCGAGCCGTTGCCCGATGCCTTGAGGGCGGCCGAGGCTGCCTTCTGGCCCAGGAAGACCGAGGTCTGCGTGATCGCCACGACGCGGTCGTAGGTCTCCTTCGTGGTTACCTCGATTGGCTCGTTGTCGCCGATGCCTGCGTTATTGACCAGGATGTTGAGGTGGCCGTGTTCCTCTGTTACCTCTTCGATGACCTTCTCCCAGGCCTCCTCGCTGGCCACATCAAGGTTCTTATAGCTGACCTTGAGCCCGTTGCCACTGAGCTCGTTGGCGATCTCAGTGCCACGGTCGTCCTGGATGTCGGCGATGATGACGGTGCCGCCTTCTTCCGCCAGACGCCGGACGGTAGCCTCGCCGATGCCGCTCGCTCCGCCGGTAACCAGTGCGATCTTTCCTTCGAATCCAGCCATATATGTTCCCCTTTTCACGCCTCGGTTCCGCGCAGCGCCGCTCATACCGGGCAGTCCTTGACATCCGGACCTGGTTGCGACATGGGTAAAACGTCTTACATCCGGGAATCGCGCTCAAGTCCGCGCGCCGCTATATATTAAGTATAACGGGGGCTGCCGGGATTATCTTCGGCGACACGCTTTCGCGATGTATGCGGATTCGCTAAGCTGCGACTCAGGTGCCCACGTCACGCCGGTCGAAGCGCCAGCCGCCCACGGCCATAAGCACCAACATCAGGCCGAGCAGCAGGAGCAGGCCTCCTGCATCGAACCCCGTCGTGATCGGATCCTGCCCAAACGCCCAGTGGTAAGGCGACAGGCCGGCCAGCCACGGGACAGTCGCCATATCAGCCACGGCGTCGAGCACGTACGCGGCCACCGCTGTGATCGCTCCCAGTCCGGTGGCGACTGAGCGTCGGCCACTGAGTGCTCCGCCGACGAGCGCGGCGATGCCGACGAGTCCGGCCAGCAGGAACAGCGCGACAGTCACCGCCAGCAGGTTGACGGGTTCCAGCTCAAGCTCCGCAGGACCGTTCAGTGCAAGTATGAGCAGGGAGCCGACGGCGCTCAGGACAGCAATCCGAACGAGCAGCGCCAGGCCGGCTTCGAGGAGCACCTGCCAGCGGGTCACGCCATGGGCCAGGGTCAGCTCGAGTGCGCCGGATTCCTCGGCGCCGGCGATGCTGCGGCTGCCCCAGCCGATCGCGGCGATCGCAAGGAGCAGGAAGCCCATCAGCCCGAAGTAGCTTGCCTGGGCATAACCCGCACCCGTCGCCATCATGTCCAGGCCGAACACGCTCGATACCTCCGGCGGGAACATCTCCACGTACGTCTCCATCAGCTCCGAGCCGCCGACGCTCGGGTAGAAGGGCATGTACAGCAGCACGGCTGCCGCCAGGCCCAGGATCCAGCCGACCAGTCCGGGTCGGGACTCGCGCAGCTCGCGCCTGAAGAGGTTCACGCTTCCTCACCCCGGTAGAAGCCGATGACGGCGTCCTCGAGTTCGGGCTCCTCGATCAGCAGGTCGCGCACCTCGAAGCGCGCCAGTGCCTTGATGAGCTGGTCGACCTCACCCTCGATGCGCAGGCTCAGCTGCGTCTCGCCGCCGCGTTCGTCCAGCCTCACGTCGCGCACGCGTTCGAGCCCTGCCATCGCACCTTGCAGGCCGTCCGCAGTGGCGACCGATGCCCGCACGCGGCGCTGGCGACCGGCACGCAGCTCTTCGAGGCGCCCCAGGCGTATCAGTTTGCCCCGATGCAGGATCCCCACCCTGTCTGCGGCCTGCTCGATCTCGCTCAGGACGTGCGAGCTCAGGAAGACGGTCTGGCCGGCCTCGCTCGCCTCGCGCACCATGGCCAGGAACTCCTGCTGGACGAGTGGATCGAGGCCGCTGGTGGGCTCGTCCAGGATGAGCAGTTCCGGCCGGTGCATGAAGGCCTGGACGAGTCCCACCTTCTGCTTGTTGCCCTTGGAAAGCTTGCCTGCCGGGCGACTGAGATCGAGGCCGAGGCGCTCGGCCAGTTGCGTGATGGCTCCCGGTGCGACCGGGCCGCTGATACGGGCGAAGTGCTCCAGCAGCTCTCCGGCGCGGGCCCGGCCTTCAAGCCTGAGCTCGCCGGGCAGGAACCCGATCCTGCGCCTCAGTTGGGCGCCGCCCTCACGTGGTGCCTTGCCAAGCACCCGCGCTGAGCCTGAGCTGGGCCTGATTATGTCCAACATAAGCCGCATGGCGGTGGTCTTGCCCGCGCCGTTCGGCCCGATCAGGCCGAAGACCTCGCCCGGTTCGATCTTCAGGTCGAGTCCGGCCAGCGCAGCGGTCGGGCCGTAGCGCTTGCTCAAGGCCCTCGTTTCGATCGCGACAGTCATCAGTCATCCCCTTTCATGGCGGCTCTGGTTGCCTCCAGCAGTTCTGTCCCCGAGTACAGGCCGTGGGTGTACAGCTCCATCGATGGCAGCGCCAGCTTCTGCAGGGCAGCTGCGGTGAGCCCGTCTTCTCCCAGGGCGCGGCTCACCTGCCTGGCCATGAGCAGCGGTGCCAGTCCCATCAGCGCGACGATCAGAGCGGCAGTACGCACGTCGCTGAAGCGCGTCATCTGGCCCGCGTCCGCGCCCTGGATCAGCATCTCCTCGGTCCGGTCTACCAGGCCGTCGAAGAGGGTGTCGCCGGTTTCAGATCCTTCGGTGATCATCCTGCTCAGGTAATCGAACTCGGGGCGGAAGGCTTCCGGTTCCGCAAGCCAGCGCTGCATGGTGCCGATCAGGTCGCGTTCCGAAGCGGCGACCTCCGTGTCGATGAGCTCCCGGGACACGTACCGGTCACACGCAAGCTTGAGCTCCTCCTTGCTGCCGAAGTGGTGGATGACCAGTCCGGGGCTGACATCGGCCTCCGTTGCGATCGCCCGGACGCTGGTGCCTTTGATGCCATTCCTGCCGAAGAGGTGGATGGCCGCCGCGCGGATCCTGGCGCGGGCGGTCAGGTCGGGGGCGGTCGTTTCGGCTGGCGCTACTGAACACATGTTTAATAGACTAAACGACTGTTTAGCCGGTCGTCAAGTCGGTAGCGCGGTGGCCAGCCCTGATTTCAGCCTCGAGATGTGATAGCATATGCTATCATGTCCCTCTCGGATACAGGTTTGCAGGAAGAGCTTGCGCAGGTTGCAGCCGAAGCGGACTGCCTCAGGAAGCGCGCCAGCACGATGCTTCGGCAGGCCGCGAGGCGTGCGGCGGCAGCCGGCATGTCGCAGCGTGAGATAGCAGGTGCTATCGGAAGAAGTCAGCCGGAAGTATCACGGCTGCTCCGTTTTGCTCCCTCCAGTCCTAAGGGCAGGGTGCTGGCCGCGAAGCGTCGCGAAGTCATCGAACTGCTGAAGGCAGCAGGGCACAGCAACCCGCGGGTGTTCGGGAGTGTCGCGCACGGTGAGGATCATGCTGAGTCAGACATCGACCTGCTTGTTGACGTGGCGCCTGGGACTACCCTCTTTGACCTTGCCGAGGCTGAGCTCGCGCTTGGGAGACTCCTTGATGGCGAGGTCCAGCTCACTCCTGCTTCAGGCCTCCGGACTCGCTTGCGGGGTCGGGTGCTTGCAGAGGCAGTGCCCCTGTGAAGAAAGATGAGTTGTTCTGGCTTCAGAATGCGCAGGAGCACCTTGAGATCCTGGAGGGGCACCTAAAATCAGGATCACTGGACAGGCAGGTTGTCTTGGATGCCGCGTGCCTGAGACTTGCTTCCTGTATTGAGGAGCTGGCAGGTCTGACCGTTACGCGTCGGGAAGAGTACTTCGGGGACAAATGGCATGCGATGTGGTCATTTCGCAATCGCGTCGCACATGCATACTTCAATATCGACGACGACATCGCAAAGGCGACGATCACCCATGATGTTCCAGTTCTGAAGCTCGAGATCGAAGAGGCGATCCGGACACTCAGCAAACCTCCGTCCAGCGAGTCTCCCTGAACCACTCGACGCCCAGGCCACCACCGGGCACCAGCACGCGCGAGACCGGCTCGAACCCGACCGGCAGGCCGGCTCCGGAAGTCCGAACATCGAGCTCGGACTGCGTCCCGTTCAGCCGCACGGTGCTGACACCCTCAGGTGACTCAACCCGGCTCAGCCCGTCATCCCAGAGCAGCTCACCGCCGAATCGGTCCGAGGAGTCCGGGAAGGCCAGCCAGTCAACCGCCAGCGGGTCCCTGAAGCCCCGTCCTCCGGCGTCCTGAAGCGGCACGCCGAGCGGCAGCGCGTGCCCCTCGCGCAGCAGCACCGGTGGCCAGCCCGGCTCGGCGCTGAGCTCCGCCGGGACGCCACCCGCAAGCACGCGGCCGGTCTGCAGTTCCAGCCAGCGGCCCGGCGGCAGCAGCAGCGAACGCGCCGCTGAGCCGGGCTCAAGCATGGGCGCGACCAGCAGCGCGTCCCCGAGCATGTACGCGAAGCTCTCATCCCGGCCAGGCTGCCAGTCCTGGAAGGCGTAAACGAACGGGCGGGTGAGCGGCTCGCCGTGGAAAGTGCTCCTGCACAGCAACGTGTACAGGTAGGGGACAAGGGCGTCGCGGAAGCGCATCAGTCGTCTCACCTGGGGCAGCACGGACGCATGCGTCCACGGCTCGGTGGCGCTGCCGTCGTCGTTCCAGGAGTGGATGCAGAAGCGGGGCTGAAATATCCCGGCTTCGACCCACCTGAGCAGCAGCTCCGCGTCCGGGGTCGGTCCGGCGAAGTCGCCGACGTCGTGTCCATGGTTGGCCCAGCCGGACAGGGACATGTTCAGCCCCATCGGCAGGTTGTACCTGAGCGAGCGCCAGGAGGTGTAGTTGTCACCCGACCACGTCTGGGCCAGGCGCTGCATGCCAAGGCTGCCGCTGCGGGTCAACTGGTAGTCACGAGACTCGGGAGCGTGCGCGCGCTGCGCGTCGCGGCTCGCCATGTTCATCAGCAGCGTCAGCACCGGGCGCAGGTCGCCGGCCTCACCGGCGGCAAGCTTCGCCGCGTCGTCAGTCACCTGGAACTCGTTGTTGTCGTTCCAGGTCGCGTCGATGCCGTGCTCCAGCAGCCGGGTCCGCACGTTGGACACCCACCAGGCGTACGCATCCGGGTTCGTGAAGTCCACCTGACTGCCCGGACCGCCCCAGAAGCCACCGACCCAGGGATCATCGCCCTGAGCGGAGCGAACGAACGCACCGCGGACGGCCAGCGCCGAATACTGCGGATGGCTGCACAGGATCGCCGGCTTGATGTTTGCGAGCGTCCTGATGCCCGCGGACTTAAGCGGTTCGAGCATCGCGGGTGGATCGGGCACGCGCCGCCTGTTCCACTCGAACACGTAGCGCAGCCCGTCATCGCCCAGCGAGTAGCCGCTCGAAAGGTTGAAGGCGCCACAGGCGAGGCCGTGCCGCTCCAGCTGCTGCGTGAAGCCTGCGAGTGCTGCGCCCGGGTCCTCGGCATCCGTGTAGCTCATCGTTGAACCCTGGTAACCGAGTGTCCAGCGCGGAGGCAGGGGGGCGAAGCCCGTCAGCTGCTGGATCCCGCGAACCACTTCGGCTACCGATGGCCCCACCAGCACGTAGTAATCGAGCTCGCGGGCTGCAAGCTCCGTGTAACGGAAGTAGCCGTGGTAATTGTCAAGCTGACTGCCGAAGTCGAACACTGCCTCTGCGCCGGTGTCGTAGACGATTCCGACCGCGTGGCCCTGGCGCGTGAGTGTCACGCAGGCAAGGATGTGCTTGTAGAGCGGGTCGGAGTTCAGGGCGTCGTAACCGAGCGCGTCGGTCGGCCGCAGGCGGAAGCGCCTGTGGTGGCGGTTGAGCGGTCCCGAGGCTTCACCCAGGCCCAGGTAGGCTTCGGAAAGGTCGCGGACCAGTGTGTGGCGGATGCCGCGCGTTCCCGCGTTGGTGGCGGTTCGGTATGCAAGTGTCGGATGATCCCGGGCCAGCACAGAGCCATCCGGAAGCGTGACGCGCAACGCCAGGTTCGCCAGGTCAGCAGTCACCGTGAACCGTTCCGTAGCCAGGGTGAACGTGGCGTCCCCGACCACAACTCGGGCTGGCTCAGGACACGAAAACGCGCTCAGGTCCTCGCGGTCGCGGCCCTGCTGAGGCGCGTCACCGTGGCTGCCGACTACCGCCCAGGTCCGCGGCACCGTTGCGTGGCCAAGCGGTTGCAACTGCACCCGCAAGAGCCCGCTGTCCAGCAGCGTGAGTAGCAGGCGGCCGGCGCCGCCCACTTCCTTGAGGATAAAGCGTGAGCCGCTGCGCCCGGCAAACCTGAACGCGGCGAGCGTCCTGAGCGGCTCAGCCACGGTCAACACCCTGCCTACACACTGTGGGGTACGCTGCAATTCGCCATACAGGATGACAATCCCATGGTAATTGCCAAGCAACACAGGGAAAGAAGTCCAACCATCATCGTTGACACCAACGCACACATGCAGCATATAATCTGCTGGAAACAAACCGAGCAGGTTCCGCAGCCGGTGCGCAATCCCGCGATCCGAACTGTTGGGCCGTGGGAAGGAAGGAGCCAGCATGACACCGTTCCGCACCCTCAGTACCCACTTCGTACTGGCAGCATTACTGATTGCCAGCCTTGGCCTCGCCGCCGCGCAGGTCGAACTCCGCATGACCTGGTATGACGACGGCAATGAAGGACAGGTCCTGCGTGACCTGTTGGATACCTTTGAGGCCGATAATCCCGACATCACCGTCATCGTTGACACCGTGCCTTACAGCTCCGGCATCCTCCAGTCACTGCCCCTGCAGCTGGCCTCCGGTGACGGACCTGACATGGCCCGTGTCACCGACCTTGGTGGCCTGTCGGATCACTTCCTCGACATGAGCGGTGACATTGCCGACGCCGCGTACTGGGAAGCCAGCTTCGGCCCGTTCATGGACTGGATGCGCGATTCGGGATCGGACGCCATTCCAGGCTTCATGACGCAGCTGACTGTCACCGGGCCGTTCGTGAACGCCACCCTCTTCGAGCAGGCAGGCGTTGACATTCCAACCGGCGACACCACCTGGGCAGAGTGGGCTGACCTTACCCGTCAGGTAGCCGAAGCTACCGGCACGCCGTTCGCGATGGCGATGGACCGGACCGGGCACCGGCTCGCGGGACCCGCGATCGGCCAGGGTGCGGCTTTCTTCGATGCTGATGGCAACCCGGTCATCGACGACGACGGCATGCGTGCGATGGCACAGCTGATGGTCGACTGGCACGCTGACGGCACCATGAACCCCGATGTCTGGATCGGCTCCGGCGGCGGTTATGCGGCCGGCAACGAGTTCTTTGTCAACGGACAGGTCGTTCTTTACATGTCAGGCAGCTGGCAGGTCGGTCAGTTCGATGAGCTGATCGGGGATGCCTTCGACTGGGTCGTAGTGCCCAACCCGTGCGGCCCGGCCGCCTGCACCGGCATGCCCGGTGGCGCCGCGCTGGTCGGCATCGCCGACACCGAGCATCCCGAAGAGGTCGCCCGCGTCATGGACTTCCTGGCCAGCGAGGAAGCGCTCGCCGAGTTCTACGGCCGCACGCTCTTCATCCCGGGACACCTCGGGCTTGCCGAAACCGGCGTGGATTTCGTGACGGACAGTGACCAGACGCGTGCTGCCCTGGACGCGTTCTCGGCAGAGGTACCCAAACTCCACGTGACGGCCTACGACCTTCAGGCGTACTCGCTCAACCGCTTCATCTTCGACGCGCTGCGCGACCGTCTCACACAGGTGTACGTGGGCGAGCTCAGCATGGACGAAGCATTCGAGCGCATGCAGGCCGACATCGACGAGGGCATCAGGGAAGCAACCCAGTAAGCCCAGCCGTCCAGGAAGCCTCCAACCCGGGCGCTCCCCGCCGCGAAGTCTGTCGTGGCGGGGAGTCCGGCCCGGAGACCCATGGGAAGTAGCAGTTGAAGTCAAGCCGACTCCGTCCCGGCGAGCTGATTGCCCGGGGCGCAACGGGTGCATACGGCCTCGTGATGAACGCTGCGGGGCTGATAATGGAACCCCTGCAGCGTGTCGTCGGCGTGAAGCGGATGCCATGGGTTTTCCTGCTGCCAAACCTGGCGATCTTTTCACTGTTCATCCTCTTCCCGATGCTGATGAACTTCTATTACTCTTTCACCGGCGGCACACAGCTCTTCCCGACCGACCGGCCGTTCGTCGGGATGGCCAACTTCGAACGCCTGTTCGACTGCGAGAACTTCCTGAACCCGAACACCTGCAGCGAGGACCGCTTCTGGCGGGCCATGCGCAACACCTTCGTGTTCGTGCTCGCCCAGGTAGGCGGGATGATCCTGCTCTCGCTCCTGACCGCGGTAGTCCTGAACCAAAAGGTCCGCTTCCGCGGCTTCTTCCGCAGCGTCTTCTTCTATCCGGTACTGCTCTCGCCGGTGGTGGTTGCGCTCATCTGGAAGTGGATCCTGCAGCGTGACGGCGTTCTCAACGCGCTGCTCCTCAGCGTCGGCCTCGATCCGATCCCGTTCCTGCTGGACGCTGACTGGGCGATGTTCTGGGTCGTGACGGTCAGCGTCTGGGCCAACATGGGCTTTTACACGCTCATACTGCTGGCGGGACTGCAGAGCATCCCGGCAGAGCTTTATGACGCCGCCGCCATCGACGGCGCGGGCCCCCGCCAGACCTTCGTCAGCGTCACGATGCCGCTGCTGATGCCGACGATGATGGTCGTGCTCGTCCTCTCGCTCATCCGGGCGGTCCAGATGTTCGACGAGGTCTACGTGCTGACCGGCGGCGGTCCCGGCACGGCGACGATGCTGCTGATCCAGTACATCTACACGACCGGCTTCGCGACGCAGGTGCAGCGCTTCGGCCTGGCCGCGGCGGCCAGCGTCGTCCTCGGGCTGATCCTGCTGATCGCGACGCTGATCCAGCTGCGCGTCGGCCGGGGCAGCGAAAGACACCTGGCGTGAGCCGCACAGCGACGTTCCTGCTGCGGCTACGCGGCCGGAGGCGGCCGCATGTGACGGACATCCTCACGTATGTCTACCTGTTGCTGGGCGTGCTGGTCATGTTCGGACCGGTCGCCTGGCTCGTGCTCTCGTCGTTCAAGACGCCAGCGGCGTTGCTGGAGTTCCCGCCCAGCCTGCTGCCGCTCGCGTCGGTCATGGCAACGGTCGAGGGGCACGCGGAACCGCTCCAGCTGTTCGACGTGGCGCTGGCAGACGGGGAGTCCGCCCGGCTGGCCCAGGTACGCCGCGTTGGCCTCGAGGCGCAGATGGTCGATCCGGCGGCGCCCGACGAGATCATCCGCGTTCCGATCGACCAGCGGACTGAAGTAAGGGAGTTCCGGCTCGCGCTCTCGAACTACACGGTGCCGCTCCGGCAGTTCAACTTCGCCACCTACCTGGGCAACAGCGTCTTCGTGACAGTGATGGCGACGCTCATCACGCTGATCATCAACAGCATGGCCGCGTTCGCGCTCAGCAAGTACCGTTTCCGCGGCCGTAACGCCGTCTTCCTGGTCATCCTTGGCACGCTGATGATCCCGCTCAGCGTGATCCTTGTGCCCGTCTACCTGGTGATCAGCGAGATCGGCTGGGTGAACAACCTCTGGGGCGTGATCATCCCGGGTGCGGCCACGCCGACGGGCGTCTTCCTGCTGCGCCAGTACATGCTGACGTTGCCTGACGAGCTGCTCGACGCCGCCCGGATCGACGGCTCCTCGGAATGGCGCATATTCTGGCAGATCGTCTTGCCGCTCTCGGCACCGGCCCTGGCCGTGCTGGCGATCTTCTCGGTCATGTGGCGCTGGAACGACTTCCTGTGGCCGCTGATCGTGCTCACCCGCAGCGAGAACTTCACGCTCCAGGTCGGCCTGAACGCCTTCCAGGGCGAGCTGAACGTGCAGTGGCACTACGTGCTGGCGATGACGGTCCTGACGCTCGTGCCGATCACGGTCGTGTTCTCGTTCCTGCAGCGTTTCATCACGACCGGCATCGCGAGTACTGGCGTGAAAGGCTGAACCGCACGCGCCTCAGTCCGCCGCGACAGCCTCCTGTTTCGGCGGCGCAACATCCGCGTCGGCGCCCACGCGGGTCGAGAGCGGCCGTTCCTCGATGAACCAGACCATCACTGCGGTGACGACGGCGAGGGGGACCATGTAGATGAAGATCGGGATCAGGGCCTCGTTGTAGGACTCGACGATGATGCGCCGGACGGGCTCGGGCAGCGCCATGACAAGGCCCGGCGTCAGCGAGCTGGCCCCGTCCGCCGGCCCTGCCCCTTCCGGCAGCCTGGAGCCGAGGAGGCCGGTGAGCCTGAGCGCGAACACGGAGCCGACGATGGCCGAGCCGAGGCTCGACCCGACCTGGCGGAAGTAGTTGTTGGCCGCGGTGGCGGTCCCGACGATGCGGTGCGGGAACGAGTTCTGGACGATCAGGGTGAGCAGCTGCATGTTCGCGCCCAGGCCGACGCCCATGATGCCCATCCAGGTGCAGATCATCCAGACCGGCGTTTCCACGTTGACCGTCGCCAGCAGCCCCAGGCCGAGGGCGAGGATGACGGCGCCGGCGAACGGGAGCATCCGGTACCGGCCCGTCTTCGAGACGATGACGCCCGCCCCGATCGAGGTGATGAGCAGGGTGGCCATCATCGGGATCATGAGCAGGCCGGCCACCGTCGCGGTCGCGCCCTTAGCCATCTGGAAGTACGTCGGCATGTAGCCGATGGCGCCGAACATGCCCACTGCGACCAGCAGCCCGGCGAACGTCGCCAGGTTGAAGTTGCGGTCCTTGAACAGCGCGAGGGGAATGATCGGCTCGGCCGCCCGTGACTCGACCAGCACGAAGAGCGCGCCCGAGACCAGCAACGCGGCCACGAGCCCGAGGATCACGGGGGAATCCCATGAGTACACGGACCCGCCCCATGTTCCGATCAGGACGATGGCGGTGGTCAGGACGGCCAGCAGGCCCATGCCCATGTAGTCGAGCTTCGGCCGGGTGTCGTTCTGGATCCTGGGCAGCCGCAGCAGCGCGACCGTCGCGACGGTCGCGAGCACGCCGAGCGGAACGTTGAGCCAGAAGGCCCAGCGCCAGCCCGGAACCTCGGTTATCCAGCCGCCGAGCAGCGGACCGGCCACTGACGAGAACGCGAAGACCCCGCCCATGATGCCCATGTACTTGCCGCGGTCCCGCGCGGGGATGACGTCGGCGATCGCCGCCTGCGACAGGATCATCAGCCCGCCACCGCCCACGCCCTGGATCGCCCGCGCGATTATGAGCGTGGTCATGTCTGGCGCGAGCCCGCCAAGGATCGAACCTGCCACGAAGATGACGATCGCCGCCACCAGTATCGGGCGCCTGCCCAGCAGGTCGCTGATCTTGCCGTAGATCGGCATGGTGATCGTCGACGTGAGCATGTAGGCGGTGATCACCCACAGCATCAGCTCGACGCTGTGCAGCTCGCCGACGATCGTCGGCAAGGCGCTGGACAGTACCATCTGGCTGAGCGAGGCAAGCAGCATCACGATGATGAGCGTCAGGAAGATCAGGGGGATGTTGGGCGGCTGCGGCAGCGCGGCCTGCGTCCTGCCGGTCATGCGCTCACTCCGGCAGCGTCCCGAAAAGTGCTGATGGCCGCCGCGAGCGCGGATTCGTCTCCACCGGTGACTGACACCGGGTCCCGCATGTACGCATACCGGAGTATCGTGCTGGACAGCATCAGGAGTGCCCGCACGCCTCCCTCGGCTTTCGCGCTGTCGCCGAGTTCGTCACCTAGGATCGGCTCCAGCAGCTCCTCGGCCGAAAGCACGAAGCGGCGCATGCGCGTGTGAAGTTCCGGGAGCGCCTCAACCAGTGTTGCGCGCCGCTTCTGTGTTTCCACGTCGGGGGTGGCGGAGCGCATGACGGCGGCCATCAGGGTGACGGTTCGTTCCAGCAGCGAGGCCCTGTGTGCGCGGAAGCTGGCGAGGGCATGCTCGGGAATATAGAGTTCCTGCACTCCCAGGATCGCGTCTTCCTTGGTGGCGAAGTAGTTGAAGAACGTGCGGCGGGACACGCCGGAGCGGCCGGCGATCATCTCTACTGTCGTGAGGGCGAGTCCGTGCTCCAGCGCCAGTTCGGCCGCGGCGGTATGGATGGCGAGCCAGGCTTCCCGGCGGTTGCGCTCACGGAGACTTGGGGTTTCTTGCATCCGAGCATCATATGCAGGCGTGCACATACTGCACAAGTGCAAACGATACGGGGGCGGGCCGGCTGAGCGTGCCGGTCCGCCCCGGGGGTTTCTTGCCTGAGGTCAGTCCGGATCGACCGTCAGTGTCGGACCGTGTACCGGCACGCCGGCGGCGATGATCTCATCGGCCCCGATCGTGCCACTGGCGGTAACGCCCGTAAGGACGAGCCTGTACTCCGCGGCCTGCGGCTGCCCGTCCGGCGGGTTCCTGTCCGGGCCGGTGGTCTGGCAGGCGGCGAGGATGACCAGGCCAACCCCCACCAGCAGCGCGACCATCACGCGGCGGCGCCGCATGGCGAATGGCGTCAACGCCAGGGCTGCCAGTGCCAGGACGGCCAGTGGAGTGCTGCGGGCCGCAGCCACGCCAAGGTCGATCACCACGACGAACTCGCGGGAGGTGCCGGCCTCGATGTGTGAGTGCGCGTGCTGCCGCGCCGGTTCGAGCACGAGGCTGCCCTCGGCATCGAAGTGGCCCGCGGCGAGCGGCTCGCCAGAGACAGCATCGTCGGCCGTGTCGTCGGCGGCGTATAGCCTCACGTTCAGAACGGCCGTGTGCGCGTCATTGCCGAGCGCCTCCAGCTCAAGGCCGGTGAGTGTCGCGATTCCGTCGCCGCCCGCTGTGACCGTGAAGCCCAGGGCGGTAATGCCGGCTGCGCCCGTCCTCGTCCTAAGCCCGGTCGGGCTGCCGGGGGTGGGCGCGAGTGTCAGGGTCGTCGCCTCGGGCTCGGGCGGGAGCGTGACGACGCTGGTTGCGACCGATGACTCGTTGTTCGACAGGTCCGGATCCGCCTGCGTCGCCGCGACGTGCGCCGTGTTGAGCAGCTCGGCAGCGACATCCGGTGCGATTACCCGCAGCATGAGCTGGACGCTTTCGCCGGCCGCAAGCGCAGCTGGCGCGCAGACCAGATCAGGTGCGCTGAACGTACAGTCAGCCGGTGCGTCCTGCAGCGCGAGACCGTCCGGAAGTGTGTCGGTGACGGCGACGCCGGTAGCGGCCGCAGGGCCGTGATTGGTCACGAGCAGCGTATAGCCGAACTCACTGGCCGCGCTCACGGAGGCCGGGCCAAGCTTCATGATCGAAAGGTCTGCATCGGTCCCGGGCGGACCGACCGGGACCGGGTCGACCGGGTCGGGATCAATCGGGTCGGGGTCGACAGGATCGGCTGCGGTTACGGTGGTGGTCGCGCTCGAAGAGTTGTTGTCGGGATGCGGGTCGACGGTGGAACCCAGGTCCGTGATGGTCGCCCTATTTGTCACCGTACCCGGACTGTCCGGCATCGACACGCTCAGGATCAGGCTCCTGGTGCTGTACGCTGCGAAGGTCCCGAGGTCGCACGTCACGGTCTGGCCGGTTACGCTGCAGCCCAGCGGAACGAAATGGACGATGACACCGGCCGGCAGTTCGTCGGTGACGCGGACGTCCTCACCCGCGTCGGGACCGTTGTTGTGCACGACAAGGCTGTAGTTGAATGAACTGCCGGCCAAAGCCGTCGCGGGCGCGCTCTTCTGGATGAACAGGTCTGCCTCGGCCTGCTCCAGCGCAGTGGAGGAGATGCTGACGCTGTTGTTTTCCTCGTTCGGGTCGTCCGCGGGACTGCTGATGATCCTGGCCCCGAGGCTGAACGGTCCCGGAGCGGGAGGGTTCATTATGACCCTGATCCTCTTGGTCTCTCCGACGTCGAGCTCATTGAACAGCTCGCATTCCAAGGTGTTGAGGACGTGGGTACAAATGCCTTCACGCCCCACGAGGGTTGAGTCTGGCGGCAGGTCAATGTCGATCCGGGCGCCACCCGGCAGTGGGTCCGGACCGTGGTTCTTCGCGTGAAAGAAGAAAAAGGCGCCCTCAGGCAGGATCGTCTCGTCCGGGCCTTCCGCGGTGATTCCCAGATCGCTCTCTCCGGTGGAGGACACGGTTATAGGCACAGTGTAAGTGTCGTTGGCCGGATTCTGGTCAGCGGTCAGTATCACGCGTGAGGTCAGCTGCACGACGCCGGAGACCGCGGGTGCCGTGAACAGAACCGTGCGTTGGGTGAACTCACCGGGCTGCAACGCGGGTAGGTTGCAGGCCGCCCCCGTACTCGTGGCCGAACAGTTCGGGGGCAGGCTGCCCAGCTTGGCCCTTGCCCCCGGAAAGGCGATGGCCAGCACAGAGTTACCGGCTGGTGACGTGCCGACGTTCTGGACGTTGACGGTTACCTGGATGTCCGCGCCTGCCGTCACCGGGTTCGGATCGGCGCCCCATATCGCGGAACCCAGGTCCGGTGTGGCCAGCGCCGCGCCCTGAAACCCTGCGAGGAGCAGGATGGCGAGCAGCGCGTTGCGGAGCTCCCCGTTGGTCTGAAGCCATTTTCCCCAGTACTTCGCAAGTGTGGGCATGGTCTACCTCCTGGCCACAGGTTGGAGCCAGAGGCGTTATGCGTGCGTTACGGTTGGCCCGGCAGCATCACGAGAGGTCGAACTGGACCTTCATCCGGTCCGGGTCGTGCTGCGCCAGCCGGAAACCCTCGTCGAAGTCGGTCAGGGGCAGCACGTGGGACACCAGTGGCGCTACCTTGACCGCGCCGGATTCGATCAGGGTTATCGCATCCTGGAACGTGTTGTTGACAGCGAACGAGCCGACCAGTGTCAGATCCCTCCTGAAGAACTCGTACGGGCTGACGCTCATAAGTGCATTGTCGGGCGCGACACCGAACACCCAGACGGTGCCTCCGGCGCGTGCGTGCCTGATCGATCCGGCCAGCACCTCGGGCACACCGGTCGCATCGGCGACGACCTCAAAGCCTTGTGGCGCGAAGCGCTGGAGCTGATCGGTCTCCGCGGGTGTGATGGCCAGGTCGGCACCGAGGTCGAGGGCGAGCTGAAGCCGGTGCCGTGCCAGGTCGATAACCGCCACCTGTACGGCCCCGGCGGCCTTGAGTGCCTGCATCAACAGGCAGCCCATCGGGCCGGCGCCGATGACAAGGGCGCGGTCACCGGCGTTCACCCGGATGCGCCTGAGTCCCCAGGCGACGCAGGCGAGGGGCTCGATCAGGGCGGCCTCCCCGAACGGCAAGTCCCCGATAGGGTAAACCACTCGTTCGGGTACCGCTACGTAGCGGGCGAACGCCCCGGCCCGCGTGACACCCGCGACCTGCAGCCGGAGACACTGGTTGAACGCGCTGCGGTGGCACTCGCTGCAGGCCAGGCAGGGGATGTTCGGATCAGCGGTGACGCGCTCGCCGACCGTGCGCTCGAGCACGCCGGAGCCGATCGCGCGGATCGTGCCGGCGAACTCGTGTCCCGGCGTGAGAGGGAAGCGGCTCAGCTCGTACTCGCCCTTCAGGATGTGGATGTCGGTCCCGCAGATGCCGGCGCGGGCGACCTCGATCAGCACCTCCCCCGGCCCGGGTTCGGGCACGGGGAGGCTGGTCACGCGGGTCTGGCCTGGCGAATCGAAGACGGCGGCGGGCATTGTTTCAGGAATCACTTGACAGCTCCCATGGTGAGGCCGCTCACGAGCTTGCGCTGGGCGAACCAGCCGGCGAGCAGCACCGGTATCGCGGTCGCGGTGGCCACGGCGGACATCTTCGCGATGAAGAGGTCGCCCTGGGCGGCCTTGAAGGTGCTGACGTACACGGACAGTGGCGAGGCGGCGCGCGTCGTCAGGTTGACGGCCAGGAAGAACTCGTTCCACGTGAAGATGAACGAAAGCAGCGCGGTGGCTGCGAGTCCGGGGCCCAGCAGGGGCAGCAGTACGCTGCGGAACTCCTGCCACAATCCGGCGCCGTCCAGGCGGGCGGCCTCCATCAGGGCGATCGGAATGTCCTCCATGAAACCCACCACCATCCAGATGACCAGAGGCAGGTTGACGGCGCCGAAGAGCAGGATGAGTCCCAGGTGCGTATCCAGGAGCGACAGGTCGCGGAAGAGGATGAAGAGCGGAACGATCACGCCCGCTGGAGGCAGCATCCTGGTGGACATGATCCAGATCATGCTCGAGTCCGTGCGCCTGGTGCGGTAGAACGCCATCGCATAGGACGCAGGGATGCCCAGCAGGAGTGCCAGCAGCGTGGCCCCGACCGTGATGATCACGGTGTTCTGCATGAACTCGATCACCGGGCCGTTGAACACGGCTGCCCGCCAGTTCTCCAGGGTAGGTGTGAACACGAACTGTGGTGGGAAGGTGATGGCTGCGCTCTCGGTCTTGAGCGAGGTCAGTGCCATCCAGAGGATGGGGAAGAACATCAGCAGCGCCGCCAGGAGCGTGCCGGCGGACCAGAGGATGGTTTGCGTGCGTGAGCGTTTCATGCCATCTCCTTGCGCTTCTGCCGCAGTACCTGGATGAAGGCGATGATGACGAGGTTCGCGAGCACTATTGCAACGATGCCGTAGGTCGAGGCCGTGCCCAGGTTCCAGCGGCTGAAGGCTTCGAGGTAGATCTGATAAGGCAGGTTGGTGGTCTGCAGACCGGGTCCGCCTGAGGTGATGACAAAGATCTCTCCGAATATGTTGAGCAGAAATATGACTTCGAGCAGGACGGCGATTTCGATGAAGCGCCGCAGGTGGGGCAGGATGATGAAGCGGAACATCGTCACGGGTCCTGCTCCGTCAAGCCAGGCGGCCTCGCGCGTGTCGGCAGGCAGGGACTGGAGCCCGGCCAGCAGGATCAGCATCACGAACGGGGTCCATTGCCACGAAACGATCGCGATGATCGAGAGCATCGGGGCTTCCTGAACCAGGTAGACGCTCTGCAGTCCGAACAGCTGCATCGCCCACGCCGACAGGCCGAACGACGGATCGAGCATCAGGTTCTTCCACAGCACGGCCGAAGCGACCGGCATCAGCAGGAACGGGCTGATCAGCAGGGTCCGGGCAAGAGCCCGGCCGGGGAAGGGCTTCTCGAGCAGAATCGCGAAGAGCATGCCAAGTATGAAGGTGATCAGGACGACCGCGACTGTCAGATAGATGGTGTTCCAGATGACCAGCAGGAAGTCCGGGTTCGTGAGGATGCGCCGGAAGTTCCTGACGATCTGCCCGAGGCCGTTGAAGCCCGCACTGGCGGGCCGGAGCAGGTTCCAGTTGGTGAACGCGAGCCAGATGGTCAGTGCGAAGGGCACCTGAGTCACCAGGATCAGATAGATGAGGGCCGGGCTGCTGAGGAACCTGCGTGCGTCCCTGCGGCTGCGTCGTGCTGCCGGCTGTGTGCTGGGGCCTGTGCCCGTCCCGCTGGTGATCGCCATGGTCCTGACTCCGGAAAGTGGTCCTCCGGGCGGCTCTGATGCCACCCGGAGGCGAGGGACTAGTAGTAGCCGGCGTCCTGCATGGCATCTTCGGCAGCACGCTGGCCGCGTTCGAGTGCCTGTTCGACGGTGATGTTGCCGGCAAGCGCGTCCGCGATCAGCTGGGCAACGTCGTTGCCGATACCCTGGAACTCGGGGATCTGGACGAACTGCACACCCGGCGCGACCTGCGGGTTGGCGGTGGCGTCGAGCGGGTCCGCGGCGTTGATCGCGCCGAGCGTCATGGTGGCGAAGGGAGCGGCCTCCTGGTACTCCGCGCGCTCGTACGTGCTGGTGCGCGTGCCCGGAGGAACGGCGGCCCAGCCGCGCTCCTCTGCGACCAGCTCGATGTAGTCACTGCTCGTGGCCCACATTATGAAGCGAAACGCTTCCTCGACGGCGTCGCTCGTGGTGGGGATGCCAAGGTTCCAGCTCCAGAGCCACTGGTTGCCCTTGGCGACCGGCCCGACGGGTGCGAGTGCGTGTGCGATGTCTGCGCCCGCCTCTGAACCCGCGAGGAAGCCGGCGGCCACGGTCGCGTCGACCCACATTCCGGCCCGTCCCTGGCTCATCAGCGCGAGGGCTTCGGGGAAGCTGATGCCGGTCACTCCGGGCGGCCCGCAACGCTGGACGAGGTCGGCATAGAAGCTGATGGCTGCGTTCCACTCCGGGGTGTCGATGGTGGGCCTTCCCTCGTCATCGAACCACTGGCCGCCGAACGTGTTGATGACCGTGGTGATGGGCGCCATGTTGTCACCCCAGCCGGGCTTGCCGCGCAAGACGATACCGGCGACGCCGTTCGCAGGGTCGTGCAGCTCGCAGGCGATCTCGGCGATCTCTTCCCAGGTGGGCTGCTCTGGCATGCTCAGGCCGGCTTCGTCGAGCAGTCGGGCGTTGTACATGGTGAACGAGGATTCGCCGTAGAAGGGCACGGCGTAGAGTGAGCCGTCGTAGAGCAGGCCATCGCGCACGGCGGGCAGGAGGTCGTCGAAGTCGTAGCCCTCGGCCGCGTCCGGGTGGCTGGCGGCGAGCTCGTCGATGGAGTGCAGCCAGTCGTTGGCCCCCCAGAGTGCGGTGTCGTAGGCGCCGACCGTGACGATATCGAAGGAGGCGCCGCCGATCGCAGCGTCGGTGGTGACGCGTGAGCGCAGGGTGCCCTCGTCAAGGACGAGCCATTCGAGCCGGATGTCCGGGTTGGCGGCCTCGAAGACGTGCGACAGCTCCTGCATAACCACCATGTCGGGGTTGTTGACCGTGGCGATCGTGACGGTCGTCTGGGCAGTGGCGATCGCGCCTGCCGTGAAGAGTGCTGCGAGGATCGGAAGGCGCTTCAGAAGTTGCTTTCCTGCGTTCATGTCAAACCTCCAGTGAGCGAGCTCGTGGAATGGCCACGTGGCCATTTGTGGGACTGTCACTTCTCTGTCCACTCCTCCTTCCGACTCCTGCGGTACCAGCTCCAGGCTGAAGGCGGTTCGAGCGTGATGCGTGCTCAAGCCCTTGCCGGCGCACTCTCGACTCGCGAACTTGCGAGCGCGGGAGCTCCATGGTTTCGTGGCCATCACCGTAGACCCTGCAGCGAGCGTTTGTCAATAGCTGCGAATCGGTTACGATGGGCTCGTGGCCAACATTCTTGATGTGGCACGCCTTGCCGGCGTCTCTCCGACCACTGCCAAGCGGGCCATACGGGACCCGGACCGGCTGGCGCCTGCCACGCTCGAACGCGTGCTCAAGGCCATCGAGACGCTCCAGTACGAGCCCGATCAGGTGGCCTCTGCGCTGCGCCGCGGCCACAGCAACACCATCGGCCTGATAATCGGCAGCATCGTGGAGCCCTTCTTCGCCGACATCACCCGCGCGATCGGGCCGCGGCTCAGGGAACACGGCTACAGCGTTATCGTGGCTGACAACGAGTACCGCAGCGACCTAGAGCTTGCCCACCTCAGGGCCCTTTCGGGCAACCGCATCGCCGGCCTGATAATCCGCAGCGGGTACGGACAGTCCAACCTCGACTACCTTGCGCGCCTCAACCGGCGCGGCGTGGCGATCGTCGAGCTCGACTACTTCGCGCCCGGCAGCCCGTACTCTCACGTGATGCTGGACAACCCCGGGGCGGTCACGGCCGGCGTGGACCACCTGGTCGCCTACGGCCACGAAAGGATCGCAGCGCTCGGCAAGTACTCGGACCTGAACCGCGACGAGCGGGTCCAGACCTTTCCCCAGGCGATGGCTGCGCACGGCCTCAGGGTGAGGCCCGAGTACGCCCTGCCCGCCGCGCCCGTCGAGTCCGACGCTTTCGAACTGACGCGCAAGCTCATGGCCCTGCGGGAGCCTCCCACCGCGCTCTTCGCGCTGACGGGAACGATGGCCACCGGCGCGTACCGGGCCCTGCGGGCGGCCGGACTGCGGGTACCCGAGGACGTGAGCCTGCTCGGCTTCGACAACTACCCCTGGATGGAGCTGCTCACCCCGGCTATCGACACGCTCGCGCAACCGGTGGACAAAATGGGGGAGGAGTCGGTGCGCATCCTGTTCCGGCTCATGAGGGAGGGCGAGGACGCGCATGTCGAGCGCGTAAGGCTGCCCGCAGAACTCATCGAGCGGGGCAGCGTGATACGGGCGGGTTGAGGCGGGCCTCAGCCCGGACGCTTGCCTTCGGATTCCAGGCTGCGCCTGAGCAGCTCCATCACGTCGGTGGGCTCGAAGTCGTCCTCGTCGTCCGGGTCCTCAGCGGGCATCTCATGCACGTCCTCGTGCCTGCTCAGCTTGCGCTTCACCAACTGCTCCAGGCGCCCGCTCGCCTCGTCGCGCAGGAGGTTCTCGTCGAGTACGTCGCCCGTGAGTTTCCCGGCCGCCTTCTCGATCTTGCCGATCAGCTCCACATCCGCAGGTTCCGGCTCCGGCAGGCCGATCTGTTCTGGTGTGCGAACCTCGTCGTGATAGCGCAGCGTCATCGTCCGGAGGCTGCCTTCCCGCGAGACGATCGCCACCAGATGGGCCTTGTCACGCAGCACGAAGCGGGCGATGCCGGCGCGTTCGGCCTCCGCCATGGCAGCAACAAGCAGGCGGTAGGCCGGCGCGGCGTCCTTGCCGGGCACTAGCACGTACGTGTTTTCGACCAGCACCGGATCGATGTCCGATAGCGGCACGAACGAGTCGAGGCTGATCACCCGCGAATGGTCGGGATCGAGCGCTTCCAGTTCCTCGTCCTCGATCAGTACGAACTCGCCGTCCCCGACCTCGAAGCCCCGGACGATGTCGTCCTGCTGCAGCAGCTCCTTGCCACTCTCGCTGTAGTAGCGTCTCGCGAGCGGCTGGCCGGTCGGCCCGATCATCCTGAGCGACCCGCGTCCCGGCCGGACCGTCGGGTACAGCTCGACCGGCAGCGTCACGAGTCCGAACGCGAGCGTGCCCGACCAGACGGGACGGCGCTTCCTCACGTTCAGCTGCTCGCGCTCAGGCACGGGCCTCCTCCTGCGCCAGGCTGCGTTCGAGCGCGGCGGCCAGGTCGGTCACCGGCGCAACCTCCTCAGGTTCGGGCAGCTTCACGGTCTTACCCCGCTTCTTCCGCTCGACCAGATCGAGCACGCGCTCGCGGTACTCGTCGGCGTAGCTGCCCGGCTCGAACCGCCCCTCCATCATCGCGATCAGCTGCGCGGCCATGGCGAGCTCCCGCTCCTTCACTCCGGTGTCGTCGCGCAGGTCGGTCGCATCCAGCAGGAGGACCTCCTCGCGGTTGCGCATCGTGACCAGCATCGGGTAGCCCCGGTAGCTGCGCAGCCCGCCGACGTACTCCTTCTTCCGCATCACCCAGCGCGCCAGGCCCACCTTCTGAGTCCGTTCCAATGCGGCCGCGAGCGCGTGCCAGCCCTCCTCGCCCGAGTCGGGGCCCAGCCAGTAAGGCCGTTCGAACCAGCGGGCGTCCAGCAGCTCGGGAGCAACGAAGCTCCTCACCTCGATCACGCGGGAGGGCTCCGGTTCGAGCGAGGCGAGCTCGTCGCCGCTCAGGGCCACTATCGCGTCACCCTGCACGAAGCCCCGGCCGGCAGCGCCGTATTGAATGAAGTCGCCCGACTCCTGGTCCAGCAGGACCTGCCTGACGGGCTCCCGGTGCTCACGGCTCAGGAGGCGAAACGAGACGGACTTGTTCTCCAGCGCGGAGTAAAGCTTGACGCCGACCTCGACGCCGCCGAACTTCAGGACACCCTTCCACATGGCCCGCGCGCTCATCGCCCCACCAGCTTGCTGATCGACGCGCGGCCCCGCTCGAAGCCGTCCCACGCGTCCTTCTTCAGCGAACGCAGGCGCCTGCGGGCCGAGTCGATGTCGTACGCGTCGGACGATGCCAGCCTGCCCAGCTCGGTCCACCGCAGGGGCACGGCCACGGGCGCACCAGGCCGTGACCTGGTCGACCAGTTGGTGATGGCGGTCGCGCCGCGGCCGTTGCGCAGGTAGTCGATGAACACGCGTCCCTTGCGCTTCCGCTTCGACATCACTACGGTAAGCCGGCCCGGATCCCTTGCGGCAAGTTCCGTCGCGAGGCTGCGGGACACCTCCTTCGCGTCGTCCCAGGAGACATCGGGTTCGATCGGCACGACCAGGTGCAGCCCCTTGCCGCCCGTCGTGCGCAGGAACGGCACGAGGCCGTGCTCCTCGAGCAGTGCCCTGAGTCTGCGCGCATGCTCCTTCAGCTCATCGAAACTGACGCCCGCACCCGGGTCGAGGTCGAAGACCAGCAGGTCGGGCCGCTCCAGGTTGCCCGCGACGCTGCCCCATGCGTGGATCTCGAGAACGCCGGCCTGGACGAGCGCGACCACATCGCCCGTATCGCGCACCATCAGGTACTCGCCGGTGCCGTCCTTCTCCTGAATCTCCAGACGCGGAACGGAGGCGGCGAACGAGGTGCCGGGATGCTTCTGATAGAAGCACTCCTTGCGCGCGCCCTCCGGGCAGCGCACGAGCGAAAGGGGCCGGCCGGCCAGCCAGCGCAGCTGCGCTTCGCTTACGGACTCGTAGTACCGGGCAAGGTCTGCCTTCGTGACGCCCTGGCCCGGGTACATCACGCGGTCGGGGTTGCTGAGCTTCACGCCCGCAACGACGGTCTCGTCATCGGACCTGTTCGTTTCTTTCGACACAGGCACCTCGTTCGCGCTCCCGCTTGCCTCATCGGCCGGCTTGTCCTCGCGCAGCGTCTTGAAGCGCGGGTGCCTGAGCATGCCCTCGCCCGTACGCTCGGAGTAGAGGACGGTCGCGACCAGCTCGGGCCTGGTCCAGGTGACCCCGCCCCGCAGCACCGGCCTCGTTACCTCGTTGCTGAACGGTGAGGACTTGCGCACCAGCTTCTCCAGGCGCTCCCGCAGCGCGGCAAGCTCCTCGTCGCTGAAGCCGGTGCCGACCTTGCCGACGAACACCGGCTCGTTGCCCGCGGCGTCGTGCTCGCCCAGCAGCAGCGCGCCGAAGCCCTTGCGGCTGCCCTTCGGCTCCGTGAAACCGCCGATGACGAAGTCGCCGTTCCGCAGGCACACGGACTTGATCCAGTCCATGCCGCGGCCGGGCCGGTACTGCGAGCCGGCCCGCTTGGAGACGATGCCCTCGAGTCCGATCCGGCAGGCATGGTCGAACACGTCCTCACCCTTCAGTTCAAGATGGCCGGTGTAATGCACGCGCGGGCTCTTCTTCCTGCCCAGCAGGACCTCGAGTTCCGACTTGCGCTCCTCGATCGGCTTCCTTCGCGTGTCCAGGCCGTTCAGGTAGAGCAGGTCGAAGGCCTGGAAGCTGAGCCTCGAGCTGTCTCCGCCCGCGGCGGCAGCCTGCAACAGCGCGAAGTCAGGGCGTCCAGCGTCGTCCTGGGCGATGATCTCACCGTCGATCACCGCCGTCTCCGCTTCGATCGACTCCAGGGCCTGCGCGATGCGCGGGAAGCGGTCCGTCCAGTCGAGTCCGTTGCGTGTCAGCAGCCTGATCCGGCCCTTCTCCAGCCTGGCCGCGATGCGATAGCCGTCGAACTTCACCTCGTGCAGCCAGTCCTTGCCGGACGGTGGCCTGTCGGCCGGCGTGGCCAGCTGCAGGCGCACCCGGGACGGGAACGCTGCCCTTCGTGCTTCGGAACTCCTTGCCTGTTCGCCTCTGGCCACGCGCATCCAATCTGCCGCCAGCAGCCCGGCGGCTGCTGTAATGGTGCGCCGTGGGCATGACCGGGGCTAGGGGCGGAGCTACATTGCCGGCAGGCACTGGCGGCTGAGCTGATCCGGTGGGGCACATGCTAGGATTCCCAAAGTCAGAGCGCACGGGCGCAGTTTCTGGCACGGACCCAGCAGCACCATGAGGAGCGTCCCCATGAAGACCGTTCATCCGTACCTGTTGTTCCGAGGCAACACCGCAGAGGCGTTCGAGTTCTACGAAGGCGTGTTTCAGAGCAAGGTAGACAGCCGCACGTACTACCGGGAGTTCGGCAGCGACATGGGCTGGCGTGAAGGCGAGGGCGACCTGCTGGCTAACATCAGCCTGCCTCTGACGGACAAGATCTCCCTGATGGGCAATGACGTTACCGAGAGCATGCAGCGCGAGTTGAATACGGCCGGTAACGTCCAGCTCACGCTCGTTCCGGACGACGCCGATGAGGCCCGACGGCTCTTCGACGCCCTTTCCGAAGGGGGGACCGTCAAGGAGGCGCTCGGTGCGGCCCCGTTCGCCGAGCTTTATGGCGAGGTGACAGACCGGTTCGGTACGCAGTGGATCGTGATCCTTGAAGGCGACGTCACGTTCGGCTGATTGCGGTAACCAGGCCAGCCCTCCCCGGCCTGTAACATGGCGACATCCTGCACTCGCACGGTGCACGGAGAGGAGAAGTTCATGGCTGAAGACAAGGTCAAGGGCCCCGTATCCTACTTCCCGTCGATCGAGAAGGCGTATGGCAAGCCGATCTCCCATTGGCTAGGCGTGCTGGACGGCCTGGGCGACATGAAACACATGGACAAGGTGAAATCACTCAAGGACGAACACGGCCTGGGTCATGGCCACGCCAACGCACTGGTCGCGCACCATAAGTCTGTGAACAACGGTTGACCGGCCTACTAGCCGGCAGGATCGTGGTCGTGACGGGCGCCGCGAACGGGATCGGCCTGGCCGCAGCCGAGCGGCTGTCGAACGAGGGTGCGACCGTCCTCGCGGTGGACCTTGCGCATCCGAGTGGCGCCGAGCCCGCCGGTCCCGGTCGCATCATCCCGCTGGACGCAGACATCGCGGACCAGGTGGCGATGCAGCATGTCATGGACACCGCCGTTGCTGACTACGGCCGTATCGACAGCCTGGTGCACGTGGCCGGGATCACCCGGGACGCGATGCACTGGGACATGGAACTGCCCGACTTCGAAGAAGTGATCAGGGTCAACCTGACCGGCAGTTTCATCGTCGCGCGCGCCGCGAGCGCCGTGATGCGCCGCCAGGGCGCGGGCAGCATCGTGCTGACCGCCTCCAGGATCCACCTGGGCAACGCCGGGCAGGCGAGCTACACCGCGTCAAAGGGTGGGGTGGTCAGCCTGACCAGGACACTTGCCCTTGAACTCGGCGCAAGCGGCGTCCGGGTCAACGCGGTCGCACCGGGCTTCATCGAGTCCCGCATGACGAGCATCCACCCTCCCGAGGTGCGCGAGCGTGCGATCAGGGCGGCGCCGCTGGGACGGACCGGCAGGCCGGCAGATGTCGCCGGGGTCATCAGGTTCCTCGTTTCTGATGACTCGTCGTTCATGACGG
>ERZ869909.621-NODE-621-length-37707-cov-7.957879_pt1 | contig 37707 bp, 56 predicted proteins | sample MGYA00520892_ERZ869909 | MGnify/ENA primary metagenome ERZ869909 (study PRJEB32215, sample SAMEA104723947) | bioreactor metagenome | biome: bioreactor; feature: anaerobic bioreactor; material: water | place: China | collected 2015-03-12 ...
TTGAAGCATTTGCTTCTTTTTTTATTTCCAACAAAAAAGAGAGCCTTCAAACATGAATGTTTGTCAACTCTCTGAAAGAACTCCGTGATGGAGTTCTTTTTCTATGTCTAATTCACATGACTGATTTTAGTTTTTTCGCAATTATCGTCGCTGCTTTTTTCGGTGATAATCGTGATAACTGATGAAGTATTTTAACATCTTTTCCTGCAAGCACATGGTATTTCTCTTTTTCCATACCACCAACAATAATTGTTGCAGCTTCTTTTGCACTTAAGAGTTTCATGGAAGATAAAGCTTTATCGCTATTCTTTATTTTTAGTGGTGCTCCTGAGTTTTTGCTTATATCCGTTGCGACACCACCAGGTAAAACTAACGTTACTTCAACGTTAGTATTTCTAAGTTCAGAGTGAAGTCCTTCTGTTAACAATTTTACAGCAGCTTTAGATGCACCATAAATGGTTTGACCAGGTACTGGTACAAAGCCACCCATGGAAGAAACATTTACAATATGTGCTTCAGGTCGTGTTAGAAAATGTGGTAGAAAAGACTTTACCATGTACACATTACCATAAAAGTTAATGTTCATTACTTGCTCGATTTTCTCATAACTCAAATCATTTACATGAATAAATGGTTGTATGATCCCTGCAACGTTAATAAAACCATCCACATGAATAAACCGTTGCAAGACATTATCTTTTAGTGTTTCAACTGATTCTCTTTTAGCCAAGTCAACTTCAAAGATTTCAATGTTGTTCACATAATCGTTAGCCAGTTCTTTTGTTTTCTCTAAGCCTTCTTTATTAATATCCACCGCCGCAACAGTTGCTCCTTTTTCAAGTAAAAGTAAAGCAACTTCGCGGCCAATGCCATTACCTGCACCGGTAACTACGATTGTTTTGTTACATGCTTTCATAAGTTTTTCTCCTTAAAAATGGGAATGATCTGCAACTATTTATAACATTATAGCGAAAGCAAGTGACTTTGACCACATATATCATGGTTTGTTAATGTGCTTAGTAATCAATCAATTTAGATGTTTTAAATGGATAACGAAAATAAAAATCTTAATTTTCAGCATTTTCCACAAAAATGTAATGAAATATGCATAAATTAGCATGAAAAACTCGAACTTGTTGCAATTGTATAAGATATTTGGATAAATTCACAAAAATGAAAAAAAGTCACTAAAAAGTAGTCAAAAACGTTTGCAATCGAGGTTGATTTCTGATATTATACCTAAGCGACCGCGAAGACGTGCGAGGTTGCCGGCACACTGAGACGCGTTGTCATGGTCAGTGAGAAGTCGGGGAATTTGCATCGAGCGAGTCTATCATGGATATAGACGCAAGAAATAGGAGGATTTCCATGGCAAAAAATAGTATCCGCATTCGCCTTAAGGCGTTTGAACACCGTGCTTTAGATCAAGCCGCTGAGAAAATTGTCGCAGCAGCAAACGATCATGGTGTAAAAAAAGTTGTTGGTCCAGTACCGCTACCAACAGAAAAAGAGATTATTACAGTATTACGTGCGGTTCATAAGTATAAAGATTCTCGTGAGCAATTTGAGATTCGTACACACAAACGTTTAATTGAAATTGTTGGACCATCGGCTGAAACGATTGATGCACTAAGTCGTTTAGAATTGCCTACTGGTGTTGACATTGAAATTAAACTGTAATTGGAGGTTAAGATGAAAGGTATTTTAGGACGTAAAGTCGGAATGACCCAAGTATTCTCAGAAGATGGTCTTTTAGTTCCTGTTACTGTAATCGAAGTTCAACCTAATGTTGTACTACAAAAGAAAACAGAAAAAACAGACGGGTACAATTCAGTGCAATTAGGTACTGAAGATAAGAAAACTCAAAGAGCAACTAAACCCGAAATTGGGCATGCTAAAAAAGCGGATAGCGCTCCAAAGAAATTTGTGGCTGAAATTCGTGGTGATGCGATGTTTGATTTTGAAGTGGGTCAAGAAGTTAAAGCAGATGTATTTGCTGCTGGAGATTTAATTGATGTTTCAGGAACCTCTAAAGGTAAAGGTTATACCGGAGCTGTTGTACGTAACAATCAAAGCTTAGGGCCTGCATCACATGGTTCAGGACATCATAGAGGAATTGGTTCTTTAGCTACCGGTGGTCGTAACAACGGTATTATTAATAAAGGACGTATTATGGCTGGTCAACATGGTGGATTCACCACAACCAACCGTAACTTAGAAGTAATTAAAGTGGACACTGAGAAAAATTACATGCTTGTAAAAGGTAATGTACCAGGTCCAAAACGCGGGTTTGTCATTGTTAAAACAACAACCAAACGTGTTAAGTCAAAACCTGCAACGACACTTGTTGACTTAACAGCAGCGAAGGAGGAGTAATTCGATGGTTAAAGTACAAGTATATGATTTAAATGGAAAACCATTAGATACAATGGAACTAGAAGCTGCTGTATTTGGCGTAACAGTAAACAAACAAGCAATGTTTGATGCCGTTATGTTGCAACGCGCTTCAATGCGCCAAGGAACTCACGACACAAAAAACCGTACCGAAGTTCGCGGTGGTGGTCGTAAGCCATGGCGTCAAAAAGGAACAGGACGTGCTCGTCAAGGTTCAATCCGTTCACCACAATGGCGTGGCGGTGGGATCGTGTTTGGTCCAACACCTCGTAATTATGGTGGGAAATTAAACCGTAAAGTTCGTCGTTTAGCTCTTCAATCAGCACTTTCACAAAAAGTGGTGGATGAAGCACTAATGGTTGTTGAAAATTTAGATGTGCAACAACCAAAAACAAAAGAATTTGTTGCTATCATGAACAACTTAAAACTTGAAAATAAAACATTGTTTGTTGTAAGTGGTGAAGAACAATTCGAAAATGCATTTCTTTCATTAAGAAATCTAGGCAATGCCATGTTGCTAAGTGTAGAAGGCTTAAATGTATATGACATTATGAATTCAGACAATGTTGTGTTTACAAAAGAAGCTGCCACATTAGCAGGTGTGTATTGGAATAAGAAAGATAGCGAGGGGTTAGCTGCATGAGTAATCCAAGAGATATCATCTTAAGACCGATCATTACAGAAAAATCTGTAAAGAACACGGACTTAGACAACAAATACACCTTTGAAGTAGCAAAGGGAGCAAACAAAACACAAGTTAAACAAGCAGTTGAAGCGATTTTCGCTGTAAAAGTTGAAAAAGTGAATATTGTCAATGTTCGCCCACGTCCAAAGCGTATGGGTAAATATGTCGGAACAACCAAAGCAGTTCGTAAAGCGATTGTGAAAGTTGTTGAAGGACAAAGCATTAACTTATATTAATAAGTTAAGAAAACTATCGGAAGAATCACGCTATTTCCGGAAAAACTGCGTAAGGAGGAAATGTTATGGCGATTAAAGCCTATAAGCCGACGACACCAGGTCGTCGTGGCATGACTGCCTTAAAAAATGAAGAGATTACAACAAGTCAACCAGAACGTTCACTGTTGGAACCTCTAAATAAAAAAGGTGGTCGTAACAACAATGGTCGCATTACCACAAGACATCAAGGTGGTGGCCATAAAAGAATGTATCGTGTGATTGATTTCAAACGAAACAAAGACGACGTTCCAGCAAAAGTCGCAACTATTGAGTACGATCCAAATCGTTCTGCCAATATTGCTCTATTGCATTATGTGGACGGTGAAAAAAGATATATCTTAGCACCTAAAGGTTTAAAAGTTGGTATGGAAATACTAAGTGGAGCTAAAGCAGACATTAAAGTTGGTCATGCAAAAGAACTAGGTTTAATGCCTGAAGGTACACTTGTACACAACGTAGAACTTAAACCAGGTAGAGGTGGTCAATTGGCTCGTTCTGCTGGAGCAAGTGCTCAAATCTTAGGTAATGAAGATAAATACGTTATTTTACGATTAGCTTCTGGTGAAGTTCGTAAAGTACTAGCTGCATGCCGCGCTACTGTGGGTGTAGTTGGGAATGAAGATTATAGCTTAGTAACGATTGGGAAAGCAGGTCGTTCACGTTGGATGGGTATTCGCCCAACTGTACGTGGTTCGGCAATGAACCCAGTAGATCACCCTCATGGTGGTGGTGAAGGACGTACACCAATTGGTCGTGTTTCTCCTATGTCACCTTGGGGTAAGAAAACCATGGGTGTTAAAACTCGTAAGAAAAATAAAGCTTCTGATAAATACATCGTCCGCGGACGTAAAGCGAAATAAACGAAAGGAAATTAATTATGAGTCGTAGTTTGAAAAAAGGACCATTCTGTGATGAACATCTACTTAAAAAAGTAGAAGCACTGAATGTGAACAATAAAAAAGAAGTAATCAAAACTTGGTCTCGTCGTTCGACTATCTTTCCACAGTTTGTCGAGCATACATTCGCGGTATACAACGGGAAAGAACATGTTCCTGTTTATGTCACTGAGGATATGGTAGGCCATAAGTTGGGCGAGTTTGTTCCAACACGTAAATATGGTGGTCATGGCGATGACAAGAAAGCCGGAAGATAGGAGGAAACATGGACGTAAAAGCAACCGCAAAGACTATCCGTGTAACCCCTCGTAAAGCACGGTTAGCATTAGATCTTATTCGAGGAAAAGATGTGAAAGAAGCTGAGGCTATCTTAAAATTCACACCAAACTTTGCTGCAAAAGCAACAGGGAAAGTATTAAAGTCTGCTATTGCCAATGCAGTAAACAATCATAGCTTAAATGAAGAACGTTTATATGTTAAAAAATGCTATGCTGATGAAAGTATTACTCTTAAACGCTTTATGCCAAGAGCAAAAGGGTCTGCATCAGCCATTCATAAACGCACAAGCCACATCACAGTAATTGTGGCAGAAAGAGAGTAGGAGGAACAATTATGGGTCAAAAAGTTAGTCCAGTTGGATTACGGATTGGTATTATCCGTGATTGGGAATCAAGATGGTATGCAGATAGAGAATATGGCAACTTGTTAATCGAAGATATTAAGCTTCGTGAACATGTATTCAAAACTATGAACAATGCATCAATCTCAAGAGTAGAAATTGAACGTTCTAAAAATCGTGTTGAACTAATTATTCGTACAGCACGTCCTGGTGTGGTTATTGGAACCAACGGGGAAAATGTTGAAAAACTTAAGAAACAATTAGATAAACTTACAGGTGGCAAACAAGTTAATGTTAGAGTTGTGGAAATCGCAAACCCTGACTTAGATGCTTATCTTGTTGCTAAGGGTATTGCTGAACAACTAGAGCAACGTGCATCCTTTAGAACAGCACAAAAACGTGCGATCCAACGTACGATGAGAGCTGGAGCAAAAGGTGTTAAAACAATGGTATCAGGCCGTTTAGGTGGTAATGATATCGCACGTAGTGAAGGTTATTCAGAAGGTGTTGTACCTCTTCACACATTACGTAGTGACATTGATTTTGCAATCGCAGAAGCAATGACAACTTATGGTATCTTAGGGGTTAAAGTTTGGATTTGCCGTGGCGAATTATTGCCAGGTCAAATGGTAACCGAACCAGAAGCACCTAAACGTCCAGAGCGTAGTAACCGTCGTCGTCCAAGTCGTCCAAGACCTGAACGTAAAGAAGGACCAAAAGAGGCAGTTAAATCAGCACCAGAACCTGTACGTGAAAGTAACGAGCAGGGAGGTAAAGAATAATGTTGATGCCAAATCGTACCAAATACCGTCGTCCACACCGCCAATCGTATGAAGGGCGTTCAAAAGCTGGTCGTACTGTTGCATTTGGAGAATATGGATTAGTTGCAGAAAGTGGTGCTTATGTAAGTAATCGCCAAATTGAAGCAGCGCGTATCGCCATGACTCGTTATATGCGTCGTGGTGGAACAGTGTGGATTAAAATTTTCCCACACTTAGCAATAACAAAGAAACCGCTAGAAGTACGGATGGGTTCTGGTAAAGGAGCTCCTGAAGGCTGGGTAGCAGTTGTTAAAGCTGGTCGAGTGATGTTTGAAATTGCTGGAGTTAGTGAAGAAGTCGCAAAAGAAGCATTCCGCTTAGCTGCGAACAAACTTCCAGTAAAAACCAAATTCGTTCGTAAAGGCGAGGAGGAGTAACAATGTTGATCAATGAAATTCGCGAGAAAAGCAATCAAGAATTGAATCAGGAAATTGACACATTGAAGGAAGAGTTGTTCAACCTTCGCTTTCAATTAGCAACCGGTCAATTAACCAATACAGCACGTATTAAAACAGTACGTAAAACTATTGCAAGAATTAAAACGGTTATAAGTGAACGTGCATACAATGAACAACAGGAGGTTAATGGATAATGGAACGATCAAAACGTAAAGTTTATCGTGGTACTGTCGTTAGTGATGCAATGGATAAAACCATCGTCGTTGAAATCACAACATCCAAACGCCATCCACTTTATGGTAAACGTGTTAAATATTCGAAAAAGTTAAAAGCTCACGATGAAACAAACGAAGCAAAAATTAACGATGTTGTTGAAATTATGGAAACTCGTCCACTATCCGCAACCAAACGCTTCCGTTTAATTAAAGTCGTTGAGAAAGCTGTTGTTCTTTAGAGGAGGGTTATCATGATACATAACGAAAGTAGACTAAAAGTAGCTGATAACACCGGTGCTAAAGAAGTACTTGTCATCCGTGGCTTAGGAGGATCTCGTCGTAGATCATCCAACATCGGTGATATTGTGGTTTGCACCGTTAAGGTCGCAACACCAGGTGGAACAGTGAAGAAAGGTGATGTTGTTAAAGCAGTAATTGTTCGTACAAGATACGGATTACGCCGTGAAAACGGTTCAAAAATCCGCTTTGATGACAACGCAGTAGTAATTATTAAAGACGATAATACGCCAAGAGGTACCCGTATTTTTGGACCTGTGGCAAGAGAACTCCGTGACAAAGATTTCATGAAAATTGTATCTTTAGCTCCGGAAGTACTGTAGGGAGGTGCTTGTGATGAGAATAAGAAAAGGCGATAAAGTAAAAGTAATCACTGGTGCAAACAAAGGTGTAATTGCTGAAGTTAAAGCCGTTTTCCCAAAAGAAAACAAAGTACTCGTTGAAGGTGTAAATGTTGTTAAAAAACATAACAAGCCAACTCAAGCAAATCCTGATGGTGGCATTAGTGAATTTGAAAAACCAATCGATGCTTCAAATGTGATGCTCTATGATGCAAAAGCAAAAAAAGTAAGTCGTGTTGGTATTAAAGAAGAAAAAGGAAAGAAAGTGCGTGTGCTAGTGAAAACTGGTGCAACACTCAAGTAGGGAGGAACTATGAATCGTTTATTAGAAAAATACAAAACTGACGTAGTTGGTGCACTTGTAAAAGAGTTCAACTATTCCTCCGTGATGCAAGCACCTAGAGTTGAAAAAATTGTAATCAACATGGGTGTTGGTGATGCAATTACCAATGCAAAAGCACTTGAGGATGCAGTAGAAGAGTTAACAGTAATTGCTGGTCAAAAGCCAGTAATTACAAAAGCAAAAAAATCGATTGCTAACTTCAAATTACGTGAAGGTATGCCTATTGGATGTAAAGTTACATTACGTGGCGATCGTATGTATGCATTTTTAGACAAATTAGTCAATGTTGCATTGCCACGTGTTCGTGATTTCCGTGGAGTAAGCAATGAAGCATTTGATGGTCGTGGAAACTATACATTAGGGATTAAAGAACAACTAATTTTCCCTGAGATTAATTATGATAAAGTAAATCGCGTACGTGGTATGGATATTATTATTGTTACGAGTGCTCCAACTAATGAAGAAGGAAGAGCATTACTAGCAAATCTTGGCATGCCATTTGCGAAAAAAGGACAAGGAGTGTAAGATGGCTAAAACATCGATGATTGTAAAATCTAAACGTCCTGCAAAATTCAAAGTTCGTGAATACACACGTTGTGAACGTTGTGGACGTCCACATTCAGTGTTGCAAAAGTACAAATTATGTCGTATTTGCTTCCGTGAGTTGGCTTATAAAGGTCAAATCCCGGGTGTGAAGAAGGCAAGTTGGTAGCGGAAGGAGGAAACACTGATGATGAATATGACAGATCCTATTGCGGATATGCTTACTAGAATTCGTAATGCCTTAGGGGCAAAACACGAAACAGTGGACATTCCAGCAAGTAAGGAAAAAGTAGAAATTGCCCGAATTCTTAAAGAAGAAGGGTTTATCGTGGGCTATTCAGTAAGTGATGACCTTAAGAAGGTACTAACCATTGAATTGAAATACGGTCCAAACAACCAAAAAGTAATTAGCGGATTAAAACGTATCTCTAAACCTGGACTACGTGTGTATGCAGAAGTAACAAACATTCCACGTGTACTAAATGGTTTAGGTATCGCGATCTTATCAACCTCTTCTGGGGTTATGAGTGACAAAGATGCTAGAAAGAAACATGTAGGCGGCGAAGTGCTAGCCTATGTATGGTAGGTGAGAAAAGATTATGTCACGTATCGGAAATAAAACGATTACCATTCCTAGTGGTGTAGAACTTACAATTAAACCAGGGAATGAAGTTACGGTCAAAGGACCTAAGGGTGAGTTGAGCCGTAAGTTTTCAGATGTAGTTGAAATAACAGTTGAAGAAGGTATTTGTACAGTAAAACGTGCAAATGAAAAGAAACATTCAAAACAATTGCATGGTACAACTCGTGCATTGTTAGCGAATATGATTGAAGGTGTTTCTAACGGATTTACTCGTGAACTACAACTTGTTGGTATCGGTTATAAAGCCGCAGTCAACGGAAATAAATTAGTATTAAATGTTGGATATTCACATCCTATTGAGTTTGAAATTGAAGAAGGTGTTAATGTTACCATTGGCAAACCTACTGAAATCAAAGTTGAAGGTATTGATAAACAACGTGTTGGTGAATGGGCTGCAAACATTCGTGCAGTACGTAAACCAGAACCATATCTTGGTAAAGGTATTCGTTACAAAGATGAAAGAATCCGTCGCAAAGAAGGTAAGACGGCTGCTAAAGGATAATAGGAAGGAGATATTAGGTTTATGTTAAAGAAAATTGATCGTAACAAAGAACGCGTGCGTCGCCATAAACGGGTACGTACTAAAGTATCTGGTACAAGTGAACGTCCACGTCTTAGCGTTTTTCGTTCCAATGCCAACATCTCTGTCCAAGTCATTGATGATACCAAAGGAACAACTTTAGTATCAGCAAGCAGTGTCGATATGAAACTTGAAAATGGTGGAAATATTGAAGCTGCTAAGGCAGTAGGTGCTGAAATTGCTGCTCGTGCCAAGAAAGCAAAAATTAAAAAGGTTGTCTTTGATCGTGGTGGATACATTTATCATGGTCGTGTCAAAGCATTAGCAGAGGCTGCTCGCGAAGCAGGCCTAGAATTTTAGGAGGGTACCTGATGGAACGCAAACCAAGAAGAAACAATAGAAGACAAGAAGTTAAAGAATTCGAAGAAAGAGTCGTTGTCATTAATCGGGTAACCAAAGTTGTAAAAGGTGGACGTCGTTTCCGCTTCTCAGCATTAGTTGTCGTTGGTGATAAAAAAGGCCGTGTTGGTTTTGGTTTAGGTAAAGCAAATGAAGTACCTGATGCCATTAAAAAAGCAATTGAACAAGCTAAAACAAATGTATTTAGAGTGCCTATTGTAAACAACAGCACCATTCCGCATGCCATTGTTGGTCGTGCAGGTGCAGGTCAAGTAATGATTCGTCCTGCAAGTGAAGGTACAGGAGTTATCGCCGGTGGACCAGTACGTGCCGTACTTGAGTTAGCTGGTATTACAGATGTACTTTCAAAAAGCTTAGGTTCAAGAACACCAATAAACATGGTTCGTGCAACTGTAGCAGGATTAAAAGAACTAAAAACGATTGAACAAGTGGCTAAACTTCGTGAGAAAAAACCGCATGAAATTCGCGGGTAAGGAGTAATGCAAAATGAAACTAAATGAACTAAAATATACCGAAGGTGCTCGCAAAGAGCGCAAACGTCTTGGTCGTGGACATGCTACTGGCCAAGGTAAAACAGCAGGTAAAGGACATAAAGGTCAAAATGCACGTAGTGGTGGTGGCGTACCTATTGGATTTGAAGGTGGCCAAACTCCTCTTTTCCGTCGTATTCCTAAGCGTGGGTTTACCAATATCAATCGTGTTGATTATGCGATTGTAAATGTGGAATCTTTAAATCAGTTTGAAGATAAAGCAACTGTAACCATTGACGCATTAAAAGCTGCAGGATTAGTTAAAAAAGAGCTTGATGGAGTTAAGATTTTAGGTAATGGAGAACTTACCAAATCATTGACTGTAAGTGCTCATAAATTTTCTAAGTCAGCTGTTGCAGCGATTGAGCAGGCAGGCGGAAAAGTAGAGGTGATCTAAATGATCAAACTTCTACGGGATATATTTGCAAACAAAGACATTAGAGGACGCATCTTATTCACCCTAGGGATTTTCTTTATCTATCGCTTAGGTGCAGCAATTCCTGCACCCATGGTAGATACAGATGCCCTTTTGGCTGGAATAGGTGATGATTCCTTTTTTGGCATGTTGAATTTATTGGGTGGTGGAGCGCTTCAAGAATTTTCCATCTTTGCAATGGGAATTGGACCGTACATTACCTCATCCATTATTATTCAATTATTAGCAATGGATGTTATTCCAGCACTAACTGAAATGGCAAAATCAGGAGCTCAAGGGAAAATGAAAATGGATAGAATAACCCGTTATTTAACCTTAGCACTTGCATTTTTGCAGTCATTTACAATGACGTATGCCTTTGATATCTCATATGGAATTTTAGCAAATGCCAATGTCGCAACATACTTGTATGTATCAACGATTCTTACTGCAGGAACTATGTTTTTAATGTGGTTAGGTGATCGTATTTCACAACATGGTATTGGTAATGGTATTTCTATGATTATCTTTGCTGGTATTGTCTCAAATATCCCATTTCAATTTACACAAGCGTTTCAAACACTTGTGGACACAAGTAGTAATGCAGCTATGTTTGGTGGAATATTAAACTTCGCTCTGTTTGTGGCTATGTATGTTGCTATCATCATACTTGTTATTTTTATGCAAACAGCGGTTCGAAAAATTCCAATTCAATACACATCAAGTAGCATGCGTAAATCAAAAGCTGAGATTACCTATCTTCCATTGAAGATCAACTCAGCAAGTGTTATACCTGTTATTTTTGCAAGTGCAGTGATGACAGCTCCAATAACTGTAATGAGTTTTTTCAATCAAGGTGAGTTTTATCAACGCCTAAGTGAAATACTAAACTTTACACAGCCACTTGGATTAACACTGTATATTGTATTAATTATTTTCTTTACATTCTTTTATACCAACATGCAAATCGACCCTTCAAAGATTTCTGAAAATCTTGGAAAGTCAGGAACATACATACCGGGTATTCGTCCAGGAAATGAAACTAAAGAATATGTATTCAAAGTACTAAATCGAATTACTGTACTTGGTGCTATCTTCTTATCCTTTATTGCCGCATTACCATATGTATTACCAATGCTTTCCAACTTGCCAACATCAATTTCTGTTGGTGGTACCGGAATCATCATTGTGGTTGGTGTCGCGATGGAAACAATGAAAGATATTCAAGGACGTCTCACCCAAAAGCAATATCGTGGGTTTGTTAATCGATAATCATGAACATTTTAATTAATGGCGCTGCAGGAAGTGGGAAATCGACTGTTTCAAGACAGATCATAAAGGTGTACGACATCCCCCATATTTCAACAGGAAACATGTTTCGAGATGCTATGCGTAATGAGACAGAACTTGGTATTCAAGCAAAAAACTATATTGATCGTGGTATGTTGGTACCAGATGATATAACCATTAAAATGGTTGAAGAGCGATTAATGCAAGATGATTGTAAAAAGGGCTATTTATTGGATGGATTTCCTAGAACATTAGTCCAAGCAGTAGCTTTTGAAGATATTGCAAAAAAGATTGATCGTCCTGTAGAACTCGTATTAAACTTATCAGTTGAACTAGATGCGCTTATTCATCGTGTGGTGGATCGTCGTGTATGTGAAAACTGTAAGTCAATTTATAACTTAGAGTACATGCCGCCAAAGGTGGAAAACACATGTGATAATTGTGGCTCACCACTGAATCATCGTAGTGATGACACACTCGAACAACTTGTTGTTCGATTAAAGGAATACGTTTTTCTAACTAAACCGGTACTCGACTATTACATGTACAAAGGTCTTGTAAAATATGTCGATGCCACACCAAAACCAGAAATTGTTTGGGAAAGCGTAAAAGAACTTCTAAGGAGTATGGAATGATCACCACCAAATCAGAGCGTGAAATCAAGTTAATGAGAGAAGCAGGTCGTATTGTGGCTTTAGCTCATCAAGCTGTCAAAGAAGCAATTGTAGCCGGCGTGACAACAAAGCAACTTGATGCATTGATTGAAGAAGTGATTATTAAGCATGATGCCACGCCTTCCTTTAAAGGATATGGTGGCTTTCCAGCGGCAGCATGCACATCAATCAACGATGTGCTCGTCCATGGCATCCCTGATGATACAGTACTACAAGAGGGAGATATTATTTCCATCGATATTGGTGCGAATTATAAAGGGTATCATGGTGATAGTGCTTGGACTTATGCTGTTGGCGAAATTTCCGATGCAGCAAAGCAGTTGCTAGAGGTTAGTGAAGCGTCCTTGTATGAAGGCTTAAAATTTGCTAAAGTTGACAATCGCTTGTTTGATATATCGCACGCCATAGGATCGTATTGTATGGAGCGTGGCTATAGTTTGCCACTTGAGTACACCGGTCATGGCATTGGATCATCACTTCATGAAGATCCAGCAATTCCAAATGTAGGGAGACCTAATACAGGAATTGTTCTAAAAAAAGGAATGACACTGGCAATTGAACCAATGGTTCATATAGGGAAACCATTTACAAAAGTATTGTCCGACAATTGGACAGTCGTAACAAGAGATGGTTCATTGTCTGCACATTTTGAACACACGATTGTCATAACTGACACAGGATATGACATACTAACAACGCTATAGTTGCTACAAGGGAGGAATAACATGGCTAAACAAGACGTTATCGAAATTGACGGTATCGTTGAAGACACATTGCCTGGCGCAATGTTCAAAGTGAAATTATCTAACGGGCACGAAATTATGGCCCACGTTTCCGGCAAAATCCGTATGCACTACATTCGCATTTTACCGGGTGACCGTGTCACTGTTGAGATTTCACCATACGATTTAACACGTGGGCGTATCACATTTAGACATAAATAGTCTAGGGAGGAAAACGCATGAAAGTAAGACCATCAGTCAAACCAATGTGCGATAAGTGCCGTGTCATTAAGCGCAATGGTCGTGTAATGATTATTTGTGAAAACCCTAAACACAAACAAAGACAAGGAAACTAGGAGGAACACACAATGGCTCGTATTGCGGGAATCGATATCCCACGCGATAAGCGCGTGGTAGTATCATTAACTTATATCTATGGGATTGGAAACACCAAAGCCCAAGAGATTTTAAAGAATGCAGAAATTAGCGAAGATGTTCGCGTTAAAGACTTAAATGACGATCAAGTAAATGCTATTCGTCAACAAATTGAAAAAATTAAAGTAGAAGGTGATTTGCGTCGTGAGGTTTCACTAAACATTAAGCGTTTAATGGAAATCGGAAGCTATCGTGGTATCCGTCATCGTCGTAACATGCCAGTTCGTGGTCAACGTACCAAGACAAATGCACGTACACGCAAAGGACCACGTCGTACAGTAGCAAACAAGAAGAAATAAACGATAGGAGAGAAAACAAATGGCAAAAGCAAAAACAACACGTAAACGTCGTGTCAAAAAGAATATTGCACGTGGTGTCGCACACATTCATTCGACCTTTAATAACACTATCGTTACCATTACCGATGAAAAAGGAAACGTCATTGCGTGGTCAAGTGCTGGTGCACTAGGATACAAAGGTTCACGTAAATCAACACCATTTGCGGCTCAACTTGCAAGTGAAGCAGCAGCAAAAGCCGCTATGGATAATGGAATGAAAACCGTCGAAGTTAATGTTAAAGGTCCTGGACCAGGACGTGAGGCAGCTGTTCGTGCACTTCAAACAGCAGGATTAGAGATCAACGTTATTAACGATGTTACACCTATCCCTCACAATGGTTGTCGTCCACCAAAACGTCCAAGAGGATAGATGTAAACAATAGGAGGTTGGTATGCAAAAATTCGAACGTGCCAAAATAGAAGTACAAGAATATGTCGAATCCGATCACTATGGTAAGTTTGTTGTCGAACCATTTGAACGTGGTTTTGGAACTACAATAGGAAACGCATTACGTCGGGTTTTATTATCATCATTACCAGGTGCAGCGGTGTATTCGATAAAAATTAATAATGTTTATCATGAATTTACAGCAATTTCTGGTGTTGAAGATGATGTGACTACAATTATATTAAATATTAAAGATTTAGTAATGACCATTTCAGATGATGATGTGTACACACTACAAATCAATGAAAAGGGACCAAAAGTTGTCACAGCAGGGGACATCGTTTGTCCTACAAATGTTGAAATATTAAACAAAAACCATGTGATTACTACCTTAGAAGAAGGTGGAGAATTAGTCATGGAATTAAAAGCGCGTGTTGGTCGCGGTTATGTAAGTGCCGACACTAACAAGTTGTTGTATCAAGGTTCCTCTCAAGGTATTGGAACAATTTACACAGATTCTGTGTATACACCAATTGAACGTGCGACCTATACGGTAGAACCAACTCGTGTTGGTCAAGATACAAAATATGATCGTTTGATCATTGAAGTGCAAACCAATGGGTCTATCACACCACAAATGTCGTTGTCCATGGCTGCAAAAGTATTGGATGACCATTTATCACTGTTTATGAACATTGAAGAATCGATTAGTGAAATGGATTCTCTCATTAAAGAAAACAATAGTGAGACTCAAAATAAGAGTCTTGTTATGATGATTGAAGACTTGGATTTATCTGTTCGTTCATACAACTGTTTAAAACGTGCAGGTATTCAAACTGTCGAAGAGTTAACAATGCGTACTGAAGATGAAATGATGCGTGTTCGTAACTTAGGTAAAAAATCATTAAAAGAAGTAAAGGACAAACTATTGGATTTGGGCTTAAACTTCAAATCATTTGAATAGACCAGGAGGAAAGTAAGATGCAAAATCGTAAATTAGGACGCAAGTCTGATCATCGTAAAGCTTTATTACGTAACATGGCTGCTAGTCTAATAATTTCAGAAAAAATGGAAACAACTGAAAAGAAAGCATTAGAATTACGTAGTTACATGGATGAGTTAATCACACTTGCAAAACGTAACGATTTACACGCTCGTCGTCAAGCAGCTGAAAAGCTATTTAACGTTGTAGCAGATGAAGATAAAGGACAAAGCGTGCTACAAAAACTCTTTGATGATATTGGTCCACGTTATAGTGATCGTCAAGGGGGATATACCCGAGTATTAAAAACTGTCCAACGTCGTGGTGATGCAGCACCTATGGCGATTATTGAACTAGTATAAAGCGGGGGACCCCCGCTTTTTTCTTGTATGTTAGAAATAATTAAACAACAAGCCTTACTTGATCAAGTTCCAATAATGAAAGATGATGCACTACAAGCGATCTGTGATAGTATAGTTGATCATCATGCCCTTTTTGTGTTGGAATTTGGTACTGCAGTTGGTTATTCTAGTTTAACAATTGCACAAAAGTGTCCTTGGATAAAGATGGATACTATTGAAAAAGATGAAGCTCGATATAAACAAGCTATCCATAACAAACAACAACTAAACAATACCAATGTGTCCATGCATTGTGCAGATGCAAAAAAATGGAACATTCCTCAGTTTTATGATGTTATTATCATTGACGCCGCAAAAGCACAAAACAAGTTTCTATTTGAACGTGCACTTCCCTTTTTAAAGCCACGAGGCATTATGTTTGTGGATAACATGCATTTTCATGGGTTTGTGGATGAAATACCGATGGGAAAGCGAAAACGAAATTTACGTCAAATGGTACAGAAGATACAGGCATTTAAAGAATACATTGCTTCGCTCGATTATCTTGAAAGTGAAATGATGGATGTTGGGGATGGATTATTAAAAATACAAAGAAAACATGTGTGATTTTGCCGTAAAATGTTTGGTTATGATACAATAAACAAAGAAAGGTAGGAAATGGTTATGAAGAAAAAATTTGCTGGTGCACTACTTGTATCAGCTGCACTTGCAGCCTTTATGATGAAGCGAAAAAAAGAACAAGAAGAGCCTATCTTAATAACATTGGATGAAGAACCTGATGATTTTGATCAAATGGATGAGCAATATCCTCATATCAAATCTAGTGAACGACAATCGTGGCAAACACGAATTAAAATATTGTTAAAGTCATTAGTAAATGAGAAAAGTGTAACGTTAACACATTATTTAAAATTTAAAACTCAAGATGATTTGTTTGATGCGATTAAACATGCAAAGCAATTTGATTATACGCTTGTAGAAGCGGATGAGAAACACCAAGTTGTATTGGAAAAAGACATGGAAAATTTCTATGATGACTTGTGCAAAGCGGTATTAGAGATGGTTGAGCTAACGCGTACATACCACGGAGTATACCGTGAATTTGAAATTAAGAATTAGGTGAATTTGTGTCATATATAAAAGTTAGAGATGTATCATTTAGCTACGATCAAGAAGTAGACGTTGTTAAAAACGTTTCTTTTGACGTGCAAAAAGGAACATATACTTGCATCATCGGACATAATGGTAGTGGTAAAAGCTCACTTGCCAAATTATTGATTGGTCTTTTAATGAAAAAAGAAGGTTCCATCATTATTGATAATGATGAGTTATCGCAAGATAGCATTGATCGTATTCGTAGTAAAATAGGGATTGTCTTTCAAAATCCTGATAACCAGTTTATTGGTGCTACAGTAAGGGATGACATTGCTTTTGGATTAGAAAATAGACAAGTTGATCCAAGTGAGATGGATGAGATTATTGAATATTATGCAAATAAAGTGAACATGATTGACTATTTAGATCATGAGCCATCACGACTAAGTGGTGGACAAAAACAAAGAGTTGCTATTGCTGGTATTTTAGCAATGAAGCCAGACATACTTATACTAGATGAAGCAACAAGTATGCTAGATCCTAAGGGAAAACGAGAAATAAACGAATTAGTACAAGAATTGTTTAAACAAGAAGAAATGACGATCATTTCTATTACTCATGATATTGAAGAAGCTTTGTATTGTGATCACCTGTTAGTAATGAATGAAGCAAAAATTCAAATGGATGGATTGGCGAAAGACATTTTAGTGCTTCAAGAAGAATTAACGAACATGGCATTAGATGTACCTTTTAATGTTAAAGTTTCTAAAGCACTTTTAGAAGTAGGTATCGAAGTGGATGAGTTGTATTCCTTAGAAAAGTTGGTGGAGCAAATATGAGTATCACATTTAAAAATGTAAGTTATGAATATGCGCCAAACACCCCTTTTGCCTATGGAGCATTAAAAGATGTTAATGTATCAATAACTTCTCATAAAGTAACGGCAATTATTGGAGCTACAGGAAGTGGTAAATCCACATTAGTGCAACACCTTAATGCTCTTTTATTACCAACAGTTGGTGAAGTGGAAGTATTAGATCGAGTAATAAAAGCAAATGAAAAGCCTAAAAAACTAAAAGAACTACGTAAAAATGTAGGACTGGTTTTTCAGTTTCCTGAGTATCAATTATTTGAAGAAACAGTATTAAAAGATGTGGCTTTTGGGCCACTTAATTTTGGATTAAGCAAAGAAGAAGCCATTGAAAAAGCGAAAATAGCGCTAGATATTGTTGGATTAAGTGAAGAGTATTATGAAAAATCACCACTAGATATGTCAGGTGGACAAAAAAGAAGAGCTGCTATTGCTGGAATTTTGGCCATTGATCCTGATGTTTTAGTATTGGATGAACCTACTGCAGGATTAGATCCACAAGGTTCTCATGCGATGATGGAGTTGTTTATCCAATTAAATAAAATGAAAAATAAAACCATTTGCTTAGTAACCCACGATATGGAACACGTGTTTAATTACTGTGAAAATGTTGTGGTTATTGATAAGGGACAAGTAATCTACTCCGATAGTGTAGAAAACTTTTTCAACAATGAAGAAATGTTAAACTCCTTAACAATTGAATTACCGAAAGTTATTCAATTTAAACGTTTGTTGCGAAAAAAGGGGTTTACAATCGATCATACATCCAAAACATTGGAGGAAATTATCCCCCAAGTGGTAGCACAACGAGGTGATGTTCATGAATAACATTGCACTAGGACGCTACTTACCTTTAAATTCAGTTGTTCATAAATTAGATCCTCGATTTAAAATAATCGGGATGCTCATATTGTTAGTTGCGATCTTTTTGCCTGCAGGCTTTTATGGATATGGTTTTTTAACGTTATTTATTGGTAGTGTTGTGATGATTTCAAAACTTAGCTTTAAGTTTATCATTAAAGCCATGAAACCAATGATGTTGATGCTTGTCTTTTTAATGGTCATAAATATCTTTGTGCTTCGAACAGGATATGTTGTCTTTGATATATTTGGTTTTCTTATTTATAGTGACGCAATCTTTCAAACATTGTATATTTCGATTCGGTTGTTGTTAATGATTATGGTCACAACCATTTTAACAGCCACCACAAAACCACTAGACTTAACCTTAGGTATCGAAGATTTATTAGCACCATTTAAACGATTCAAAGTTCCAGCGCATGAAATTGCCATGATGATTTCAATTGCACTACGTTTTATTCCTACTTTAATTGAAGAAACCGATCGCATTATGAAAGCACAAGCTTCTCGAGGAGTGGATTTAGCTGAAGGAAAACTAAAGGAAAAAGTATTGGCGATATTATCACTCATTGTACCTTTGTTTGTTTCTTCCTTTCAACGCGCAGAAGATTTAGCCGATGCAATGGAAGCTAGAGGGTATGTGCCAACGAATAAACGAACACGTTACAAACAATTAAAACGCACACTAAAAGACATAATCATGCTATTTATCGTTGTCTTTGTTTTAGCTAGTGTCATTGCAATGGTTGTTCTTTTATGAGAATAAAAGCAACTTGTTCTTTTAAAGGATGGCATTATGCAGGTTGGCAAATTCAACCACATGCAATTAGTGTTCAAGAAATTATTCAGCAAACATTAAAAAGTATCACTAAATCTTCAGTTGCTGTAATTGGTTGTTCTCGAACAGATGCCAAAGTTAGCGCTGAAGATTTTGTTTTTCACTTTGATATTACAATGGCCATACCTTTAACAAACTTAAGAAAAGTACTTAATGATCGTTTACCAAAAGATATTTATATTTATGATTTAGAAGTGGTAGACAAATCCTTTCATGCAAGAAGAGATAGCAAAGCGAAACTGTATCGATACACCATTGAAACAGGAGCATACAATGTGTTTGAAAATGAACATGTTTATCAGTTTAATAAACCAATTGACATATCATTAAGTCAACAAGTCTTAGATATCTTTGTTGGGACGCATGATTTTACATCATTTAACACAACACCATTATCTGTTGTAAGCAATCAAGTACGAACAATTACCTTTGCAAAAATACAACAAGCAGGTACAAAAGCTATTGTACATGTTCAAGGAAATGGGTTTTTACACCATATGGTACGCATGATTGTACAAACAATGATTGAAGTAAACAAAGGTAATATAACAGTAGATGATGTTACTAGAATGTTGCAAGCAAAGGATAAGAATGTTTGTCGTTACAAAGCAGATGCACAAGGATTAACACTAGAAAGGGTATACTATGAATCAAATAATGAGTAATTATCACACTCACACCACTCGTTGTAAACATGCCTATGGATCGGATGAGCAGTTTGTATTGTCTGCAATTAAAGCAGGATACACATCATTAGCATTTACAGACCATAGTCCTTGGTTGTTGTATCCTTTTGAAGCAGGTAATATTCGTATGCACATAAGTGAAATGGAAGAATACGTAGAGAGTATTAATCATTTAAAAAGACAATATCGTGATGAAATATCTATTTATGTCGGTTTAGAAGCTGAATATTATCGAGATCGAATTGATTGGCTCATTAACCTTAAACAAAAGCATCAGTTGGATTTATTAATTCTTGGTAATCATTTTAGAGGGTATGAATCCAATGAAACATACTATGGAAACTATCGTGATAAGACCAATGTATACAAACATTATGTTGAAGATGCTATTGATGCGATGGCAACAGAAGCATACAGTATTTTCGCTCATCCTGACTTGTATTTTAGAACAAATAATAAAGTGGATAAAGTTGCACTTGAAGCCGCGCAACAAATTTGTGATGCAGCAAATCATTACAATGTAGCATTAGAGTATAATTTAGGTGGTATTCGTTATGGTGATAACAGTTAGCCGAAAGATGAATTTTGGCAAGTTGTAGCAAAAAACAAAAACGTTAGCGTCATTGGAGTCGATGCTCATCGACCAAAACATTTAGAAGACACAACACTAAGAGACAAGGCACAAAGATTCTTAAATAACATTGGAGTTGTTGTAGTAGAAGAAATAAAACTCAAGTAAGTGGAGAATGTGATATTCTCCGCTTTTTTAATAACTTTGACTTTCAAAATAAATGTTTTTACAATGAAAGTAACAATGATTCGATTAGAGAAGGAGAGCATATGATTAAAAATAAAATAATTAATCAAAAGAAAAGTGTTTACATGTTTTTTATGGCTGTGTTTGTCGTCTTTTCTTTAGTTGCTTGTTCATCGAGTTCCAATGGTGAATCATCTAATGGTAATAATGATCAAAATAATAGTGAGAATGGTAATCAAAATCAAGACAATGATCAAGAAACGCCAACTGCAGAAGATAAAATCAAAGGAACCAAAATTGATTTGTATGATAACTTAGTGTTGATGAGTGAAACTGATGAACGGTTAGTCTATTATACATCCGATGAACCAGCAAAGGTTGCAGAGTTTTATAGTAATCTTGAAGGTATTGTTGGTAGTGGTGCTGATATGCTTTATGCTTATCAAACCCCAGTGCTATCCCATGTGTATAAAATGCCTACCAATGTTCAAAGTGAAGACTATGAAGATCAAGTGGATAAGTGGCAAGAAGAGTTTCATGAGTTAAGTCAAGAGTTTGGTGGATTAATGGCTATACTTATCGCAAGTGCAGATCATGTGGATGTTGCGGATGTAGTTGGAGATGATTATGTTGGCTCAATTCCAGCTAATGCAAACACAGTAGTTAGTTTTAACTTTATCGACTTAGAAGAATTTGAATAGATAGGATTAAAGTAGTTAATCGAATCATTCGATATCGTTTAGAATAGAATAATGATATTTGTTAACTTTGTCATCAAATACTACATGATAGTGTTGTTTTTCCTTGACTGTTAGTGTGGTTTGCTATATTATAGTAGTTGGCACTTTATGCCAATTGTAGCCCCGGAAAACTACATTTGGTCAGGAGGAATACTATGCGCCAAACATATATGGCAAAACCAAACGAGGTTGTTCGTCAATGGTACGTTGTTGATGGAACTAACCAAACTTTAGGTCGTCTAGCTAGTGAAGTTGCAGTTTTACTTCGCGGTAAACACAAACCTACATTTACACCTCATGTTGATGGTGGAGATTACGTGATCGTGATTAACGCAGATAAAATACAAGTAACTGGAAACAAAGATGAAACTAAAAAGTACTACAATCACTCTCAATATCCAGGAGGATTACGTGTTCGTTCAACTCGCTTAATGCGTGATAAGTACACAATCGAATGGGTAGAGAAAGCAATTCAAGGTATGTTACCACACACAAGACTTGGTGATGTACAACGTAGACATTTATTTGTTTACAAAGGTAGTGAACATCCACATCAAGCTCAACAGCCAGTGGAATACAAGATTAAAGGATAGAAGGGAGAATCTATGGCAGCAAAGAAAAAACAAGCTGTTGTGTATTTAGGCACAGGACGTCGTAAGTCTTCTGTAGCACGCGTATACATGACACCAGGTAGCGGAAATATTGTCGTTAATGGAAAAACCTTAGATGAGTATCTTCCTTTAGAAACATTAAGAATGGTCGTTCGCTCACCTATGGAAATTACAGAAACTGCAGGAACTTGGGATATAAAAGTTAATGTGTTTGGTGGAGGTTACACTGGTCAATCTGGTGCAATCCGTCATGCTATTTCACGTGCTTTATTAAAAGCAAGTGATGACTATCGTCCTAAATTAAAAGCAGCTGGATTTTTAACACGTGATTCACGTGTGAAAGAACGTAAGAAGTATGGATTGAAAGGCGCAAGAAAAGCACCTCAATTCTCAAAACGTTAATCAACCTTACAAAACATCAAACTCCCTTTATGGGAGTTTTTGTTTGTTTAAGAAGTATAGCTGATCATACCCGTGATGAGTAAAACTCATTTGACAAGTATACTTGGCGTGATATACTAGTTGTAAGCAAGTTTTAAAAGGGGGATCGTATGATAAAAGAAGATGTATTGGCAAGAAGTAGAAAAGATAGTGATGAATATGTTGTCCATCAAAAGAATAAAGTGTATAAAATATCATTAGTAGTTATGTATCATGTTTTAATAATCATAGCATGGTTTATTTCCTTTACAAGTGGTCAAGTAACTATATTTATTGATGCAATCTCAGCAGAAGTAAGAGTGTTTGACTTGATAGCGACGCCAATTTACTTTTTTCATATCGCTCAAACATATTTGATATGGCACTACTTTAAAAAGAAATGGGCACTTGTTATTTTTATTGGACTAATGATTGGTTTGGTTTTCGTATACCTTAGAATCTTTTAATTATGCCAATCAAAAATGAACTCGTACTTAAAAACAATTTAAGTAAAATACGACTTGAAAAGAAATTAACTCAACAAGAATTAGCTGATCTAATTGGTGTATCTAGAAATACGATCAGTTCTATTGAAACTGGTCAATTTATTCCAACAACGAAGTTAGCACTAATTCTTAGTATTGCACTGGATAAAAAATTTGAAGAAATCTTCTATTTTGATTGAAATATAGTCTAATTAAGTGGATTTGAATTAAGGTGATGAAACTTACACAAACTGTTTGTTTAATTAAATCGAAAATGACACTATCCAAGCATTATTCCTTTAGTTTTATTCCATTGGAAAAGTTCTCTAAATGTGTTGACAGTTGGCAATGTAAGTGGTATATTTATAAGGCATTCGAAGAGAGTTGGGCCTGTAGCTCAGGTGGTTAGAGCGCACCCCTGATAAGGGTGAGGTCGTTGGTTCGAGTCCATTCAGGCCCACCAATTCTTTTGAATCAATGGGGTTTTAGCTCAGTTGGGAGAGCACCTGCCTTGCACGCAGGGGGTCATCGGTTCGAGTCCGATAAGCTCCACCAGATAACATGCAAGGACGATGGCTTTCCATCGTCTTTTTTAATAAGGTGAACCATGAGAAAATTTGAAAAATTTATTGCTAACCGATCCTTTTATAAACATGTCTTAACATTAGCCATTCCACTTATGTTGCAACAGCTTATAACTAGTTCGGTAAACTTAGTGGACAATTTAATGATCGGTCAATTAGGGGATGCTGCATTAGGTGGTGTCGCAAGTTCCAATCGTTTCTTTATGATTGGTCTTTTCTCTGTGATGGGAATCCTTGCAGCAGCAGCTGTTTTTATTGCGCAATACTATGGCGCAAAAGATCAACACAACATGAAAGAAGCATTCCGTTTTTCGATATTATCTGCTGGATTAATCACAATCTTGTTTTTTATTGTCGCATTCTTTTTTCCACAACATGTGTTGCGCTTTTTTACCGATGATCCAAGCATCTTAGTTGAAGGGGGCAAGTACATAAAACTTGCATCAATATCGTTATTACCCTTTGCAATTTCTATGTCGATGGCAAGTGCGATGCGAGCGGTAGGGCAAACAAAAATACCATTATATATTGGCATCTTCGCTGTCTTTACTAATGCCATCTTTAACTATGTGTTAATCTTTGGCCATTTTGGGTTTCCACAACTTGGCATTGTTGGTGCAGCCCTTGCAACGATTATCTCTCGCTTTGTAGAGTTGGTATTTCTACTTATCGTAATGAAACGGAAAGTGTTTGATTTTACGACGAAAATAAAAGATTTGTTTAAAGTTTCCACAAAGAACATTCAAAAGATTTCGTTAAAAGCATTACCATTAATGAGCAATGAGCTATTATGGTCTTTTGGAATGGCTTCTTTGTTTAAGTTTTATGCTACAAGAGGAAAAGAGGTTATTGCAGGAATGTCTATTGCTTCTACAACTGCTGACATTTTCTTTGTGTTGTTTGCGGGAATGTCTGTAGCAACGATGATTGTTGTCTCTCAACCACTTGGTGCAAACAATCTTGAAGAAGCAAAACGAAATGGTTATCACATGATTGGATTTTCAACAGTACTAGCCATGATTTTTGGAATAGTCATGTTTGGATCAAGTTTTGTTGTGCCATTATTTTATAATGTGAGTGAAGCCTCTCAACATGTAGCCGCGAACATACTTCGTATTCAATCTTTTATGTTTTGGATATACATGGGAACAGCCCAATGTTACTTTATATTACGAGCTGGTGGAGATATGCGCTCAACTCTAATAATGGATGCTGGTTTTATGTGGAGTGTAAACATTCCTGTTGTGGCAATATTCACTTATTTTACAGGTATAAATATTTTCTTATTGTTTATCATTGGTCAATTAACTGATTTTGTAAAGTTAACTCTAGCGTATAAATTGATAAAAAAAGAAAAATGGTTAACCAATTTAACCATCGATGAAATGACATCGATATAGGAAAACTATGGAATTTTATAACATTTTAAGTAAAAAATACGAGTACATTTTCCCTAAAAACAAAAAGGAAGAGGAAATGTTAGCGCAATTAATACCTTATAATCTCTCTTTTGCAATTGATGTTGGTTGTGGTATTGGTTTTAGTGTAAGTCATTTAAGCAATCATGCAGAAAAAGTAATTGGTTTAGATAGTAATCAAGAGATGATTGAAAAGGCAAAAACCAAATATAGTAATCACTTATTTCTTGCTACAGATATGAGAAAAATTGATGAATTACAACTTCAAGATGTTGATGTAGTTACTTGCTTTGGCAACACCTTGGTACATATCAATCATCAAGATGTTCAAGCTTTTCTATCTAGTGTTTATGACATGTTGAAGAAGGGTGGACAATTTCTCATTCAAATTATTAATTATGATCGCATTTACAATGAGAAAGTTACAGAACTACCGATCATTGATAATCAAGAGATTACGATGAAAAGAAACTACACGTTATATGATGAACACCTAATTTTTTCAAGTAAGTTAACTGATAAGCAATCACAAGAAACATTTACCTCAAGGATCACGCTTTATCCTTTGTTTTATCAACAGTTATTATCATACCTAACACAAGCTAACTTTGAAGTTGTGGAAAGCTTTGGTGGTTTTGATATGTCGTTGTATAGCAAAGATTCCTACGCAACTATTGTGCATGCAATAAAAAAAGACTGAGCTTAATCCCAGTCTAGTAGTCGTTTTTGACCTTTAATATGTATGGTTTCGCTAATGTCTTGTGTTACTTCAATAACGCCCTTGTATTGATTGTTTTCATCTCTCATAGGGAAGTATTGTATAAGAAGTTTACGGCCTTTAAAATCAATCCAAAACGTTGCTGAGTCTCTTTTGTTTTGTTTAAAGGAATCAACTATTTCTACTACAGTAGACACACTATCGGCAGGATGACAGTTCACAACTTCTCTGCCAATGATAGCAGGAGATCGTGGGAAAAATCGATTAGTAGGGTTGTTAAAATAAATGACTTTATCGTTTTCATCTACAATTGTGCAGTCCATTGGAAGTGTATCTAAAAACAGTGTCAGTTGATCGTAGGTAAGCTTCCCTGTTTTTGTTGAATACAACCATTGGTCTTTGTTAGTATGTAGTTCATCAACCTTATAATAAAGAGGGGTATCAATAAAGGCAAAACCATACTCAAAGCTTTGTTCACGCATATGAGCAAACTCATTAATCGAACATTGAGCTTGTGCTACAACAAATAAGATGGCTTCTTCTTTTTGAATTAAACCATAGGCATTAAAAAAGTATTGTCCAATTGCTTTTTTAAGTTGTGCTTCATTAGGATCTTTTTCTAATAGAAGTGATAGCACATGATTCAATGATTGTCGTGTTTGATCATGTAATGTCCACATAATGCTAACGCCATGAAATTTCTCATGTTTTTTTTCTAAGTATGGAAATAGAATGTTCTCTTTCTTTAAATAGTGAACATTAAACTGAGAAAGTTCATCAAATAAAATATGTAGATTCTCTTTTTCTTGTATAAGGTTATTATTTTTGAGCTTTGTTTTTATATTTTCAAGCTTTATTGATAGTTGATTGTTTTCTTGGTGAAGATGATCTAAAAAACTATCTTTAGTTAGTGTAACTTGTTTGTGTTTTAAACTTTGATAAAACACATGCATGAGCTTATCTAAATAAACTAAAACATCTCGTTGATTCTCATGACTTAGTCGACTATAAAATAGATCAAACAGTTCATCGGCATTCACTTCTAAAATGTCTTGTTCAAATTTTCTATAAGTAGCAATGTCTGTGTCGTTGTTTGCGACTGCCTCAATGTATGAGGCTAGATTCTCTAATTTTCCCATATTTATCTCCTATTAATATCATTATAGGTGCTTACTATCTCTTTGACAAATACAAGGTATTCTATGATTGAAATGTAAAAAAATAAGCTTCATTAAAGGAAGTCATGGATTAGGGAAAAATTTCAAAAAATGATCTTGAAACTGTTGCATAAAAGCTCATCTTATGGTATATTTTATAAGCACTCGCTGAACTGCCTGAATAGCTCAGCGGTAGAGCAACCGGCTGTTAACCGGTTGGTCACAGGTTCGAATCCTGTTTCAGGCGCCATGGCCCGTTGGAGAAACGGTTAACTCACATGCCTTTCACGCATGCATTCACGGGTTCGAATCCCGTACGGGTCACCATTCGAATTAAATAGCTCCACAAGGAGCTTTTTTTTATGGTTATGTCTGCCTTGTACAAATCAAAATCATGATTTGTTTGTCTCAAATATGGTATGATAGATTATAGAAAGGCGGACAAACATTATGAAGAAATTTTTAGCAGGAGCATTAGCTTTAGCAGGTTCTATTGCAGCCTTTGAATTTTTACGTCGTAAAGGTGTGGTAGATCAAGTAAGTGGTAAAGTTAAAAAAGCAGTTGGTGAAGTTACAGAAAACAAAGAGATGGAAGCAGAAGGTGCTTTTCAACAAACAACAGGAAAAGTAAAAGAGTTTGCATCAAATGTAAAAGAAGCAGTTAAAGAAAATATTGAAGATTAATGAAGTAGCTAAAACTTGAGCGCTTATAATAAGCTCAAGTTTTTTGATTGCAATGAAATAAAATGGGTGTATAATAGTAAAGCAATCGTCCCGTTAGCTCAGTTGGCAGAGCAACTGACTCTTAATCAGTGGGTCCTCGGTTCGAGACCGAGACGGGGCACCAATTGAATGATAAAGGCGAGCAATCGTCTTTTTTTGTTAGCTGCTTTATCACTGAAAGAAGCTACAACGTTTTACTATTGGTAACAACATTTTTCTAACATAGATCACTTAAAGGTCTCTATTCTAATGGACTTAATCTTGCTAAGTAAAACAAGCTTTCTAATCCATGGTGTAAACAAAACGATGGATTTAATATTCTTTAGTGCTATCTTACCTTTTAGTTTGAAAGTAAGTTTTCTATATTTTTTCAAAGTAAAAGTGTTGTTTTGAAATGACTTGCTAGCAAGTATTGCGCTATCCATAGCATAACTAATGCCTTCTAAAGAGCTAGGTGATACAAAGCCTGCTGCTTCACCAATCAACACAACATTGTTTTGACCATTAACGATTTGAAAGGGTGAAGAAGGACAGTTGACTAAACAAGCCTCTTTTTTAATAACTTCATCGATAGGGATGTTGTATGATTTAATCATCTCTTTAAATTTATCGAATCGTGATTGAGTTTGATCTAGTGGCAAGGCTACCCCATAAATTAGAGAATCATCCTTTACACTTGCCCATCCATAACTATTAGTGATGGAACCATCAAAGAAACAAGAAAGTTGAGCTTGAATATCTTTCGCTTTCGCGTGTTCTTGGATTGCTAGATATTGTCGTATCGGTTTATTGGTGAAACTCTTTCTAACAATCGATGCTGCTCCATCTGCTCCTATTAGTGTTGTACAACTCACATCCATTGTTTGATTGTTCGTTTTGTAAGTCACTATAGAATGATCATCTTTGTGTTGGATATTAATAACGAGTGAATCACTTACATAAGTCACTTTATCTTTAATTAAAGATGCAAGCCAACAATCAAAACGATGGCGATGAATGTTAATGTAGAAACGTTGATAAAATCGAGTTAAGTTACTATTGGCATCCATTGTCTTTACAGCAAATATTTGTGGATTCACCAAAACAGACAAAGGAAGGGTAAGTCCAAGTTTAGCAAGAGATTTTTGAGCATCATCAGAAAGTAATCCACCACAAGGTTTCTCAAACCCATAAGAGCTATCGCAGTTTTTTTTGTCAATGACCATCACATCCAACTCGCTAGGACATGTTAAAGCAAAGATACAACCTGCAACTCCGCCACCCACAACAAGCACATCAACGTGTTTCATAACATCCCTCTTTTCATTTCTAATACTATTATACAGCCTACTACGGATTGTTTGTAATGAACAAAATGTAAAATAATGATTTATCTTTCATAATAAATGTTAAAAAATGAAAGTGAACTATTGATTTTCACATGATTTTCATATATACTCACTTCATATCTATTAGGAGGGTATTATGAAAAGAATGTTAGGGGTAATGGTGTCGTTTTTGATGATGGCACTTGTGTTAAGTGGATGTTCATCCACATCGGATAATATCAAGATTGGTGTTAACTTAGAATTAACAGGACCAGTATCTGTCTATGGTATTCCAGAAAGAAAGGGGATGGAACTAGCATTGGCACAGATTAATGAAGCTGGTGGTGTATTAGGCAAACAAATTGAGTTTATTTTCTATGATAATGAATACGATAATGCGAAAGCAGTTGAAAATGCAATCAAATTTGCGACGCAAGACAACGTTGTCGCAATGTTAGGACCAGCAACGTCATCGCCATCTTTAGCAGTTGGTGCGATTGCTAAGGAATATGAAATTGTTAACTTTACTCCATCTGCAACAGCAGCTGGTGTAACCATGGATGGTGATGTAGTAAATCCATGGGTTTATAGAGCATCCTTTATTGATCCATTTCAAGGTTTGGTAGTTGCTAACTTTGCTACTAATGATTTGGATGCAACAAAAGCAGTCGTAATGTATAGTGATTCTAGTGATTACTCTGTTGGATTAGCAGAATCATTTACAGAAAAGTTTGAAGAAAATGGTGGAGAAGTTGTGTCCAATGTGACATACACAGACGTTGACAATGACTTTAGCGCTCAACTTACACGAGTCGTTAATGAAGACTTCGATGTTATCTTTGTTGGAGATTATGCAGAACGTGGTGCTTTGATTGTTCGTCAAGCTCGTGAAATGGGCTTGGATGTTCCAATTCTAGGACCTGATGGATTTGATACACCTGATTTTAATGACTTAGCTGGTGGAGCAGACAATGTTAATGATGTTTATTTTGTCAATCACTTCTCTGTCTTATTGGAAGATCCAAAGGTTGTTGATTTTATTGAAGACTATAGAGAAATGCATGGGGAAGATCCTAATGCACTTTCTGCATTAGCATACGATGCAGTATACATGCTTGTAAAAGCAATCGAACTTGCAGATAGCGAAGATCCTCAAGCAATTAAAGAAGCCCTTGAAAGTTTCCCAAAATTTAGTGGTGTTACTGGAGACGTCGTTTTTGATCAGTTTAATAATCCAGTTAAATCAGCGGTTATGATTGAACTAGTAAATGGTCAACATGCAACTGCAACAATTGTACAACCATAGTACCTTAGAATCAGGTGGAGGAAACTTCACCTTTTTCTACCTATGAAAGGGGAATTTGATGATAGAGTTTCTACAACAAACCATTAATGGATTATCCATTGGAAGTATTTATGCCCTTATTGCACTTGGTTATACCATGGTTTATGGCATCATTAAACTAATTAATTTCGCTCATGGTGAAATATTTATGTTTGGTTCCTACATGGGAATGATCGCAATTACCGTGTTGAATCTACCTTTTTATGTTGCGTTTGTTTTCTCTATGATAACAACTGCTCTTTTAGGTGTAATCATTGAGCGTGTAGCATACAAACCACTTCGTAAATCAAGCAGAATTGCAGCACTAATAACTGCTATCGGTGTTTCATTTTTACTTCAAAACGCAATGTTGCAAATCATGGGTGCAAGAATTTATGCTTTTCCACAAGTATTTAACAACAGAGTATTTAATGTGTATGGGGTACGAATTAATCTAATTCAGATTGTTATTTTTGTCGTATCCATATTATTAATGGTTGCCTTACAACTTCTTGTTCAAAAGACAAGTGTTGGAAGAGCCATGCGTGCAGTATCGGTTGATAAAGAAGCAGCAGCTTTGATGGGTGTTAATGTGGATCGCATTATCACACTTACCTTTGCCATTGGAAGTGCACTTGCTGCAGCAGCTGGAATTATGGTTGGACTGTACTACATTCGAGTGTATCCTTTTATGGGATTTACACCAGGTTTAAAAGCATTTGTCGCTGCAGTGTTTGGAGGTATTGGTATTATTCCAGGAGCAATGATCGGTGGTTTTGTAATTGGTCTTATTGAAACATTTGTAGCAGGTTATGGAAGTACGTTATACAAAGATGCGGTTGTTTTTGGCATTTTGATACTTGTGCTTCTAATTAAACCAAGTGGACTATTGGGGAAAAATGAAAAGGAGAAAGTGTAACATGGCAAATCTTCTTACAAAACGAAATCTTCTGTGGGTCATTGGATTGATTGGTTTCTTTTTTCTTGTTCATTTTCTAATTGAAGTACGCATTATTACACCTTACTATCGATCGATTTTATATTGGATTGGTATTTACATGATTTTAGGAGTGAGTCTAAATATTATAATCGGTATCACAGGACAATTATCTTTAGGTCATGCTGGTTTTATGTCAATTGGTGCATATAGTAGTGCGATTATTTTACGATCTATTCCTGATTTAGGTGGTTGGTTTATTTCTGTAGGTGTAGGATTACTTATCACAATGGTTGTATCCTTTGTGGTTGCGATGCCAGCCCTACGCTTAAAGGGAGATTATTTAGCAATCGCGACACTAGGTGTTGGAGAAATAATAAGAATTGTAATTTTAAATATGAAAATAACTGATGGTGCTCGTGGTATTAGTAACATCACCAACTTGATGAGTTGGCCACTTATGTTTGCTTTTGTAACTGCTATCGTAGTTTTAGCATCCAACTTTAAAAACTCTGCGGTAGGAAGAGCATGTATTGCCATTAAAGAAGATGAAATTGCATCAGAGTCTTTAGGAATCAATCCGGTGAAATACAAAGTAATGGCCTTTATGATTGGTGCTATGATGGCCAGTGTTGCAGGCGCATTGTATGCTACAACCTACTATGTTGTAAAACCAGAAACTTTCGGTATCACGACTTCTATTAATATATTAATTGTTGTGGTATTTGGTGGTATGGGTTCACTAAGTGGCAGTTTATTTGCTGCAAGTTTTGTGGGCATTACCAATATGTTATTGCAAAGCTATGGTGAAATAAGAACAATGATTTATGCCGCTATCTTAGTGCTTGTCATGATTTTTAGACCGCAAGGATTATTAGATAATCAAGAGGTAACACCTTTTACCATAAAAGATTTCATACAACAAAAGTTTAAACGAAAGGAGAAACACACATGAGCTATTTACAAATCAATAAACTAAGTAAAAGTTTCGGTGGATTAATGGCTGTTTCTTCTATCTCTTTAACTATTGAAAAAAATGAACTGATTGGTATTATCGGTCCTAATGGAGCTGGAAAGACCACATTATTTAATTTGCTTACTGGTGTCTATACTCCAAGTGAAGGAACGATTACACTACACAAAGATGTTGAACCTATTGTACTAAGTGGTAAGAAACCTCACCAAATTGCAAATTTAGGATTGGCAAGAACATTTCAAAACATTCGTTTGTTTAAAGACTTAAGCGTTTTAAATAATATTAAAATTGCGATGAACAGACATAGTAGTTATGGATTGTTTGGGACTTTTTTACGATTACCTTCCTTTTACAAAAGTGAAGATGAGCTTCATAAAAAAGCATTAGAAATGGTTGATTTAGTAGGGCTTAGTGAGTTAAAAGATGAGCTGGCGAAAAATTTATCGTATGGCAAACAACGACAGTTAGAAATTGCCCGTGCTTTATCGACAGGATCAAACATACTGTTTTTAGATGAACCAGCCGCAGGAATGAATCCATTTGAAACGCAGGAGTTAACACAGTTTATTTTTGATATCCGAAAGAAAATGGATTTAACAATCGTACTCATTGAACATGACATGTCACTAGTCATGAAGATATGTGAAAAGATATTTGTATTGGATTATGGAAAATTGATTGCATCTGGAACTCCACAAGAAATCAAAGAAAACAAGCGAGTCATAGAAGCTTATTTAGGTGATGCCTCATGAAAATACTAGAAATAAAAAATTTAAGTGTCTCCTATGGTGTAATTAGTGCGATAAAAGAATTAAATATATCCATCGAACAAGGTCAAATTGTTTCATTGATTGGTGCAAATGGAGCTGGTAAAACAACGCTATTAAAAACAATTAGTGGATTAATCAAACAACAAAAGGGAACAATAGTCTTTAAAGACGAAGACATATCTAAAACACTTACATCAGACCTTCCTAAAAAGGGTTTGGTGCATGTCCCAGAAGGTAGAAGAATTTTTTCAGGGTTAAGTGTATTAGAGAACCTTATGATGGGAGCATACTTCCAAAAAAACAGAGATCAAGTAAACAATGATTTAAAAAAGATTTACAAACGATTTCAAATACTTTATGATCGCAGACATCAAAATGCTTCAACACTCTCTGGTGGAGAACAACAAATGCTTGCGATATCAAGAGCACTGATGGCTAGACCAACGTTGTTGTTGATGGATGAACCTTCTATGGGATTAGCACCACTTTTAGTTCGGGAGATTTTTTCTATCATCGAAGAAATAAATAACGATGGTACTACTATCTTACTGGTGGAGCAAAACGCTCATCAAGCATTAAAGATTGCGGATTATGCGTATGTATTGGAAACTGGTAAAATAATGATGGAAGGTAGTGGTGAAAGCCTATTAGCAAGCGATGAAGTCGCAAAGATATATTTAGGAGGTTAGTTATGTACGTTAATGATAAAATGACAAAAGATGTGGTTGTTGTTGATCCATATCAAACAATTTCAGAAGTACTAGATTTAATGAACAACCATAAAATTCACCGTGTTCCAGTCATTGATGGTGAAAAGCTTGTGGGGCTTATAACTGAAGGTGTGGTGTTGAAAAACACACCATCAAATGCTTCTACCTTAAGCATGCATGAAATGAATTACCTACTTTCTAAAACGAAGATTAAAGACATCATGATAAAAAGTGTGATTACTATTTCACCTGATGCATTGCTTGAAGAAGCAGCGGATTGCATGGAAAAAAATGATATTGGTTGTTTACCTGTTGTGGATGAATCAAAACATTTATTAGGGATACTAACAACCAACGATATCTTGAAATCATTTGCACAATTATCAGGTTTTTATCAACCAGGCACACGAGTGGTGGTAGAGTTTGAAGAAGATGGGCCAGGATTACTATCTAAGTTAACAAAAGTGTTTCATGAAGCGGGTATAAATTTGACTCATTTAACAGCTCAGAAAAATGGCACTACCCAAATTGTTATTCGGTGTGATGAAACCGATAAAGAATGTGTAAGAGATTTACTAACAAAGAATGGGTTTAATGTTGTATCATTATTATAGATAGAGGAGTTATCCTCTGTCTTTTTTTATAAAATCATGTAAAATAGAGGGAGCGAGGTAACCTATGAAACTATTTGTATCAGATTTTGACGGAACATTACACATTGATGGCGAAGTTGACCAAGAAACATTAAGTGCTATCAAACAGTTTAAAGAACAAGGCAATCTATTTGGGATCGCAACGGGTAGATCACTGAACTCTATAAAGCATCAAGTGAATGAGTACAAAATACCGGTTGATTTTATCATCGGTAATAATGGTAGCATTGGCATTGATGAGAATGAAGATTTTATATTTCATCACATGATGGATTTTAAGCGAGTAAAAGAGATTATAAAAAGATTACCGAAGGAAGGTTTAATGTATTATGGTGTCAGTGATGGGATTGATGTTGGATTGCATGATCGTTTGAACACAAGAAGTCACGAAGATGTGACATTTAAAGATATTGATTCATTAATGGACAATGAAAAGGCAGTAGGTATATTTGTTAAGTTTGAAAACGAAGAACAAGCAAAGAAATTTGCTTTGTTACTTAATGAAGTGTATTATGGTGAAATCAGAGCCTATCACTTTTATCAATACGTGGATATTTTAAACTATGGAGTTACAAAGAAAAGTGGCATTATTCAATACAAAAGAGCAAAACAAATACAGGCAGAGACATTTGTCATTGGTGATTCATTCAATGATATACCTATGATAAAGGGATTTGACGGTTTTGCTATTTGTAGTGGCAATCAAGAAGTACTAGATCGAGCACGCATATGTTTTGATAATGTTGGAAAAGCTTTAAAGTATGTTATGGATGAAAACAACTCATAGAGAGTGTTCAGTTTTTATTTGCATTTCGATAATAATGTGTTGAATTTAATGTCTGGTGTTGTTATAATATAAAAGCCTTGCGGATGTGGCGAAATTGGCAGACGCACTAGACTTAGGATCTAGCGCCTTACGGCATGGGGGTTCGAGTCCCTTCATCCGCACCAAAATATACGGACAAACCTACTAAATGGGTAGGTTTTTTTGTGGCATGTAAATATGTGAAAAATGAGTATTAAATAGATTAAACTTGGTTTATGTTTTTTTGAGAATATGACATAAGCAGTATGCACTTTTTCAATGAAACTAATGATAGCAGTTATCGCTTTTTATTCAATACCATTTTATACAATCCAGATGAAAATTAACATTGACAAGATATCATCTCTTTGTTAATATCAAAATAGTTAGAAACATTGTTAAAAAAATCACGATAGAGAGGAATTAAGATTAAAGAAAAATAACAGTACTTTTAGTTCGTCTTATTTTTTGTTGCATAAATGATCAGAGATAAAATATTTTTTGCAGCTTCTTCACGAGACTTAGAATTTGACAGTAACGGAGGAGTTCATACTAAAAAAAATATGGAATAACTTTACTTGTTTCAATTATGATTACGCCCATCTTAGTTTATACGCAACTTAACTTTGATTCAACTTTACAATATGGACAAGTCGTCGTATATATGTTGATATCACTATCGTTCATTTTAGGACTCTGGATAATAAAAACCGATATTATTACTATAGTAGAGAGAAAAGGAATAACAATTATGACGAAAAATTTCAGAATACTCTTGACTTTGTTGTTTACATTAACTCTTATTAATAATCATTTTAGTCCAGTTGAAGCATTAGAAATAGGTACGGATTTATCAGGTTTTGAAAGTGATAAACAGAAGTTTGTAATCACTAAACAGGTTGAAGCTTTAGAACAAAGAGTAGTTTCAGTTAATAATCAAACAATACTTTATGATATTTCAGACAATCCAACCTATTTGTTAACTGAATTCAATGAAGGAGGCTATGTAATTTCTACTAGGAATACTGGTGTTTTTGTTATTTATGATTTAGACACTAAGATTATTCCTTACAAAAACATCGAAAAAAACAAGAGAAAGATTTTTGGTGGTCCACTATCTTATTTTGTAGATACGCAAGACAACTCGTATTTAGATTTAGAGAGAAATGTTATTATCAGCAAAGAATTAATAACTAGCTTGCAAATCAGAAGAAATAGTGCTTTATTATTACAGGAGAATCACTTCTATGATGCAATTATGAACAGTGATTATCAAAAGAAAATTAACTTGAATTCTAGTATTGGTATTGATTCAAGTAGATTTTCAAATTACAGTAGTGGAAAGTGGATTAATAACAAAACTAATTATCCGATTGCACAAGGATATCCCAGTGGTGGTATTTGTGGCACTATTGCTACAGCCATAATGATAGCCTATATTGACGACTACAAAGACAATACAGTAGTACCTTCAATCATAAGAGCATATAGATCAAGCACACCCGCCAGTTTGATAACAAGCCTGTATCAACATATAGATGAAGGTAGAAATGGTACATTGCCAGTTCATGTTTTTAATGGAGTATGGTCATGGTTTTTAGATAATAATCCATCTATAGTGAGCAACTATTCATTTCTTTCCTCAAGCGCTACTACATTTACTCAAGCCAAAACATCAATTAACAAAGGTTATCCTGTTGTAATTGGTTTATTGAAAATGCTAGGATCACCCTATGAAAATCATTGGGTAACAGCTTATCGATATCAAGATAACGGTATTTATCCATTTTACACAAGTTATTATTATGTAGTAGACAATCATGGTTCATATACCGCAAGAATAAATGTTAACTGGACAGCAGGTTCAGTTGGTATGTATAAATAATATTAACCTTATACACACAATTGTAGAAAAGTCAGAGAAAGGAACTGTATATTGTTCTTTTTCATACATGCCAATTACAATATACTTAAATAACAAACCATTGAAAAATAGAAAAAAAACCAAATTTGCATTTTTAGCAATTACGATAATAGTTTCTGTTATTGCTTATAATGAAGTTAGCAACAATTCCATTTCGTATACAGGAAGATGCACTGATGTAAGTGTCGCTCAAGAGTTTAAAATCAATGTATCCTGGATTGTTGATTATGGAAGATGTGATACTCTAAAAAGCAAATCAATTTTTAATTACAATCAAGAATCGGTCTTACTTGGTAGAAATCCAATCAATGAAGATTTTTATTGGTATGAGCTTGAAATAATCCATAAAGGTAAGTTTGTTTATTTCAATAAAATAAATATTAGAGATAGTATAGTTAGTGAAATAGATTATATAGACAATGATTTCATTATTAACATCATTGTTTCTAAAACAGATACTACAAGCTTAGAAGAAGTTTTTTTTGATATATTTATAGAAAACAAAAAGATTCCAGTAAAAGCATATCTCAAAATATCCTCTCGATTCATGTATCAAAAATCAGACGGTACAATCAGAGAAAATGATTTGCATCAAATAAAGAATATTATCTCTCAACTTATCCAGACTGGATAATAGTGTTTATTTCAACTGGGAAATACACCCATGTATTGAATTTGACATAAACACCTACTAAAAATAGTGGTTTTTTTGTTGTGTATAAATATGTAAACAAAAAATGAGTATTAAACAGATTAAACTTGGTTTATGTTTTTTTGAGAATATGACATAA
>ERZ869909.622-NODE-622-length-37698-cov-3.934345_pt1 | contig 37698 bp, 35 predicted proteins | sample MGYA00520892_ERZ869909 | MGnify/ENA primary metagenome ERZ869909 (study PRJEB32215, sample SAMEA104723947) | bioreactor metagenome | biome: bioreactor; feature: anaerobic bioreactor; material: water | place: China | collected 2015-03-12 ...
ACACTCCGTATTCAAAAGATATCACTTGCCCTATCAACATTGGAATCAATCATCACCTTCTCTATTACTTATGCAGATACAGACTTTATTGAAATACTACATTCAGCCATCCATAGATACACTTATTCCACTGTTACAGAATCAAACCTTAATTAAGGAAAATGCGGCAGCACTGATTGATTATCTAATTATGTTTGATTGTTCAATTGAAGACTTCTTTTCACCCTTTGAATCAATCCAATCAAGTTCAACGTCATTTAAACACGTCGATCAACGAGATTATCGAAAACTGGTCGAGTTGGAAAAGTCTGCCGAAGAATTAAGATCATCTCTTCAGCATGTCACAAGCATCTCAAATGATGATGATCCTATCATCAAAACCTATGATTACTTTGCGTCCATATATGAAACCATGACCACTGATAACCAATTCATCTTTCAAGAGTTCAAATCAGTGATTGAGCAAATCTATCCGTCTTCATCTGACTCCAAAATTCAGGAAACAATACTTTTATACGCACTCGAAAATCTAGCCCGCAGGTATACATCTGAACAGACCGGGATCAAGATCTACGATATTAAGGATCTGCCATATCATAACGACACCGAAACATTCATCATTCTTGGCTGTGATCAGAAATCATACCCGGCTTTTTCCGGATTTACCGGTTTATTTGATGAGTTGTATGTCGAAAAAACACTTCTACCCTCTCTTTCGGATCGTTTACAGTTACACTTGCATCATCAAAGAAGAATCTTTCATTATGCCTCCAATCTAATCTTTTCCTATGCCTATGCAAACTACGAAGGCAAGTTACAAACCTGTGCCTTTGAAATTGAAACCTTTGCAAGCAGATATACAGAACACTCATTTTGGCCACTAATCCAAAACTCAACAGAATATAAGCAAACATATCAGCTGACAGACACTATCTCGAAGGAACTCTTCTTTACGGAAAATCAGTTGCGTGGATCTATTTCTTCCTTTGAGCGTTTTTTTCAATGTCCCTATCAGTACTTCTATCAGTACGGACTTAAATTACAACCTCTGGATTACTTCAAACTGAATGCTGCTTTTATCGGCACTATCCAACATGCTATCCTCGAGGAGCTATCCAAAGAAGATCCAAAGCACTATGCATCCGTCCCATATGAAACGTTGACACACGCTATACAAAAGGCTATGAGTGAACTAACCACAATTTATCCGAAGAAATCTCATCTATGGGACTTTGCGTCAAGGAAAATGATTGATAATTTGGCTCAAAAACTTGAGTTTATTGAACTTATGGAACAGGATACTACCTTTAAAAACACAGCACAGGAATTTAAATATAATACCGTTTGGGAATTCAATGATTTACCCTCGATTTCCATCAGTGGCATCATTGACCGCATCGATGAAACTACCACGTATATCCGTATCATCGATTATAAGAGTTCCATTAAACAATTGAGTGATAAGAAAGTCGAAGGTGGTATCCAACTTCAACTTTGTACCTATGCCCTCATTGCCTCCTCATTGATTGAAAAGAAGTTGAGCGGAGCTTACTATCTCTCATTGAAAAATGAAGATGTCCCTGAAATTGCTCATAAAGTTCTTAGGGATAAAGTTCTTGATATCGATGAAGCCGACCTAGAAAAATTATGGATTAAGCAGAACAAGCTTAAGGGATGGACCTTTGATTCAGTATCCACCTTATACAACAGTGATCAGTTTATTACAGGGCTAACAAGCAAGCTCGCTGTTCGTGGAGGTGCCTATCAGATCGATTTAATTAAAGACCAGTTAACCCGACTCTACACCTACTTATTAAGAAGTCTTTCCGAGGGAAACGTTGAGCGTAGACCCGTAGATGCGACCTGCACCTACTGCGACTTCAAAGATATTTGTCGCTACCGAGGGAAAGCATATAAACCTCTGGATTCACTAAAAGATCCAAAAGTAACACTTCAAGGAAAAGAAAGGAAGGATGCTGTCGATGAAATGGACAACTAACCAGCAAAAAGCCATAGAAACAATTGATCATAATATCTTAGTCAGTGCTTCTGCCGGCGCAGGGAAAACAACCATACTCGTCGAACGATTAATGAAACGAATACTCACTGACCGAGTTCAAGTTTCTGAGGTTCTAGCACTTACTTTCACTGAAGCCGCAGCTGCAGAAATGAAACACCGACTTCAATCTGTGATGAATCAGCGTCTAAATCAAGAACCATCAGCCTTTCTTGAGCAGCAAATCAGTCTACTCGAAACAGCACATATCTCTACAATTCATAGTTTCTGTCTTTCAATTGTTCAAAACTATGGGTATGTGTTATCGTTGGATCCAAAACAGGTAAGCAACCTTTTGGATGAAGCATCCAAATCCATTATGATTCAACAAGTGCTCGATCAGATAATCGATTCACAGCTTAAACAACCAACCGAAACTTTTTATCAGCTTTCACAGTACTTCGATCCCCGACCTGAATCCTTCGAGCATCTTAAACAAGCTATATTCCAGGTATACAAAGCTGCAGCTGCGCAACCAGATTCAGATGCGTGGTATAAACAAGTAGTACAAATGTATCAATCCTATCAAACACTTGATCAGATGCCTGATATTTTTCAATATCATCTATGGCAATCCCTCACACTAAAAGCAGATCAACTCATGGATCTATTAACTCAATTGGAAAAACATGTAAAGTACTTTATTGACGATTCTGAAGTTTTAGCCGTAATCCAACTTAAAAAACAATGGATATCTCAAGCTCATCAGGCTATCGGCAGAAAAAACTATGATGGATTCTATCATGCTATTACTCAAACTGTCGATAAAAAACTGAAAGCGATTAGTGATGACGAGATTTACACATCACTTAGAAAAAGTCTATCAGATTTAGTTTCGTCCTGTGTGGAAACTAGCTATTCTCAAGCACAACTTCTTTCTGATTTACACAATCAGTTGCCACTCATCGAAACGTTAATCCAACTTGCAAAGAGTTTTTCAGATGCATTTGCTCAGGAAAAAAGAAACCAGGCATGTATTGATTTTGATGATATGGAAAAATTTGCCTATCAAATCCTATATAACGAAGAACATCGAATCGATCTTCTTTATCAAAGAATATTCAAAGAAATTATGGTTGATGAGTTTCAGGACACCAATCTGATTCAAAATGCAATTATTGAAAAGGTCAGTAGTGGTAACAACATCTTCCGTGTCGGTGATGTCAAACAGTCGATTTACAAGTTTCGAGGGGCAAAGCCACAATTAATGAGGGAAATGTCCAAGCAAGATGAGATCATGCAAATCCATTTATCGAATAACTATCGCTCCAAACAGCCCATCGTTTCCTTTAACAATCATTTATTCAATCTCTGGATGAACCTATCTGAAACAGAGGATTCCTACACTGAGTTTGACAAAGTATCTACCGGTAGACCCGAACAGAATGAAAATGGCATTCCTGTGAGTCTAGACTTAATTCGAGGTGACATGGACGATGAGTCAAGCGAAGATGATATTCAATTAGAAGATTCCGCAAATGAATCGATCGTCAAAGCTAGACATATTGCAAAAACAATCTTGGAGCTTGTGGAGAGTGGTCAATATCAGTTTAAGGATATGGTGATTCTTGTTCGTTCACACGCCCTAAAAACATCCTGTAAGGATGCCTTTGACGAAGTAAGCATCCCCTATTTTATTGATACGAAGTCAGGCTTCTACCAGTCTGATGCTATACAACACATATTAAATGTCCTTCGATTTATCGCAAATCCAAATCATGACATCGCATTGATTGGCACCTTGCAGTCACCCTTATTTGGATTAACTGTAGATGAAATCGCGATACTTCGCAATAAGCAAAAGGAGCGCCGAGTATCCTGGTTGAATATCCTTGAATCTACGTACCCTCAAATTTATCAAACTTTGGTTGCGTGGTCACAAACTTTTAAGACATTAACTTTACATCAATCCATAAGTGAACTAATTCTGCACAATCAGCTTTACGATGTCTACTGTGATCATCAGGATAAAACCAACGTAGATTTTCTTCTTGAGAAAGCAAATCGATACGATCAAACGCAGCAGAGTGGTTTACTCGGCTTTATTTCCATGGTCGAAGCCATTAAGGATGAAAAAAGTTCAGAAGCCATCCCGGTCTCTTCAAGTGAGAATGTTGTTAAAGTGATGACCATTCATCAGTCAAAAGGCCTTCAGTTTCCCGTGGTTTTCTTCTGGACAAACAACTCTCAGCAAATCCTCGATAAACGTAAAGCTGTGGTGGTCGATGAACACCTTGGCATGGGACTACATACCATCTACTCTTCACGAAGATACAAACGAACAAATATCTTACGTGAAACTATTGAATATAAGATGACGAAGGAAGAGTTGGAAGAGCAATTGCGTGTGTTGTATGTCGCTTTAACAAGAGCACAAAATCGAATGTATCTTGTGGGTTTTAGTAAGAAAGACTTAAGTAGCGCTCCTCTTTCATACACATCCTTTTTCAAAGGAATTGGAACCTATGGATGGCTTGTGAGTGCTATGCATCAATATCCACACGCCAGCTTCACCATTCGACATGTGCCCATCGTTCAATACATTAAGCCGTGGATTGGCAAGAAAAAAGAAGATTCCCTTCCTCTTCCTGTGAATACACGACAGTTTGTGACAAAAGATTCTGAAGTTAAGCGATATTCCAGAAAGCAACCTGGCGCGCTCAATTTACAGGGCGAATTAGCCGCCAATGAACTAGGCAGCAATCTACACTTAGCCATCGAGAGATTGGGGATGGTTCCGTGGAGTAGCCAAGATATTGAACAAACGGAAGTTTTACTCAATGATCAACAAAAGCAGCAGCTCATTGATTTCTCACTCCACCCATTGACACAATCCATGTATCAGTATCCTTCCGAGCATGAGTTGGCATATCACATTCGAAAAAACTCAACCATTGAAAGTGGATTTATGGACTGGGTGATTATAAAGGAACAAAGTCTGATTCTCGTAGACTTCAAATCCGACCGAAATGTAACACCTGATATCCTGATACAACGACATATGTCTCAGATTGATCGTTACAAAGACGTATTGTCAACACTCTATCCAAATCTAGCCATCGAATGCTATATCTACAGTTTCTTCTTAAACCAATATGTCTCGATTTAAAAAGCGCTCCATGGGAGTGCTTTTTGCTTAGTCATTAAATATGTTATAGAGTTCGCTCACTGGTGTATGATTGTGAATGGCTTCAATCGTTTTTGCCAACATATAACCAATAGAAATCTGTTTGATTTTTGGTTCCTTGCGTTTTTCTTCCGTTAATGGAATACTGTTGGTAATTACCAACTCTTTAATCGGAGAGTCCTTGATTCTTTCAAGCGCAGAACCCGAAAGAATTCCATGTGAACACGCACAATACACTTCTTTGGCTCCTTTATCATAGAGCATCTTCACACCGCCAAGAATCGATCCACCGGTATCAATGATATCATCCACGATAATACAAATCTTCCCTTGTACATCCCCAATCAGATTAATAGCTTCCGCAACATTCGGTTTTGTACGACGTTTATCGATAATTGCAATGGTTGTTCCCGGCATAGTATCTGCCAAGCGGCGTGCTCGAGTTGCTCCACCATGATCTGGTGAGACAATAACCACTTCTTCCCCAAACTGTTTGGCTCTGAAATACTGACCAATCATGGACACTGCAGTCAAATCATCAATTGGTACATTAAAGAATCCTTGAATCTGAGGAGCATGTAAGTCAAGTGTTACAATACGATCTGCACCTGCCACCTGCAATAAATCAGCCATTAATTTTGCTGTAATCGGCTGTCTTGCCCGGGATTTACGATCTTGCCTTGCATAACCAAAGTAAGGCATGACCACCGTAACCTCTCCTGCAGATGCACGTTTTAAAGAATCAAGTGCAATCAGAACTTCCATATACGTTTCTGAGACAGGATAACATGTGGATTGAACAATAAACACGTGTTTCCCACGAACTGATTCTTCTGGCTCAACAATAATTTCACCATCCGCAAAATGCTTAACAGATACTTTCCCGCGGGCTAAACCTAAATACCCACAAATTTCATCTGTCAAATCAATACTTGACGACAAAGCAAATACGATTGTATCCTTTACCATTTCTTTCACCTCTATTTTTTCTTGTATTTTAATCCATACCCTACTTTATTTTCCTGTCGTGATCGGCCAATAGCCATCTCACCATCCAGAACATCTTTGTTTGCGGTCGTTCCCGCAGCAACAACAGCATTTTCACCCACAGTAATCGGGGCTATAAGGTTTACATTGCTTCCAATGAAAGCTCCATCTTTAATAATGGTTTTAAACTTGTTCTTACCATCATAATTGACTGTGACAACACCACACCCAAAATTCACCTTACTTCCAACATCCGCATCTCCAACATAAGTCAAATGTGCACAGCGGCTATCAAAGCCTAATCGACTGTTCTTGAATTCCACAAAGTTTCCAATGCGGTTCTTTGACTCAATGACAGTGCCATTTCTTAAATGTGCAAATGGACCGACGGTTACATCGTTATCAATTCTAGAATCCATGATTCTTGAGCTATCAATCACATTATCATCACCGATTTGGCTGTTATGAATTATCGTGTTTGGAAGTATTTCATTTCTTTTGCCAAGAATACTTCCAGAAGTAATGTATACATTCGGATATAGAATTGTATCTTCACCAATAACAACATCCTCATCCACATAAGTCGCTTTTGGATCAATAAATGTTACACCTTCCTGCATCAATCGGGTATTAATCTTGTTTTGAAGCCAGTTTGAAGCCTTCAATAGATCAAATCGGTCATTGACACCCATCACTTCGTTGATATCTTCAACCACAAGACCTTGAACATCATAACGGTGTTTAGCAAAAATTTCAACAAGATCTGTTAAATAATATTCTTTTTGAACATTATCATTCGTCAAGTCAGCCAGATGTTTAAATAACAGCTCATTACTGACACAATAGATACCTGTATTAATTTCTTTGATTTTTCGCTCTTCATCACTCGCATCTTTAAACTCAACAATCTTAAGAATATTTCCTTGTTCATCACGAACAATTCTTCCATATTGCGCAGGATCTTCCAACACGGCTGTTAACACAGTCAATGCTTTTCCCTGATTGTGTTCAAACATGGTTTTCATGGTTTCAACAGAGATCAGTGGACAATCCCCATACAGAATCAGCGTATCGCCAGATTTACCTTCTAGAGCTGTTGCCTGCATCACTGCATGACCTGTCCCTTGCTGAGGTTCTTGCATGGCATAAATAACACGATCTTTCAAATAATCCTGGATCGCGGATGCCTGATGACCCACAACCATGACAACCTCATCCACATCAATGGATGATAGACGATCCACTACATGACCAATCATAGGCTTCCCTAAGACCTCATGCATTACTTTGTTTTTACTCGACTTCATGCGGGTGCCTTTGCCCGCAGCCAATACTATCGCAGATTTCATAAAATCCCTCCCTTAACATTGTATCGTATCTATAAACATTGTAAAAGTGCGTTTATAACATTCGCGTCTTTTTTACATAAGGAAATTTGTAAACCAGCGCTTTAACAGCCTGGTTCACTACGTTCTCATCTTGAGTTACCCCATAGATAACCGATCCTGAACCTGTCATAGCAGCCGCATCAAAGCCAAGGGATAAAAGTAAATCAATCATCTTTTGCAGCTCAGGAAACTGTTTAACGGCCTCCTGTTGCAATCGGTTATAGATTGAACTAATAAACAATGGATAATTATCTGTTGTTAAAGCTTCAATCATCGAATCAATCGAAGCTGTTTGTGTTTTTTTATCAAACGTAAATGATTTAAACAGAGCCGGCGTACTTATTCCAAACTTGGGTTTAATCAAAATCATATACGCATTTAACTTTCGTTCAAAAGGTTCAATCACTTCACCAATCCCTGAAACGCGAGCGCTTTGATTTAACACACAAAAAGGAACATCTGCTCCAACTGAAAGGGCAAGCTCCATCATCTGCTCAACAGTTAATCCCAGCCGATACTCATCATTGAGTAAACGGATCATCGCAGCAGCATCTGCACTACCACCAGCCATACCTGCCTGAGCCGGAATATTTTTAACTAGTCGAATCGCATGCGAATCCTTGATAGAGTAGCGATCTCTCATGAGTTCGTATGCCTTAATCACTGTGTTGCGACCGTCGGTAGGAATATAATATCGATCACATTCCATGACGACATTCTCTGCTGGCTCAATCGACAGCGTGTCAAATGTATCAATGGGCACCATAACCATGTCAAGTAAATGATAACCATCCTCTCTTTTGCCAACAACATCCAGAAACAAATTAATTTTAGCGTATGCCTTTGTTCTCATACATCACCTCATAAAGTTGAAGAAAGTTTTCTATATCCAACTCTTCTGCTCGTTGATTTGCACGAATTCCACTTTGCTCCAATACACTTGCAACACGTGGTTTATCCTCGATATATTCACTCAGATTATTAGATATGGTTTTCCTTCGTTGCTTAAAACATGCCTTAACCAAATCAAAGAACTTGTCCTGATCCAAAGTACGGTCAATCTTTTTTGGAATAAACTGAACCACTGCTGAATCAACGTTTGGCTTCGGTAAAAATACATGTTTACCCACATGAAGTACAATCTTTATTTCATAAAGATATTGAACAATAACACTTAAAGCATTGTAATCCTTTGTTCTTGTATTTGCCACAAAGCGCATAGCAACTTCTTTTTGCATCATCACTGTAATAACATCCACCGGTTCTTTGCTTTCAAACAATCTGAATAGAATAGGAGTTGTAATGTAATACGGAAGGTTAGCACAGACAATGACCCGCTCATGAGTCAGACGCTGTTCCTTCACCCATGATTCCAAATCAAACGTGAGGAAATCTGCTTGAATCACCTTCATATTTTTGTAATCTGCACACGTATCCTTGAGAATTTCCACCATATCCGGATCAATTTCTACACATGTGACTTGCGAAGCTCGTTTTGCCAGAAACTCACTTAACGCACCAATCCCAGGTCCAATTTCCAAAGCCGAAGAGTTTTTTTCTGCTTTGGATAACTCAGCAATCTTATCCACTACCGATGGATCAATGATAAAGTTTTGACCAAAAGACGATTTCGCAAAACGCTGATACTTCGCTAATATTTCTTTAGTACGATGATAACTAGCGATGGGTTTCATAAAGCGCCTCCATTACATCATCCTTCGTCAGATGAAGCATATTCAAATACTTAAAACACGTCTTCCCATTGCAATAAGGAAGTTTAAAGTGAGCACATACGACATCACGCAACTGCTGGCTACTGGCAAAACCAGTTAGGTTTAAATCAACAAAGTCACTCCAAAGTAAACTTGAGACGTTCACTTTTGAAAACGTAACCACTTCTTTCAATGCTTCTCTGATATCTTCCAGGCTAGCATGTTCAATACCCACCTTTTTACTGTTTCTTGCTTGTTTATGACTCAAGCTGGCATGCTTACAATCCGGTATTTCTTCTGTGATTTTTCTTCGAATCATCGCTCCAGGCGAATCAGGATCTGTAAACACAATAATACCCCGTTGTTTATGAACTTCTTTTAAGAATATTAATAATTCCTTTGAAACATGGGTACCTGATGTGCTTAGGGTTTCGGCATCCACAGCCTGCGAAATTCTCTTTTGATCATTGATTCCCTCAACAACAATCACTTCACTAATTCTCATACTGTATCGAAAAGTTCATTTCGATGTTCACCTCAATCTTTATAGTGCTATTATACCATAGTTTTTATTTGCTTAGAAATGAACAAAAGGTCGCATTAACGACCTTTTAGTTCACTTTACATATTCGTTGTCCACTCGAATTCCTAGTACGTTGTGCAAAACCGATGATTGTTGCTTTGGGGTACTGACGCTGAAGCAGACGAACATAGTTCACATCTGTTTCTGTTCCAATAAATAAGTCCAATACACGGCCGCTAACTCCGCGGTCTAGTACAATACCCTTAAAAGGTACTCCTGGAGTCAGTCCGTTTCCAGAAAATTTGTGATTGGTAATTTCAACAATCGAACACATCGGAAGGGATGTGGAAGAAGCCAAGACATAATAGCCTTCATAGGTAATTCCATCCTTCCAGCTTCCATCCTGTTGCATAACAGCAACGTTTGATGAAACCTGAACTCCTGATGCGGTTGTGGAGATGCCTTCCTCATTGGGCTTGCATCCACCACAGTCTGCACCGTATCTTGTGATACGGCTAGGGAAAAACACTGCCCCTACTTGTGGTTTGGCTCCATATTGATAAACAATTGGAGACGCTTCAATAATTTCTTTAGAATCTGGTATGTATGTTTTAGATAGTAGATTGCCGGCTTGATCGTACGCCATCATATAACGTGTGACGACTTTTTTGCTTGAGCCGTTATCCACTTTTGCGGCAATCCAAGAGACACCTCCACTTTGCAGAGGGCCTTGTTGGAATACAGTTTTCGGATTTGCAATAATTTCCTCTTCAGTAATCTCTTCAAGTAAATAGGGTTGTCTTACAAACGAAGCTGTAGGTGACAATTCCTGCAGAATGACTGATTCTTGCTTCTCTACTTTTGGAGCACATGAAGACAGGATGATGACTAAGAGGATGCCAACGAACCTAATGGGTTGTTTGAACATTCTTAATTCTCCTTTCCTTAAGGACGTACGAATTCTAACACAAAGCAAACTATTTGTCTAACATTTATGCTTAAAAAGACGTGTATAGTTATCTGAAAGCGCTCTTTTTAGTGCGTTTTCTTCCATTTCCCGCAAAAAAGCAATCTCTTTTCCTATCAGCGGTAGGTAGCTTGAATCATTTCTTTTTCCTCGAAACGGATGTGGAGTAAGGTAAGGTGAATCCGTTTCAATATGCAATTTATCCAAAGGAACTACCTTGGCAACCTCTTTAGGAACCCGCGCATTTTTAAATGTAACCGGCCCACCTAATGAAATATGCAACCCAATTTTTACAAACTCAACGGCCATTTCAGCACTTCCACTGTAGCAATGCATCATCCCCGAATATGCTGGAACATGTGTTTTTAACACCTCGAAAGTCTGTTCAGTAGCTTCTCTCATATGAACAATAATGGGTAACTTGTATTTGTTGGCCAATTCGATTTGCTTGATAAAAATCTCCTTTTGCTCTTCCTTATTATGCTGATGCCAATAAAAATCAAGCCCAATCTCCCCAACAGCTACCACACGTGGATGTATTAGATACTCCTCAAGTTTTTCGAAATCATTATCCTGGATAGTTTCAATATCACTTGGATGAAAACCCACAGCTAAATCAACCTGAGGATACTTCTCGCAAAGTTTTATGCCTTCTTCCGCCTGTTTTAAATCAATAGCCACAACAAGAAAACGACTCACACCTTGTTCTTGAGCTTTATTAATCAATTCATCCAACTCACTTACCAATGCTTCATCCAGCAAATGAGTATGCGTGTCAATCCAACCTAAATTTCCCATACACTACTCTCACTCACATAGTCATGCAGAGACTTGTGTTCATCTCTTAATATCATAATCAATACATTAATAATTAGCAAGAACGAAAAAGGACCACTAATACTTGCTACCTTGACAAAGCTTCGTAACAAGACTGACCACAAATCCACTTTGCCCTTTTTCTTCATCCCAAGAACTCGAAGTCCCACGAGTTTTTTTCCAAGGGTGTTTCCAAATAGAATCATACAACCGACTTCATAGACCAGAAAGAAAACAAAGCCAATCATTGAAACCCAGATAAATCGAGATAAGATATTAAGAATTGGAATATAGCTTAGAATTCCCCGAATAATCAAAAAAATGAGAGAAACCATGGATGATGGTATACCCACAATAAGTGCATCAATGATAAAGGCAAATGCTCTTTTAATAAATAATTCCATAACCACTCCTACTTTCCTAAACAGAATCGACTGAAAATTGCATCGATGAGGCTTGTTTCCCCTTCTGTCTGCAATATATTTTGTAGCGACTGATACGCACTTTGTAAATCAATCGTTATCAGATCAACTTCCATGTCATACTCAATGGCTTCAATGGCTGATTTCATCGACTGAAAGGCTGAAATTGCACATCCGATCTGGCGTTGATTTGATAACGTCGGTTGTGAAAGAGCAATCTGATGATGCGCAAACATCTGCTCAATTGTTAAGATCAACGGTTCAATATCCTGATTCAGCGCACTGATTTGAAGAGGATACTCTTTATCGGATACATCACTTTTATTGTATACAATAATTCGTTGTTTTCCCTCTGTGATTTCCAGCAAGTAATCGTCCTGATCATCTTTTTGTGCGGAAGCATCCAAAACTACAATCGCTAAATCTGCTTCTTCCAAAGCTTTTTTAGACTTCTCGATACCGATTCGCTCGACTTTATCTTCAGTCTCACGTAGTCCGGCAGTATCAATCAAGTGTAACGTCACATTTTTTAACCGAATCCAACCTTCCACAAGATCGCGTGTCGTACCAGCCACATCAGTCACAATGGCTTTTTCCTCTTCAAGAAGTGCATTGAGAATACTTGACTTTCCAACGTTAGGTTTTCCTAAAATGACGGTCTTAACACCTTCCTTGACAATTTGACCACTTCGCGATAACGAGATTATCTCGTTCAGTTGTTGCAACCAGTCTTTTGCCCTCGGATAAATATCCTTTTGGGTTAACTGAATGACATCATCATACTCTGGGTAGTCAATATTAACTTCTATATGCGCAATCATGGATAGCAACTCATCCAAAAGTGGTTGAATTAACTTTTTGATACTTCCTCTTACCTGCGAAATGGCAAGAGCTGCACTATCAATGGATGGTGCCTGTATTAAATCCACGATGGATTCGGCTTGAGACAAATCAATTCTGCCGTGTAGATATGCTCGTTGCGTAAACTCGCCCGGATTGGCTAGCCTTGCGCCTTGGCCAAGAAGAATGGATAAAATTCGCTGTGTGATGACAACACCCCCATGACAGTTAATTTCTACGATATCTTCTGTTGTAAACGTTTTGGGTGCCTTAAAAATTGTAACTAAAACCTCATCCACAATACTTTGATCTGAAGGATCAAAAATGAAACCATAATGTACCGTATGGCTTTGCTTGTCTTTCAATGATTTACTAAAGACGCTTTCTGCAATATTAAAAGCTTCCGTTCCGCTCAAACGGATAATTGAAATTGCACTCTCACTAAGTGCAGTTGATATGGCTGCAATCGTATCTGTCAGTTGCATAATAATCACTCTTTCTATTCGTCATTATAGCATATCACTTAATTTTTCATCACTACCACAATTAAAAAAGAGCTATAAAAGCTCTAGATAAACCAGGATAATACTGTTATTGATAAAAATACCGCAAATAACAGAATGATGCTATACTTCATTTTCTCTTTATATCGACCATTGCGATGTAACTCTCGATCCATCTCAGAGAGAACATACCACAATGGAAAAAACATTATAGCAAAACTTAATAGCATGGCAACCCAACCCCAAGATTGTAACCACATCCTTAAAAACATGGATAGTGATGAAGCGGAAACCGCAATCAGTAAAAACTGAATAAACCGTGCTGTTTTCATACTTCTTCCTCAATAACACCCAACGCTTCAAGAATGCGATTTAAATCTGCATCCCCAAAATATTTAATGGTGATCCTCTGTTCATCGATTGATACTTTTGATTGAACTTTCGACTCCAGTAATCGACGGGCATAACTATACCTTTTCTTGTCAGGTTCAACTTTCGGCTTTGATTCCGGCTTCTTAAGCATGGATTCAACAGCTCGAACTGACATTCCAAGATTGGCTGCCTTTTTTGCAACTTCAAGCATTTCCTTCTCGCTACCAAGTGTAATCAATGGGCGAACATGTCCCATCGTAAGTTTTTTATCTACAACCATCTGCTGAATTTCATTAGGTAATTTCAATAATCTGAGTATATTTGCGATATACTCTCTAGATTTACCGACACGTTTGCCAAGCTCTTCTTGAGTATAATTGAATCGCTCAATCATTTTGAAGAAAGCCATCGCTTCCTCAATTACATTTAAATCTTCGCGTTGAATATTTTCAATTAACGAGATTTCCATCATTTCTTCATCAGTAAACGCCATAATGATTGCAGGTATTTTTTCAAGACCTGCTTTCTTAGTGGCACGTAAACGTCTTTCACCCGCAATCAGTTCATATCCACCCAGGCTCTCGCGAACCAGAATCGGTGTAAACACACCATGCTCCGCAATAGACTGTGCCAGTTCATCAATTTTCTGCTGATCAAAGTTCTTCCGAGGCTGATACGGGTTTGTGCGAACCTTTGAAACCTCGACTTCCATTCGACCCATCACATTTATGGAACTATTCCCTTTTTGAATATCTTCCAGTACGCTTGAGACATCATCACCAAAAATCGCATCTAAACCTTTGCCTAAACGATTTTTTTTCTCACTCATTTTTTCACCTCCGAAGAGTTATAACTAATCACTTCTTTAGCCAACGAGGCATAAGCTTTCGCCCCTTCAGATCGTACATCATACTCAAAAATGGACTGTCCTCGTGAAGGTGCTTCCGACAGTTTAATATTACGTGGAATATAGTTCTTGTATACTCTCTCTTTGAAATACTTTCGAACTTCCTGTCCGACTTCAACACTTAATCGAGTCCGTGTATCAAACATTGTCAACAGCACACCCTCAATAATCAGACGCTCATTAAACAGTTTCTGTACCAGTCGAATCGTAGATAGCAATTGAGTTAATCCCTCAAGTGCATAATACTCACACTGAACAGGAATAATCACACTATCTGCTGCTGTAAGTGCATTTGTATTTAATAATCCCAAAGACGGTGGACAATCAATGATTACAAAATCATATTGCCCCTTGATAACATCAATCTTGTTTTTTAAAAGACGCTCTCGTCCTACCTTAAACTCAACCATCTCAAGATCAGCTCCCGCAAGATCTATCGTAGCGGGAATCAAATCCAGCGGTGGTTGCTTGATATGTTTGACAATCTTGGCAGCCTCAATATCCTGTAACAACAGATCGTATGCACTCCAATGAATGGATGATCTGGATGCGCCAACACCTTGCGTTGAGTTTCCTTGCGGGTCAAAATCCACAAGGAGCACTTTCTTGCCAAGATAAGCTAATCCAGCGGCCAAATTAATACTTGTGGTCGTCTTGCCAACTCCACCCTTTTGATTTGCTACAGCGATAACTTTACCCATAAAATCACTTCCTTTATTTTGGGAAACGCAAAATAATCTTCACGTCTTCTTCTGTTTCTATTTCTTCCTTCTTCACCGAAATTCCTGTTTTTTTAATCATCTCCACAGCTTGATTTATTGTATTAATCGCAATACGAATATGTCGAGCTGCGCCTTTTGTTTTCTGTTTTCGTTTACCCGCCTGATCAATCATCTTTTCTTCCACAAGCAACTCTGTCTGTTTAACATTTAATCCCTTATGTATAACCGCGTTAAAAATATCCTCTTGCAGATCAGGAGCTGCACTCAAAATTGCACGGGCATGACGCTCAGAGATGTTTCTTGAAGAAACAGCATCCTGAATTGAGCTCGGAAGATTCAGCAAACGAATTTTATTGGCAATCGAAGATTGCGATTTACCGACTTTCGCAGCCATTTTCTCCTGTGTCCATCCATACTCATCCATTAAACGAACTAGAGCTCTTGCCTCTTCAATCGCTGTTAAATCCTCACGTTGAATGTTTTCCACAAGGGCCAACTCAGCCGTTTGAATTTCATCTGCTTCAATAATCCGACACAAGACACTTGTAAAACCCGCAAGAATCATAGCCCGATACCTACGTTCTCCAGCTACGATTTCATACCCCTGATCGCTTTTGCGAACAGTTATGGGTTGAATCAAGCCGTTTTCTCTAATGGATTGTGCCAACTCAAAAAGCGCATCCGGATTGAAGTCCATCCGCGGCTGATAGCGATTCGGCTTAATTAAATCAATAGCAATTTCAATTGTATCTTGCATACATCCTCCAGTATCCTTCTACCTAAAACATGTTTATAGTGGTTTTTTCTTGATTTGTCCATATGCACGTGGATATTTCATCGGAGTTATCCGGACTTTTTTAATGTTAACATTAACTCTTGAAGAACCATCACTCATAAGTAGATCTTCAACGGCTGCCACTTGACCACCCAGAAGTGAAATAGCATTTTTCGCATCTGCTACTTCCTGACGACCTGCTGCACCCTTCATTGAGACAAAGGATCCGTCGATTCGAACCAGCGGTAAACACAACTCACTCAATACCTGAAGATTCGCCACTGCACGGGCAGTAACGACATCAAAGGATTCACGAAGATTTTTCAGATCTTCGGCTCGTTCATTTAACACATCGACTTCGTTCAGCTGTAACTGACTAATCACTTCTTTTAGAAAGTTACAACGCTTATTGGTCGGTTCGACTAGGGTCACGTGTAATTGCGGAAAGACAATCTTCATTACAAGTCCTGGAAAGCCTGCTCCACTACCTATATCAGCCAATGATGAGGCGTTCAAACAAAAAGGTGCAATGGTCATACTGTCCAAAAAGTGCTTTTGGAAAATTTCATCCCATTCCACAATCGCTGTTAGATTCATCTTTTCATTCCACTCTTGCAACAGCTGGGCGTACAAAACAAATTGATTCAACTGTTTCTCTGTTAGATCGATTTGATATTTCTTTGCTTCTAAACAAAACTCATCCTGATTCATAGTCCGCCCTCCGTATTGGCATTATACCAAATTTACACTCAGTAAAAAAGAACATATCAAAAAAACATCCTGTAAATCTGTTTCATCAAAAAAGCGGTTCCCCGCTTTTAAGTTTCATTGTTTTCTGACTCGACCTTTGATGGTCATTAGCACATTGGTCACATCTGCAGGACTTACCCCGGATATACGGGATGCCTGACCGATGGTTAACGGTCTTATCTTGGTCAGTTTCTGTCTTCCTTCGATAGATAAGTGCAATACATCGTCATAATTGATATCTTCTGGGATGGACAACTCATCCACACTGCGAAGTTTGTCTGCTTCTTTTCTGGCTTTAACAATGTATCCTTCATACTTAATTTCTACCTGTGTTTGATGGGCGATTTTAGCATCAACTCGCACATCAAGGTAAGGCAGAAAATCACTGATTTCAATATGAGGTCGTTTAATCGCATCATAAAACGATAAACCTTCGTTCAGTTGAGGGTACCCCTTTGAAACAAGCAACTGATACAACTCGTCTTTTTTGGTGATGCGACGAGTTTTTAACTGTTCCATCAGCAGATCCTTCATTTGCATTGCCTGAACAAACGCATCATAGCGCTCATCTTTTAACAATCCCACCTGATAACCATACGCACTCAATCTTGATTCTGCATTGTCGTGTCTCAATAATAGCCGATATTCAGCTCTTGATGTTAATAGACGATAAGGTTCAAGTGTTCCCTTCGTAATCAAATCATCAATCATTACACCTATATAGGCCTCATCTCTACGTAAAATAAGTGGTGGACGCTGATCAAGTTTTAAGGCTGCATTGATGGCTGCCATTAGACCCTGACCCGCTGCTTCTTCATATCCACTTGTACCATTAATCTGACCTGCTGTATACAGATTCTTAATGAGTCGAGTTTCTAGAGTAGGATAAAGTTGGGTTGGATCGATAGCATCATACTCAATCGCGTATGCATACTCGCTAATTTCACAGTTCTCAAGTCCAGGTATCGTACGAATCATCTTATCTTGAACTTCCTTTGGAAGTGAAGTGGAAAACCCCTGTACATATGTTGTGTCTAGTCGAGCCGATTGTGGCTCAAGAAAGATCTGATGTCTATCCTTGTCCGCAAACCGCACGATTTTATCTTCAATCGATGGACAATACCTTGGCCCAACACCCTCCACAACTCCTGAGTACATACTCGAACGATGCAGATTCAAATGAATCATTTCGTGTGTGGTTGCTGCTGTGTACGTCAGGTAGCACGGATATTGCTCTTGTATAACCTGGTCCTCCGTTGTAACAGAGGAAAAGAACTGAAGTTTCTCATCTCCAGGTTGAATCGTCGTTTTACTAAAATCAATACTTGCTGTTTTAACTCGCGGAGGTGTCCCTGTCTTTAATCTAAACGTGGTAAACCCTGCATCCCGAATACTTTGCGAAAGTGTGTTGGTTGTAGGTTCATTGTCCGGACCACTTTCTGTCACTTCATCCGAAATCATAATCTTGGAACTCATATATGTCCCCGTTGTAAGAATGACTGCTTTTGCATTGACAATTGTAGCGTCCTTCAACACAACTCCTTCAATAACGTTTTGATTGATAAGTAATCTTTCAACCATCGCTTCAATGACGGTCAGATTCTCTTGATTGAGAATGCATTCCTTCATCATCTCGCTATACGCCAACTTATCCGATTGTACCCGAAGCGATTGAACTCCTGGGCCTTTATTAGTGTTTAACATCTTAAATTGCAAGGCGGTCTTGTCTGCAGTTATTCCCATCTGTCCGCCAAGAGCGTCGATTTCTCTAACCACAATTCCTTTAGCCGGACCACCGACAGAAGGGTTGCAAGGCATCATTGCTGTTTTATTTACGTTCATGGTGATGACGGCTGTCTTTTTTCCCATGCGTGCTGCCGCCAATGCAGCTTCAACACCCGCATGACCTGCCCCGATAACAATAATATCAAACATACTTCAGCCTCCTTTGCTAACACATTTTAGCACAAATCAGTTGAATATGTAAAAAAGATTACCCTAAATGTCGGATGAGAGTATAATGTTTAAAAGGGGTAAAAAAAATATGAACCAAATTACAGAAAAAACTCTAAAAGTTGTCTATCAGTTACAAAAAGCTGAGATGACCGAATATATCGTTTATCAGCGCATAGCCAAACGTATCAAAGATGATGAGAACAGATCTATACTATTGAACATTGCTAAACAGGAGAAAGCCCACGCAGATATCTGGAAATCCTACACAAAGAAAGAAGCTAAACCAAACACCCTCGTTATTCTCTTCTTTGATATCTTGAATCGTATCTTCGGATATACGTTCACACTTAAAATTATGGAACGTGGAGAGGATAAAGCAAATCACTTTTATCAGGATATTTCCCAGGAAATACCCATTGCCACAAAGATCGCAAATGAAGAAGAAGAACATGAGCAAACTCTTATTGGCATGCTCGATGAAGAACGGTTGCAGTATGTGGGTTCGATGGTTCTTGGGCTAAATGATGCATTAGTTGAGTTGACCGGAACATTGGCAGGACTATCCTTTGCACTTCAGAATACTAAGATTATTGCTTTGTCTGGATTGGTTACGGGCATCAGTGCCACCTTATCCATGGCTAGCAGTGAGTATTTGTCTGCGCGTAGTGACGGGAATGAAAATGCCTTAAAGTCAGCATTCTACACGGGAATCATGTACATTGTGGCTGTTGTTTTACTTGTAGCCCCTTATCTGATTGCTCCTGTTGACCAATACCTTCCTGCGCTATTATCCATGCTTATCATCGTTATTGTGATTATCTTTATCTTTACATACTATATCAGCGTCGCTAAAGACCTTCCATTCAAACGCAGATTTCTGGAAATGGCTGGGATTAGTATCTCTGTTGCTACCCTTTCTTTCTTTATTGGATTAGCCATAAAGTACTTCTTGAACATTGATATTTAGTCAATTCATTATCCTGTTCATGTATATAAGACCGAAGCAGTCCAGTGTTTCGGTTTTTGTCCATTTTCATACATAGAAACCAATGAAACGATACAAAACGATTGACATTTTGCTCAAACCGTATTATTGTATTAGTGTAATTAGTACAGTGAAAGGAGGATATGATGTTCACACTCAATTATAAGAGCCGGCTTCCGATTTACGAGCAGATACAAAGTCAGGTGATTGAGTTCATTGCGCTTGGGTATCTAAAGCCCCACCATCAACTACCTGCTGTACGCCAATTGGCAAGTGACCTTGGTGTTAATCCAAATACCGTACAAAAGGCTTATCAGGAGCTGGAGCGGATGGGATATATCTATTCGCAGATTGGAAAAGGCTCGTTCATCAATGAACAACAGGATGTATTGCAGTTGACGAAGAATCAGAAATTTGATGATCTATGTGAATTAGTAACTCAAATGAAGGGATTAGGTATTGCATTAGAAGATATCTTGGATTGTTGCACATCCGTATTTAAGAAAGGAGATTTCACTTATGATCCAACTCACTAGCGTAAGCAAAAGTTTTGATAAAAAACTTGTCTTGGACCATATTGACTGGACAGTAAAAAAAGGCAGCGTCTTCGGTCTTGTCGGCCCTAACGGGGCTGGTAAGTCCACATTGCTACGATTAATCAGTGGCGTTTTACAAGCTGATTCCGGAACTGTTTTAGTAGATGGTGATATAGTTTATGATCAACCTCACGTCAAACGTCGCATTCTTTTCCTTGCGGATGAACCATTCTTCCTTCATCAGTCTACATTGAAGGAAATGAAGGAATTTTATAAAATTTTCTATCCTGCATTCGATGAGGCTGTTTACGCAAAACTATTAAACAACTTCCCAATTAATGAAAATGAGAAAATTAATACATTTTCTAAAGGGATGAAACGTCAAGCAGGACTTATTTTGGCACTATCTGTAAGTCCAGATGTCTTATTACTGGATGAAGCATTTGATGGGTTGGACCCTGTCATGAGATTAACTCTCAAAAGATTTATTTCCAATGAGATTCTGAATCGAGATATGACGGTTGTCATTTCGTCTCATAATCTTCGGGAACTCGAAGACATCTGTGATCAAATCGCTTTAATTGACCATAACAAAGTTGTGATGAGCGGAGATGTTGACGTGATCAAAGGAGACTTCCACAAGTATCAGATAGGATTCAATCATGATGTTGAAAACAGTGCTTTTGATTCTTTAAAGCCAATTCATTTGGAACGACTTGGTAATGTATTTACCCTTGTTTGCAAAGGGAATAAAGATGAAGTCAAGGCACAGATTGATGATTTGCAACCTGCACTCATCAATGAGTTGCCACTCAATCTAGAAGAAATCTTTGTTTATGAAATGGAGGGAAGAGGCTATGGCAAATCTTTGTAAAATCCGCATATCCACTGAGTACTTCCGATTTCTTGTAAAGCGTAATGTTCGCTTCATGGTTCTAAGTACCATTGCTATGTTTGTATTGTATCCACTTCTCGCGTTTACCGAATATATTATCAGTGGATCCTATGGCTCATTCGTGTTTACTATGGGTCAGATATTCCTAACAATTTTACTTGTACTAAGTATATTTATTGTCCCTTTCTTGCTTTACTCTTATATGAATAGCAAGAGAAATCTCGATGTTTATCATGCTTTACCGATTAAACGGAAAGATTTATTTGTAACAACACTATTAAGTGGCTTTGTTCTGGTATTTATACCGTTTACTCTTACATTTGCGGCTGGTGGCATTTATCAGTTGCTCGTAATCCAAGGTATTGACTGGGTATTAATGCTCAAGCAATACTTCTATAGTGTAGCCTTAATCCTCGCCATCATGGGACCGATTCTGTTCGCCATGATGAACACAGGAACAGGTGTTGACGGATTAATCTATGGTATCATCATTCATTTAATCCCAGGTATTCTCTATGGTGCTTATCTTGTTTATGGAAACACTATGTTATTGGGATTTGCGGTCAATGATCCATCACTGTTTTTACTCTATGCTTCTCCTATCTGGTCATTGTTTGAGTTGGTATTTAACACAACACGAGAGTACCCAAATCCTATGCTTATTGCTATCTACTGGATAGTCATTGGTATAGCTATTAGTTACCTCAATCTTTACTTCTACCAGATCAGAAAATCCGAACGTGCTGAAAATCCTTTTACGAATATCTGGTTCTTCCCGATTATTGTCACTGTATTTACGCTAATTGTTCAGATCTTCTTCTATAGTACATTTGCATCGATGAATCAAAATTATGACGGAATGATGCGCATCGATTATCGCATGCTTATCTTCCCGGTATTCTTCACCTTCGTCATGTATCTGATTCTTGATGTTATTGCTCATCGTGGATTCAAAAACCTCATTAAAGCTATGGGTGTCTTTGCTTTGATTACTGCTGTATCTCTCGGTGGATTTACAATTAGTGCATCTTCCAATGGATTGGGCTATGTCACAAGCATCCCAACCTCTTCCAACGTTAAGGAAGTTGAACTTTCCATGTATGATCAGTATGGATTAATCTTTGCTAGCGATTATCGCTATAGTTATCCAAGTAGTCAATCAAATAAGCTCATATTTAAAGATGATACTTCCATCGAGGCAATTATCAAAACCCATCAGACCATTCTTGATGGATATAAAGAGTTTAACTATCGTAAGGTCTGGTCTTCACAAAACCCAATTGAATCAAAATATCCATTCACACTTTCTGACGAATACTTCAACACAAGCATTACAATTAAATACACGATGAACAATGGTTCCAGTATGATTCGTTCCTACTCGATTCCATATGCGTGGACGTATGACTTATTACCACTGGTAGCAAGTGAAGAAGTGTTCAATCAGAAATATCCGCAGTTTGGTCGTTTGGATATGTGGAGTCGTTATCGTACATTTGAGATTACAAATACCTTATTCAGTACATTTACAGATTCCAATACCGTCAGCAATGATTCTGAAGTTTTAAAAGAAGTTGCGAAACGATACAAAGAAGATTATTTGGCACTTAACTACGAGGAAATCATTTTCTCCAAAGAACCAATCCTTGGATTCTTCTTGGTTGAGCCATGTACAACAACCACCAATTGTCATCCAAACATTATGCCAATTACGGCTAAGTTCACCCGTACACTCGCTTATTTGGATAGTATCAATGTCTCGATACCAGAGGTTACATTACCTACCGGACCTACGACCATTGTGCTTCCAAATTCAAACTCTGATAGAAGCCCATTCTTTATGATTCAGAATTTGTCTGGTATCTATGATGTATACTATCGAATGGAAAAAGATTATGTTTCATCCCAGTTTGATGTCATCGATGTTGATCCAGAAGATTTAATGCCACTTCTTCCATATATGATGAACGGATCGATTATGTCATCCGCCATGGGTACAGTTCGTATAAGACCTGGAAACTTTATTATGGAACGCAATTCAACCTACTTGTTCTTCACCTTAACTGAAGGTGCTGCAGATTTACTTGAGCAATACAAGTCAATTTATCCAATCCGAAGGGTTTCATTAGATTCAATTCTTTGGAATGACTAACCACGAGCAATCTCGTGGTTTTTTTAATATGTTTGTACTATGATTCATTGGGAGGTAGAAAATATGGACTTTAATTTACAGACACCTACGTTGTTGTTTTCCGCTATTTCACTATTAATGCTAGCCTACACAAACCGATTTGTCGTTATCGCAGGTCTGATACGTGATTTGTACGACCGTCATCAGAAAAATCCATCCGAGATTACAAAAGCGCAACTGATTAACCTTCGCAGACGCATGAGTATCATTCGTAACATGCAAGTATTTGGAGGTTTTAGCTTTTTCTTCAGTGTTCTGAGTTTGCTTCTGTTGCTCGTGAATGCAGACATAAGCGCACGCGTTTCCTTTAGTATTTCTGTGGTATTGCTACTGGTCTCACTTGGACTCTTAATTACTGAACTTCAGATTTCTGTGAATGCTCTAAATATTCAGCTGAGTGATTTCGAAAAACAACTCAAGTCAAAATAAAACGTTTCTGGCATGACACATGCTGGAAACGTTTTTATATTGAGACCTCATTATATGAGCTTATATTCCAGGCTGACTTAAGTTTGCTTGCTAGACTTTCAGATGCTGTTAAGCTTATCTTTTTGTTTTTAAAGTATAGTATCAACTGATAATCCTCAATTTCAATTTGTAACACATCCTTGATTGAAATCAAATCAAATGTAAACCAATGTTTTACAATGGCATTTTCTGTGAGTGTCCATTGATGATTATGGAAGAGAACTTCACTTCGATCATAAATAAACGTATGATACTTTCGAAAGGATTGACTCACTCTTCGTCCAAGTAGTGTCATATAGGATAGTAGCATAATCAGTAAAGTAACAAATACACTAAACATCCAGATCATACCTATCGGAATACTTCGTTCAATCATTTTTCGGGCATCAAAGAACACAACCGGCGATATAAACGCATCAACCTGAGTGGATTCAAGTGAGAAAGATTCAGAAATCTGATTAACCATCAACGTTCTGAATGTCTTCATCTGATCGTCATTCCGCCATTGTTGACTGAGTATAAAGTAATCCTGTGGCTTTGAATCGCTCGATTGAAAGAATAAGAGATATCCCTGATCGAAATCTGCCAGATACCCTTTATATCGACTGCCATCTGCCCGTTGAAAATCAATTTCAGTATAGGTTATTTCACTGAGTCGTATTCGACCATACATTCTATCAGAACGAGTAAACTCATTTAGTGTCTCTGTACTTGTAATGCTTGCCATATTCAATAGTTGAATGGTGGTGCCTATAAAATGTCCGCCAAAAATAAACAAAAGAAAGCAGACGATCATACTAATCGTCATTCTCATCAGATAGATTCGACGAAACAACCATTTTCTTTTCTTCATTTTGCCTCCTAAAAAAAGCACTACACGATAGTATTATCGCACAATGCTTCCATTTGGTAAATGATGTACTTCTATGACTTCCAACTTATCCTCATGCTCGCTGACAAGAATCATTCCTTCAGAAGCAACTTTACGGATTGTCGCTGGTTTTAGGTTGATGACAACCACAACTTTCTTCCCAACCATCGCTTCAGGAGTGATGGCGTGAGCAATCCCGCTCACGATTTGACGCGAACCATACTCTCCACAATCCACTTGGCTGACTAGTAATTTCTCTGCATTTGGATGTTTTGAGCAAGACATAACTTCACCAACAACAAGTTCACTTTTCATGAACTCATCGTAAGTAATCTCTTCTTTTGTCTTTTTGCGAGGATTCGCAATCTCTTCATACTTCTCAACAACTTCTTTCACATCCAAACGCTTAAACAGAATGATATTTTCTTCTGTAAGCTTGTGATTTGATTCCAGGCGTCCAAACGTTTTGGCACTATCGAAATCACGTTGGCCTGTGTTCAAAATATCCAGAATTTTCTGTGATGTTTCTGGAATAAACGATTCCAATGCTACTCCACAAATTCGTATCGTTTCAAGAAGATTATATAAGACTGTGTTCAATCTTGGTAACGTGGACTCCTCTTTTGCCAGTGACCAAGGCAGAGTTTCATCAATATACTTGTTTCCACGGCGCAGAACAGCAATAATCTCATCAATTGCATCAGCTACACGCAACTGATCCATCTTTTTGCTTACTTTCTCAATTAACTGACTTGCCATGGTGATGAGCTCATCATCCATTGGATCGCTAATTTGAGTATGATTTACGACTCCACCAAAGTATTTTTGACTCATGTTCCAGGTTCGATTTATCAGATTCCCAGTAATATTTGCAAGATCGCTATTCATCCGTTCAACCATAAGCTCCAATGAAACTGTTCCATCTTGGGCAAAAGGCATTTCATGAAGCATAATATAACGAACTGCATCTACACCAAAGAGCTCAACCAAATGATCCGCATAAATCACATTCCCTTTGGATTTACTCATTTTTCCTTCGCCCACAAGCAACCAAGGATGGCCAAATACCTGTTTAGGTAATTCAATATCCAATGCCATGAGCATAATTGGCCAATATAAGGTATGGAAGCGCAGAATATCCTTGCCAATCAAATGTACATCAGCCGGCCAGTACTTCTTAAACAACTCCCCATGATTTCCATCCGTATCATAACCTAAGCCTGTAATATAATTGCTTAGAGCATCGATCCAAACATAAACGACATGTTTCGGATCAAAATCAACTTCAATCCCCCACTTAAATGACGTTCTTGAAACCGCAAGATCTTGTAAACCGGGTTTTAAGAAGTTATTGATCATTTCATTCTTGCGGGATTCAGGCTGAATGAACTGTGGATGATCTTCAATATGTTTCATCAGACGATCCTGATATTTTGACAACTTAAAGAAATATGACTCTTCCTTTTCTTTATGAACATCGCGATGACAGTCCGGGCATTTTCCGTCAACTAACTGACCGTCTGAATAAAAGGATTCACACGGAGTACAATACCAGCCTTCGTAAAAACTCTTATAAATATCTCCCTGATCATATAGCTTCTTAAATATCTTTTGTACCGTGGCTTCATGGTACTCATCCGTTGTTCGAATAAAGTGATCATAGGATGTGTTCATCAGATCAAACAACCCACGAATCACACCTGCCACATTGTCCACAAACTCTTTGGGAGTTACGTTGGCATCTTGGGCTTTCCCTTCAATTTTCTGACCGTGTTCATCTGTTCCAGTCTGAAAATACACATCAAATCCCTGTGATCGTTTAAATCTTGCGATGCTGTCCGCCAGGACAATCTCATAGACATTTCCTATATGTGGTTTTCCCGACGTATAAGCAATGGCTGTTGTAATATAGTATGGTTTCTTTGTCATAGACACTCTCCTTAAATCATAAAAAAACGTCCTGTTAAGGACGCTGACTGCGCGGTACCACCTTAATTCACCCGAAAGTGCTCTCGATGTCTTTAACGCAGACCAACGTTTTATCTTACTTATCAGATAAACTGCTTCAAGACCATGTTCAATAAAGTATCTGGACTGCTTTCACCCAACGCAGACTCTCTACACAAATACCTTTATTTACTCTTCTTTTCAACGCATTTGAATGACTACATTATAAATGGTTGTCCCCTCTTTGTAAAGATATGGAGTCAATATCCAGCTATTTGCACGGATAGTCTGTTAATGGAAACTGACTGCACTTTCCACATTCACATAAGGTTTCAATGGCATCTTGATCATACACTTTAAATCGTGGTTTAAATTGATTTTCCAGTTTATGCGTTCCATCACAAAATGGAAACTTACTACTTTTGCCACATGTACAGAAATACACTGATTGACCTGATTTGAGTTCGATTGTTTTCATAGTATCACCTGTTTCATTTTAAAACATTCACACTTTATTTTCGAGGCATATGAACGAAAAAAAAGAAGCAATCCCATCTGTTGCTCCTTTTTAAGAAATCTTAGTAGTTCTTAACTTCGATTGCAAAATGATTTTGCTTGTATCCACAAACTGGGCAAACACCCGGTGCAGAGGTACCTTCATGGTGATAGCCGCAAATGTCGCATTCCCAAAGAACTTTTTCGTCCTTTTTGAATACTTTTTCATTATCCACATTACTCTTTAAAGCAAGATAACGATCTTCATGGCTGTTTTCAATTTTTGCAACTGCATTGAAAAGGAAAGCCAAGTGATTAAATCCTTCTTCTTTTGCATCTTTTGCAAAATTTGCATACATTTCAGTCCATTCATAGTGCTCACCGTCTGCTGCTGCCTGAAGGTTTTCTGATGTACTGCCTACTGTTCCACCATGCAATGCTTTGAACCACAAGAATGCATGTTCCTGCTCGTTACGTGCTGTTTCCAAAAAGTAATCCGCAATTTGCTCATATCCATCTTCACGAGCTTTGTCCGCAAAGAAAGTATATTTATTTCTTGCCATCGACTCCCCAGCAAATGCCTCTAAAAGATTTTTCTCTGTTTTACTACCTTTCAAGTCCATATGTGTACCTCCCTATATTGATTTCATACTGCCTTGATCTTCTACTTTTTCTTTCTGTGCACATGACTCGCAGACTCCATAAAACGTGGTCATGTGACGGAAAACTTTTCGATGCAACCTATCTTCAACCATTTTATCCATCTCTGGTTGATAAATATCAGTTACATCCTCGATTTGATTACACATTTCACAATGGAAATGATAGTGCGGACTCAAATTTACATCATATAGATATCCAACATCCGGATGCAAAATTCGATTAATCAAGTGTTCGTCATACAGAAGATTGAGATTGCGATAGACGGTTGCTACCCCGACATGATGCCCTCTGTACTTTAATGTATTGTACACTTTTTCCGCAGTGACATGCCCATTCGCTTCTTTCACAACTTCAAAAACCATTTGTCGTTGTTTCGTGAACTTGATTGGCATAACATCACCTCCGAAAATGATAATCGTTATCACTAATAGTATAGCATATTCGAAATGAGAATCAATATCATTTCTTATAAAAAGTAAAAAAACTCTGAAGTTGTCTCCAGAGTCCTGTATTAGCAGTTTGTGTGACTATCCTGATGGTAGATTTGGTAGATTTCATTTTTTGAATACCCAGTCTGTGATGCAATCTGCTTAATTGCATCCTTCGCTGATAACCCCGACTGAATGAGCTCATCAATATGGTGACGTATATCCATCATACTGATATCCGGCTCTTTCTCTTCTTTCGTTCCCTCAATAACCAAAACCATCTCACCTTTTAGGTCTTTTGCTTCAATCACTAACTCACTAAGTGTTCCCCGAATAAACTCCTCATGCTTCTTCGTGAGTTCTCTAGCCAATGACGCTTTACGATCCCCCATCACCTCAAGAGCCAGTTTCAACGTCTTTTCAATACGATGAGGTGCTTCATAAAAGATCATGGTTGCCTCATAATGACGTATCCGAGTAAGTACACCTCTTGCTTCTTTTAGATTTGATGGTAAGAAACCATGAAAGTAGAATGGCTGTGTCACAAGCCCTGATGCTACCAAGGCAGCTAACAAGGCACTGCTACCATTGATGGGAACCACATTGAATCCGTGTTGTGTGATGGTTTCAACCAGAATATATCCCGGATCGGAAATGAGCGGATATCCTGCATCACTGACCAATGCCACATTAAATCCCTGATGCAATAACATCAGTATCCCTTTTGCACTATCCCTTTCATTATGATCATGGTGTGAAATCACTTTATTTTCAATCTGAAAGTGCCTTAATAACTTTTGTGTGTGCCGGGTATCCTCACAAGCAATTACATCCACCGAGCGCAAAACTTCAATGGCTCGTGGTGTCATCTCTTCTAGATTTCCAATCGGTGTTGCGACCACATAGCAGGTAGGCATTTCATTTTCAAAACTTTTCTGACGACGCATGGTCATCACTCCTATCTTCTGTTTCCATAGACAGCTTCGTCTACGAGTTCTTTAAGTGTAATATACTGAGTGTCCTCTCGACTATCAAGTTTTGCTGTTCCACTAAGAACATTCATCGAAGAAACACGATACCTTCTGCCTCTAAACTCGACAGTTTCATTCATTTTAGGCAAATGTTTTCGAAGTTCTTTATACAAGTCATCTTCGTACTTTAGACAGCACATCAGTTTGCCACACTGCCCTGATAACTTTTGAATATTCAAAGCAAGAAGCTGATTTTTTGCCATATTAATAGAAACCACATCAAAGTCAGTCAAAAAACGCGAGCAACATGTTTCCATCCCGCACGTACCAAGCCCACCCACAAGTTTTGCTTTATCTCTTGGACCTATCTGACGTAGTTCAATACGACACTTAAAAATCGATGCAAGTTCCTTTAATAGCTCTCTAAAGTCCACTCGTTCATCGGCCACATAAGAGAAAATGACTTTTGAGCGATCAAGAGTGTACTCTGCGCTAATCAAGTTCATATCTAATTTCAAGCTTTTAATGCAATCCGAACATTTTATCATCGCTTCCGATGCAAGTTCTTTGTTTCTATTAAAGTTATCTGCATCCTGTTTTGTTGCTTTACGAATAACAGGTTTTAGTGGTGTCGAAATCGACATATCCTCCACTTTTTTAATATCCGCAATTACTTCTCCTAACTCAAGACCTCGAATAGTCTCAACCACTACAAAATCACCTGATGCGTAATCCGCGACGTTAGTGCCAAACGTATAGGCTTTTTTTGCACCTTTAAAACGTACAGAACAGGCGTATAGAAATGTATTCTGTTCGTAGACTACTTCATCTTCGTTTTTAACGTGTTCAACCACGGTATCCCTCCTTTTTAGCAATCGTTTCAATGTTTGCTAGTTCAAAAATCATCTCATCCATAAGTAGTGATAGATTTGGGTTTCGGACCAGTTTGTCTTTACCCTCCGCAAACACACGCATGGCTGATGAGGCTACAGCAGAAAATCTTCTGGACATGATGAAATCATTCCACCAAATATCTCCTACCATATTCTGCGCAATCACATCTTTGAAAAAAACTTGCGCAATATCACAAAACAGAGCAATAAATTCTTTGCCCTTGGAATTTTTCGAATTAAATCCTTCTTTTTGCATATAAAGCGCCGCAAAATAGAAGTTGTTAGATGCCTGAGTTAAAAACTGATGAAATGAATCCATCACTTGAATATAGTTCTCAGAATCTACCAGTGCTGCAATTTGAAATTCATCTTTAATAAATGATGAACAGATATGCGAATCATATGGAGTAATCCCCATATCAATCGCCCGATGATACACTGATTGTTGAGTTGAACTAGCAAAACTGAGAATTTGACATCTTGATAAAATCGTCGGTAACAGTCGGTCACTGTTTTCACTGATCAGAATGGCTGTCGTATCTTCGCCTGATGGTTCCTCAAGAAACTTTAACAGGCTATTCAATGCTTCCGGTGTCGCCCGATCCGCATGTTCAATAATGTAAACTTTTTTGTTGTATCTTTCGAGTGCCGTTTGCATAAATTTTCGTTGAAGCTGAAGAATCTCTTCTTTTTTGATGGTACGATCTGTTCCATCAATATAAATGATGTCTGTATACTGGTGATGTGCAACACGACGGCATACATCACAAGTTTCACAGGCAAATAAATCTCCGTTTGGGCATACCATACTTTGTGCAAGTAAAATAGCTGCTTCCTTCATTTGACTCCCTCGCATACCTGAAAATAAATAGGCATGCGCAAGTTGTCCTGAAGCAATTGAATGCTTCAGCACTTGATAAATTACAGGTTGTCGTTGAATAAAGATATCTTTATACACTTGGCTTCACCTTCGCTAAAATATATTGTACCGCTTCATTCACAATCTCTTCTACCGGACGATTGGCATCAAGAACTTGCATGCGATGTCGATATCGCTTCAAAACCTCCTGATATCCAAGAGCTACTTTGAGATGAAAATCTTCTGCTTCCCGATCCAGACGGTCACGATAATGACGATTTGAAATGCGTTTCAACCCTTCAATTGGATCAATATCCAAAAACAATGTAACATCTGGATAATACCCTTCGATCGCAAACTCATTGATGGAAAGAACTTCTTCAATCCCAATCCCGCGTCCAACACCCTGATATGCTAATGAACTGTCCACAAAACGATCGCAGATAACAATTTTTCCTGCGTGAATCGCTGGCAATACTTTTTCCACAAGATGCTGACGGCGTGATGCTGCATATAGAAGCGCTTCTGTCTTCACATCCATTGCCGTGTTTTTAGGGTCTAGAATAATACCGCGAATCTGTTCCGCGATATCAATTCCTCCAGGCTCTCGTGTATAGATAACATCCAGGCCACTGGTCAGAAGCTTCTGGTACACATTGGTACTGATCGTTGTTTTACCGCTTCCATCCGGTCCTTCAAATGTAATAAACCATCCTTTTTGCATATTAAAATCCCTCTTTTGAACTATTATACCATTATTGGGCAAAGTTCAACAGAGGGAATTCGACTATGGATTGCGCAAGGAATCAAACACTTCACTCACATTAAAGAAATGCTCGTTAATATACTCTGTATCGTTTCTCATGACAAAACCATCAATGTTTACTCTTGGTAAGATAAGACTTCCTTGTTGGATCACAGGTTGAGAGCGGCGATCAACTGTTGCATATACATTGTAGCCTTGTTGTTGGATATAGCTAAACATCGGTTCTTTCAATAATATACCAAATGGAGCTATAAAGACATTGGATTTTCCCATTATTGGATTCATTGTTTCATGAAACAGTTCAAAGTCTTCCTGAATAGAAGATAATTTCGATGTTTCACTATAGTAGTTGCCTGCCGCATGGGTGTAACTGTGATTCACAAACTCCCAGCCTAAGATTTTCATATGATTCACAAGTCGAATAGCTTCTTCCTTTTCTTCTGGTTTCTTTGGATCGTATCCAAGAATTCCCATGTTTCCTGTAACGCCAAGCATGGCACGGGCATCCTGATAACTAAAGTCAGGATGCTGCTTAAGGAATGTTTCAAGGATAGGAAAAACATCCCCTTCCTTACTTAATGTTTTTGATTGATCTGAATGGGTAATTTCACTAATAAGTTCCATCTCTTCATTCAGAATGAGTTTTGAGGCAAACCCATCTTTAATTCGCGATGTTGTATAACCTATATTATCAACAGAAACTAGCAGCGGCTTCTTCCCATAGGGTAAGAAAAGAGGTTTTTCTTCCCATCTTCCATCCACATGCTCATAGATATCCTCAAGCGAAACCAAAACATATCCTCGACTGTACAGTTGATCGAGAATCTTTTTGAACTCATCTACGGTAATCATCCATAAATCATACCCTTTCGGATCACTGCTTGTTGGTCCATACGCTTTCTGCGGATCCACAATCAAACTATGAAAGAAGATGTGTTCAATGCGCCCCTGATATCGTACGTAGCTGCTTTGAACTATCTTGAGTTGTGCTACGTATGCTTCCACATCCTTGTTACGGATTTCCGGACGTTGTGTAATAAGAGCCAGAGCATCATCCACATAGTGTTTTGAAACAAGAACTTTAGCTTCCTCAAGAATCTCTTCACGTATGATTTTGTATGGATCTTTAGGGTCATCAATATCCGTTGATGTATCCCTAAAAAAGGTCTGATACATCAGTACTGAGCAAATTACGATTACAGTGAAGCTTGCGAACATTCCTATCATAAACATGGCCTGTTGCCATCGTCGATTTTTCATTTAAATCACCTTCTATATACCTATTTTACAACTTTTCATACAAATTCATATCAGATGATGATAAAATGCCTATATTGAAGCATGAGGTGCACGATGAAACAAATTGAGAAGGCTATTTCAAGTGAAAAACGATTCAAAGGGCGAATTGTCAATCTGCGTCACGATGAAATCATCTTAGATAACCACATCTATTTAAGAGAAGTCGTGGAACATCCAGGGGGTGTCTGCGTTTTAGCCTTGACCAAAGATCATCATGTTATCATGGTGGAGCAATACCGGTATGCGGCAGCTCAACTGATGACCGAACTTCCTGCAGGTAAAAAAGAAAAGAACGAAGAACCTATGGTTACTGCTCAAAGGGAACTTCTTGAAGAAACAGGCTATGTCGCAAAACAGTGGGTTGATTATGGTGTATTCTATCCTTCGCCGGCGTATCTCGATGAAGTCATCCATTTATATGTAGCAAAAGAGTTGGAATTTGTAGGTCAAAAGCTTGATCAAGGTGAGTATCTTGATGTCCACTTTGTACCACTTAATAAACTTATGGAAAAGATTGGTTCCGGTGAATATACGGACGGAAAAACAATCGCTCTTGCAAGCAGATATTATCTCAATGAAAAAGAAGGTCTTAAATGAACCTTCTTTTAATTTTAGATAGTACTAGAATTACTAGCATCAGGGCCAAAATCAACCCACCAAAGAGGATAAACCCTATGTTTGGTAAGGGAATCGTAGAGAATAGTCCATAAGCCTGTAGTAAACTATCCTTCGCAAATGGGAAGAAGAGTAAATACAAGATGGCAGCGAGAGTCAAACCAATGGCTAAAGTCATCAGTTCTTGCATCCATATCTTTCGTTGAACAACTCTTGAGGAAACCCCAATCTCACTTAGAATGCGGTGCTGTCCCTTATTTTCAAGTTGATTGGTCATAAATGTAACCCCTTGGCTTACCACCAAGATGAATATGAGCAATAATGACACAGCCATCATAATCTGAATGGAAGCCGCAATCACCCGATTGTTATTTTCCTGAAGTACATCAATCACTTCCTGATAACTAGTTACTTCAAGTTGATTGGTTTGGATATAGTTTAAGAATGCTTCCTCATCAGCATCTTCCACATTCACAAAGTAAGTATCAATCACAGGGAATGTATATGGGTTCACTGTGTTGGGTGTCTGGATATACGCTACCCACCCATTATCGATCAAGGAATTTACTTTTCCTGCAATCTGTGCGGATGCTTCAGAGTTGGCTGAAAACTGAGACTGAAGATAGAACAAATAAAGTCTTTCTACTGTTCCAATCCCTTTAATCTTATCTACGTGATAAATATCCGCATCTCTCAAATCCATATGACGTCGTGTCGCATGGATAAATCGATAGTAGAAGCGATTCTCCGAATACCCCTCAAATAACGCTGGTGTAATGTCTTCCCCTTCGTATAAAGGCACAAATGGATGCATGTAATCATAGAACATTAATATGTTGCTACGGTAATAAACTCTTTTATTCGTGGAGTATTTGATGTCCACAAAGTACATATCAGGCACTTTTACGACTACAACCTGTGCTGATGTGAACTGCTTTGTTTCATTGTACTGATCCACATCTGCACCATAAACAATATAATCAAACTGGATGCCCAAAGTCTCTTTGTTATAAATGGTTGAAACATGCCCATAGAGGCTGATAGCCACGAGTAATGTTAGTACGATAATTGCCACATTCATAATCGAACCTATTGAAAACGAAAGTGAGTTCATCATTGTTTTCAAGGTTAGGCCAACAACCAAATTTTTGCTTTGAACGGGTGGAAGCGGAATAAACTTCTTATCCGTCGTTTTCGTCATTAAAAAAGCATGCTTAATATATCTCTTTAGTTGTGTAAAGTACACCACCACAAGTAGTGCGATGTATATCAGTAACAATCCAAGCATACGAATCAAAATCGGTGTATTGATATCCAATAGCGTTGCTAAAGAGCGGTCTGTCTGATACAACATCTGAAGATAAACGTTAAGTCCGCCCCATAACAATAAAGAAATAAAGACAATTACGAGGATCTGAGACATATACATCAAAATCAGATTGCGTTGCTTAATCCCTATCAAACCAAGAGTTCCAATGGTCTTTGCGTTGCTTACCAATTGTCTTCGCAAGAACACATAGAATGCGTAAGCCGTCGAAAGGATTAATCCACCCACAAGATAGGTTGATACCTGTTTGAACAGTACTTCTTCTGTAGAAACATATTGGGAAAGCGAATGAAGTGGATAGGCAGAGATCCCTGCATTAAAGTGCGTTCCGTTCAAATCAAGAAGTTCTTTTTCCAATTGCTTCTCATTGTCGACCGAATAGTCATCTAAATGAACTTTGATGACACTGGAAAATTCAAAACGCGGATAGGATTGAGTAAACGTGTTCCCTTCATATTCATAGTGTAACTCAATACTCTGAAGAGTTTGAAGGGTGTCCTGATTAACAATTCCAACCGAATATACTGTTCGATTAAATAGGGGGATCCGATCCAATACATCATTGTCACTAGCGACTTCATTAAAATTTGGATAATCCATAATTGTCACTATCGTGAAATCAAGTATATGAGTATCTGGAATGGTTGTTTCTACCCCATCACCCCCATCGAAAATATAAGTATCGTTCAGATAGTTGAAATCTAAGACATGTCCAATAGGATTAATGCCTTGCTTACGTAGTTTTCGGGCGTAACTTTCGGTAATGGCTACCTCAAAATTCGCCAACTGATCCAAAGGTTTTCCTTCGATTATGCGATAGAGATTGGTATTATCGCTGATGTATCCTTCAAAGATAATATCAGGGATCTTAAAATCTTCTTCGATATAACCATATCTTAAAACATCCATCATGTACGGAAACGCATTCGTCTGTTCGACTTTCCCGTACTTTTCTGCGATTGCAACCGCTTGTTGTATGTAGGATGGGTTTCTTAAAAAGACAAGGGTATGAGCACCATTGACTGCCTCGACTCGGTCAACCAGAGTGACTTGCTTGGAACTGGTGGTCACTTGAAGTTGAATAGATATAAGAGTAAAGACAAAAAGCACACTTAACGTGAGTAATGTCAATTTTTTCTTGTGATAGACCGTTTTAAACAACGCTTTCATAGATATGGCTCCACGAGTTGGGATACACGGCTATAACGCTCTTTTCCAGCAGGATAGTTTTCCAAGGATTCATTCACAGTAAACGTGCCATTAACCAGTATTAATAAGCGCTTACCATAGGAAGCGATACGTTTGGAATGGGTGACCATCACAATCGTCTGTCCGGCATCATTGAGTTCTTGCAAGATCCTCATAATTTCAAGAGCAGTATTAGGGTTTAATGAAGCTGTAGGCTCATCTGCAAAAAGCACTTCTGGATCATTGATAAGTGCACGGGCAATAGAAGCCCGCTGCTTTTCTCCACCGGATACCTGGTGAGGATAGTTGTTCATTAAATGGCCAATCCCTAATTGGTCAGCCAGTTTTTTAGCCTTCTCATATGCCTGTTTATCATACTGTAAACGAGCGATGGCAATATTTTCAAGAATTGTTAACGAAGGAATCAAGTGATTGTCCTGAAAGATAAACCCATAGGATTTTAACCTTAGATTTTCGATTTCTTTCCCTTTAAAAACTAGTATGTTTTGATCATGAAGTATCACTTGACCTTCAGTGGGTTGATCGAGGGAGGAAATACAGTTAAGAAATGTGGATTTCCCACTTCCGCTTTCTCCCATAATCATGACAAACTCCCCCATTTGGATGGTTAAATCAATCCCTTCCAGTACTGGTAGTTTTTGTTTGTTTAGCTGATATGATTTTTTTAAGTCTCTGATTTCTAACATGATTAGTCCTCACTTCTATTTATTAAAGTTTATTCTATCATAGTTTAACTTTGTGATGCAATGCTACAAGCTAGATGATTTAACTACATTATTTGTCTGGTCATCAGAACTTTCGTGCAAATGAACAACGTGAATCTGATATAATGAGTTTAAAAGGAGGATATGTTTATGAGTCGAGTAAAAATGCTTAGAATAGTAAATTTGCTTCTTGCTTTGGTTTTTATAGGTGTTGCTTTTGGTGGCTTGGCACGGATGTTTTTTGAGGATTTAATCCCATATTCGACCTTTCGTCAGATTCACCCAATTTCAGGTTTAATTTTTGTCATATTAGTAATTGCTCATATTTATCTAAACTTCAATTGGATCAAAGCGAATTACTTAAAAAAGAAGAAATAAATATTCCATTATCAAGCAAAAAAAGCCATAAACGACAATCTTCTGTTGTTTATGGCTTTTATATTTTTGTGACTATTCTTTCGAAATCATGCTTTCTTCCCAAACAGGATTTGGCTCAAAGCCCATTAGTTCAACAAGTGTTGAAGCAACATTCGCAAGTCCGAACTCCCCTTGTTTAAAAATTACATCTTCATTAAGAACGATGAACGGAACAGGATTGAGCGTATGTGCAGTTTTTGGTTTCGGTGTCGCATTTGGATCTTTCGATTTTTCAAACATTTCATCCGCATTTCCATGGTCTGCAGTTAGTACTAAAATCCCATTTACCTTATCAACAACTTTTTTAATTCGACCAATTTGAAGGTCAACCGATTC
>ERZ869909.623-NODE-623-length-37659-cov-7.263743_pt1 | contig 37659 bp, 29 predicted proteins | sample MGYA00520892_ERZ869909 | MGnify/ENA primary metagenome ERZ869909 (study PRJEB32215, sample SAMEA104723947) | bioreactor metagenome | biome: bioreactor; feature: anaerobic bioreactor; material: water | place: China | collected 2015-03-12 ...
CCAGGGCCGCGCCTCCTGCGCTCTTCGAGCTGCGGAGGCTTACCCTGGGCTGTTTTGCGGCAGCCTTTCAGGCTGCATCTTCGGCTGATGGATTGCCCTGAACCGCTTCCCAGTGCCCATTTTGCTCCCGTGCTTCCCTCGAATCGGCTACAAATTTAATCAAAATGCATTAAAACTGCAAGTTGATGTTCAGCGGGCTGTTCCCCACGGTGACCTCCTGCGTGATGCGCGGGAACTGGTCGAGGTTGAAGAGCATCGAAGGGTCGGGGTTGTTCATCATGCTTGCGTCGATGGTCAGGGCATCCAGCACATAGTTGCCCGGGGGCACGCTATCGAACGAGAACGAGCCATCCGGATTGGCAACGCCCGCCGCGACCTGATACCGCAGGGCGCGCATGGCCTCAAGCATGTTGAGCGGGTTGATCGTGGCCGGATCAGGTCCGCCGGGGCGGCGCAGGGTGATGACGGTGATGCTGTTGGGGTCGGTTTCGATGGAGCCGGTGACCGGCTGCCCGCCGGCGGGCGGATTGAAGTCGATGTCCGACATGCCCCCGTCCTCGATATCCACCACCTGCGCCTGATTGATGAGGTCGAGGAAGTCGGCCGGGTCCGTCGCGTCGAAGCGCATCGGGAAGAGCATGTAGGAGCCGCTGGTCAGGTTGTCGACAGAAAAGCTACCGTCAAACGCAGTACTGGTCATCTGCATGCCGGATTCGCCGAGCATGAGGATCATGGCGTTGGCCTGGGGCTGCCCACCCGGGGCATAACGGCCACGCGCGGTGCCACCGGGCGTCATGGTCACGAGGTGATTGCGCACATCGCCCCCGCGTGACACGGTGATGCCGCGCTGGACGGTCTTGGCGAAGTGTGCGTGGGTCGCCTCGAGCATGTACTCGCCGGGAATGACATTGGTCAGCTCGAATCGGCCATCGCGCTGACTGGCGCCGGAGGGCGTCTGGCCGCCCGCGCCCATGGGCATGAAGTTGGCCATCATCTGCTGCAACTCACCGCCGGGGCCAATGGCCGTGAGGCGAATGAGGGCGCCGGAAACCGGCTGGCCGGCGCCATCCTGCACGCGCCCGCTGAACACCACGCCCGGCTCGAGTTTGACCTGCACATTGGAGAGGTCCTGCCCTTCATACACGGTGAAAGTGTACGACTCGCCCGCGCCGAGGGTCTGGTTCGTCGCATGGACGCTGTACTCGCCGGGATCGACCTCGGCGAACACGAAATGGCCGTTGACCTCGGTGCGCTGGACACCCTCCCCGGGACCCATCATGCCGCCCACTGCCTGGAGGATTTCCTCGCCGGGATCACTCGGCTCGGGGAGATTGGTGCGCTCCAGCCGGACCTCGGTATCCGGCACCGGGCGGTTTTGCGCGTCGATGACGATGCCGCTCACGCGTGCCGGCGGGCGCAACTGCAACACGATGTCGGCGCCAACGGCGACGCCCTCTTCGGTGGCGCGACCATAATCGGTGCGCGCGAAGACATCAAAGCGGCGTCCGGGAAGCTGGGACAACTCGAAGCGGCCGTCGGGACCGGTTTCGGCCGTGGCGACACGGCGCTCGATAAAGGCCGGCCGTGCGGCGACGGTGACTCCGGGTGCAGGGCGGCCGCCCGTGTCCAGCACAAGGCCGGTGATGACGCCGAGGCCAAAGGGGCTGTCGCCGGTTTCCTCGGCCACGAGCAATATCCCGTCGTACAAACTCGCGCCATCCACCTCGATGGGGTAGGACTCGCTGAGGTAATACTCGGAACGATCGATAATACTCAGGGCATAGGCGCCGGCCGGTACGCGCTCGAAGGTGAAGCTGCCGTACTCGTCACTTCTCACCGACAAATCCGCACCGAATCCCATGCTCATCATCGACTCGCCCCGAGGCATCAACAGAAGATGCTGCTCGGGTACGGGGGTGCCATCGGCGAGTTGCAGCATTCCGCTGACGATCGAGCCCAAGGTGAGTTGAAGGTCCATGGTAGCGCGCCGTTGGCTGCGCGGAATCGCAAATGCGTTGGACGCCGTCGTGGCAAATCCATCGGCCGAGCCCTGAAGGTGGTACTCGGTCTCGAAGCTGAGGCCCGGAAGCTCGAAGCGCCCCTGGTCGTCAGTCCGGGTCGAGAGATCGGCGAAGACATCGGGGTCCTGCGTCTCCATCCCCCGGACGATGGCGCCGAGCTGGTTCTGCCCCACGGCGCGCACGCGCGCGGAGGCCAAGGGCTGTCCGTTCGGGTCGCGGACCATGCCAACGACAATCGCCCCCCGCTCCAGCTCGAAGTAGACGCCATCGGCAACATCCCCTTCGTCCAGCGTCAGGACCTCGGCCATATCGCTGGTGAAGAGGAAGCCCGCATCGCGCGCTTGGACCAGCACACGGTAGGAACCGGCCTCGAGGCCCGAAAGCAGGAAGTTGCCGTCCTCGTCGGTCTTGTCCTCGGCTCGGCGAGGCGAGTCGCCCGGGCGCTCACGGGCGAGGGTGGCCAGTCCGGCGCCGGCTGCGGCGGCGTGCACGGTGATCCCTTCAATCGGCTCTCGCGTTCCTCTTTCGACCACCTTTCCCACGATGGTGGACCCAAGGCGCATGGAAATATCGATCTGATGTTCCGCTCCAAGGGGATTCGGCAGCGGAACGCGAGACATGGAGTAGCCGTCTGCGCGGGAGATCAGGCGCCCTTGGTCTGAACGGACGCGCAATTCGAAAACACCGCTGGAATCGGCAGTGACGCTTTCGGGCAACTCCTCTCCCGGGTTCGAGACGGATATGACGGCGCCGGGGAGCGGTTCCTGGGTGCGGGCGTCCAATACCCGGCCGTATACACGGGAGATCCCATCGGCCGGAACATCGACGACGGAATCCGCAACCTCTTCCACAGCAATGGGTTCGGCGGATGGATCAGGCGCGGCCACTTGGGTCCGGGGTGCCGTGGTGACCGGCTCTGTGGAGGTCTCCGGCTCGGTTGGTTGGGTAAAGTAGAAAATGGCGGCGCCCAAGACCACGAATACGGCGCAGATGGCGACCAATCGGAACTGCATTCAGTGAGACTCCCTGATGGCAAAGGGCCGAATCCGGTTATTTCAATCCGGCTTGGCTCTGTTACACACGAAACAATTGACTGCCCGTTGTCGTTACCGGACTCGGCATCCGCACGCGCCGGGACAACCGCAGTGCGGAAATCTGTTTGCGTCGGCTGCTGTTGCCCTCTATAATGACATAGACGCCGGGACAACTCCCGGAAATTTTCGAACAGGAGACTCATCCATGGGCGCGGTTGGTCCTACCCAGTTACTCATCATCTTGGCGATCATCGTACTGCTCTTTGGGGCACGCAAGCTCCCCGAGGTCGGTCGTGCGTTGGGCACGGCGATCACGGAGTTCAAATCGAGCGTGAGCGGCGAAGATCCCGCCAAGGACGACGCGAAGGCGTCCGCCTCGACGGAAAAAAGCGCGGATCAACACCCGGGCGCGTAGCCCCTTCGTCCGCTACTGTCCACTCCCTTTCATCGACAGCATTTACGCCTCCACGGCGTACATGCTGTCGATTTCTTGTCTGTAGTGGTCCTCGATGACGCGGCGCTTGAGCTTCATCGTGGGCGTCATCTCATCGGCCTCGATGCTGAACTCGCGGGGCAGGATACGGAAGTCCTTGATCTGCTCGTAGCGTGCGAGTTTCTCGTTGGCCGCATCCACCGCCAACTTGATTCTCGCCTTCACCTCGGCGCTTTCGTGCGCCTCCTCGATCGTCACGCCGTGGCGCGAGGCGTACTCCGCCAGGCTTTCCTCGGAAAGCGTGATGAGCGCCGTGAGGAATTTACGCTTGTCTCCGATGACCACCACCTGTGAAACCAGCGCCTCCCCGCCAATGCTCTGCTCGATGGGGGCCGGGGCCACATTCTTCCCGTTGGCCGTCACGATAATGTTCTTCTTGCGGTCCGTGATTCGGTAGTAGCCGTCGGCGTCCACCTCGCCAATATCGCCGGTATGGAGCCAGCCATCCTCATCGAGAGCCTCGGCGGTTTGCTCCGGCTTGTTGAGATAGCCCTTGAAAAGGCCCGGGCCACGGACAAGAATCTCGCCGTCCTCGGCGAGTTTGCACTCGAAGCCCTCGACACAGCGGCCCACCGAGCCAATCTTGCAGCCATCGAGCGTATTGCCGTGGCTGATGCCGCCGCTCTCCGTCATGCCGTAGGCCTCCAGGAAGGGAATGCCGATGGCGTAGAAGAACTCGATGATCTCGGGGTCGATCGGGGCGGCGCCGCACACGATGAATCGCACGCGGCCACCGAGGGCGGCGCGGATCTTGGAAAGGACGAGCTTGTCCGCAATCTTGTGCTGCAAGCGGAAGGCAAAGCTCGGGGCCGTGCCGTTCATGCTGAGCTTTTGCTTGCCGAGACCCACCGCCCAATGGAACAACTTCTGCTTCTTCGGCGGTGCGGCGGCCACGCCGGCCACGACCTTGCCGTAGACCTTCTCGAAGACGCGCGGAACGCCACCGACATAGGTGGGCGACGACATGCGGATCACCTCGGCGACCTTGGTCATGTCGGGGCAGAAGGAGGTGCTGGAACCGGCGAAAAGGCGCACGATGAATGCGCAGAAATGCTCCGCCACATGGCTCATGGGCAGGAAGGAAACCGTCGAGTCATCCGTGGTCAGCCCGACGCCGCGGTAGGTCTGCAAGGAGGTGAAGACGGCCCCGGCATGGCTGTGGATGGCGCCCTTGGGCTCGCCGGTCGTGCCGCTGGTGTAGATGAGCGTGCAGGGATCCTCGGGGTCCACCTCCTGGATGCAGCGGGTGAATGCCTCCGGGTCATTGGCGAGGATTTCCTTGCCCTGGGCGAGGAGGTCCTCAAGCCTTACAAAGTCATCGCCCTCGCCCTTGCCCTGCAGCAGGATGATGGTCTGCACGCTTGGGGCGAGTTCGCGGAGTTGACGAGCGCCCTCGAGCCGCTCGGGCGTATCCACGCAGATGGCCTTTGCCTGGCAATCGTTGAGAATGTAGGCGGCCTGCTCGGGCGTGAGTGTCTGGAAGATGCCCACGGCCACGCCGCCGGCAGACATGATGGCAATATCTGAGATGGTCCACTCCGCCATTGTGTCGGCCCAGATGGCGATGTGATCGCCTTTGCCGAAGCCCCGCGCACGCAGGGCCAGCGTCATGGCGGCGATGATCTTCTCGTACTCGCCGTACGAGACGGATTTCCACTCGCCGTTGTACTCCTGCGAATACGCACGCGCGTCCGGTGTACTCAGGCACCGGCGGTGGAACAATTCCGGAATTGTCCGCGATTCAATTACATCTTGCTGCGTCATGGCATGCAACCCTCCCGGCGTGGCCGGTACCCGTGACCGGCCCGATTGATGGCGTTTGAAGATGGCGCCATCTTACCCGAAGGGGATCGGGAGGGCAACAGAACGCGTTGCAATGCCTCAGGAGGTCGAGGGCTGCTCTTCGGCGGCCCCGGGATCGGGCTCGTTCATGGGGGGCTCGATGGTGGGTAGGGTGCCTTCCTCGAACTGCGCATCGAGCTTCGCGATCAGCTCCTCGGTGCCGGGGGCGAGGTCCTGCTGGCCGCTCAGGATTCGGCGCTGCAGGCGGATCGCCATATGGCCGTATTGACCCTCGGGGTCGCGCTCGATGATCTGGTTGAGCAGGCGCAGGGCGTCCTGACGCTCGCCGAAGGCCATTTCCTTGAGTTTGGCCAGTTCGAAGGCGGCCTCGCTCCAAGTCCGCACGGTATCGCCATAATTCTGCATGATGTCGATGTACATCGCGGCGGATTCTTCGTACCGGCCGTCGTTCTGGAGCAAGCGGGCGGCGGCGAGCCAGGCTTCGCTGGTGTTGTAGGTGTAGCGCTTGTACTGATCCACGGCCCCGTCAATGTCGCCCCGGCGCGCGAGGGCCTGGGCGGCGCGGAAGGGTCCGTGTTGGCCGGGCATGGCACTCATGGCGAAGGCTGACTCGACGGGCTGATCGGCGAGGCTGGAGGCCAGCGCGCGGGCGTAATACCACAAGGGCAGGAACGCGAACAGGGCGCCGTACAGGAAAATATGGAGATGGCGGGCCTCGACCCCTTTTTGCGCACCCTGCTCAATGGCTGCCATCTCGGCGGTGCGGCTCTCCTCGCCGGGATCCAGCATATTGGCTGCCGCGGCCGCGTTGGAACGCGCGACGACTTCCTCGTGCCAGCGGGCGTCGGCAGCCTGATAGAGTGTGTATTGCGCGAAGCCGAACACGGCGCACCCCAGGAAGAGCGCAAGGAGGGTAAGTCCGAAGGGCCGGGTACGGCTCCGAATCGACCACACCCAAAAGAGCAGCGCGCCGACCGCGCACGCGCCGATGCTTCCGAGCGCGAGAACGACAAACTCGGTCAGATTGGGAATGTAGCTCATGCACGCGCCCCTTCCGCCGTTGCCGGCGCTTTTCCCCACACGGTTGCCTTGCTTGCGTCCCGTCACGCACGATGGCGGGTAAGCAACCGGCACTGCCCTGCCCCCCAGTCCGCAGAAAGGAGTATAGTGCCAGATGCCGAATCCGTCAAACATTGGTTGGAGCGAATCGGGGAATCGGCGTGCATCGGGACCGCACACCATGAATCCACAACAGATTGCTGTAAAGAGACTTGCCCCGGATGGAGAATAGGCCCGCAGGATGGGAATGGGCCGCGGCCACCGCCGCGGCCGTGTGTCTGCTCGTGCTTGCCCTGGCCAATGTGGGCGTCCCGAGCCTTTGGCACGACGAACTCGTGCATGTGTTCGTTTCCCGAACGCTGCTGGAGACAGGCGAGGCGGCATTGCCCTCGGGACAGGCCTACCCCAGCGGATTTCTCTACCACTACACCCTCGCGGGCTGGATGCTGCTCTTCGGTGATGGCGAAGCGGCGGTGCGCTCGCTCTCGGCCGTATTCATGGCAATGGCCGTCCTGGTGCTTTGGCGGCTGGTACGGCGCCTGATTGATACCCCCACCGCATTGGTCGCCGCGTGGGGGTTCGCCCTCTCGCCCTGGACCGTGGCATGGGCCCGGCAATCGCGCTTTTACGCCCTGATGCTGCTGATTTTCCTGCTCTTCCTTGCAGCCACATGGCATGCCATGAGCGCGCGGACGCGCTCCCGGCAGCTCCCGTGGTATGCCATCTCGGCCGTGCTCTTCCTGGCGGGATTGGCAACGGCCCTGCACTCGGTGCTGTTTCTCACCCCCGTGGCCGCGTTCGCGGCGATGCGAGGCCTTCTCGACAGGGGCAGCCGCAAGCGATGGTTCCTCGCTGGGGGTGCGTTGGCCGTCGCGGGCCTCGCCGTGGTCGGTATCTACGCCCTGACGCTTCCCCCGATTGACCGCATTGCCATATTCGGCGAGGGAATCGCATCGCTGGTCAAAAACCCGGCTCGGGATTACGACCGCGAAACGGTCTGGTACTACTTCCGCTGGTTGAACGACAATCTCGGGCTGGGTTTCCTGCTCCTGATGGTGCTCGGGGGCGCATGGATGGCGATTCGCGAGGGCTGGCGGGGTGTGTTCGTCGCCCTCGCCTTCTGGGCGCCGATGCTGGTGCTGACCTTCGTCATCGGCTACCGATGGCCGCGCTTCCTGCTCTTCGCCTACCCGCTCGGCGTGACCTGCTGGGCCTACGCCCTCGTGCGGCTCGTGGCGTTCCTGCCGCAGTGCCGCCGTTCCATGGGCCATGCTGCGGCGGCCATCGTCGTGCTGATGTTTCTGTTCCGGCTGGGCTCCTCCGGCATCGACCTTGTCTCCAACTCCATCGAAGTGGCGCAAGGGGCGGACTCGACCCTCGCCCGGCGGCACCCGCAATGGCGCGAACCGTGCCAATGGGTGCGCGAGCGCGTCGGCGATGGGGTCGTGATCTCGACCACATGGCTGCCCACCAAGTATTATGTCGGGCGTTGTGATAACTGGTACCCAAGCCGGCTGATGCCGGGCGAGGTGCAGGAAAGCGGTCTCGAGGGGCTTCGGACGGTCGAGGAGCTGGCGGCCTTCGTGGCCGAACAGCCGAAGGGCATGTTTCTGGCCGAGCACTTCCGCTGGAAGCGTTGGGAACGGCACGAGTTTGGCCCTGATATCGCCTGGGTGGAGGCCAACCTCCGTGAGCACCCGGAAGCGTCGAGCGTGGATGTGCGGGTGTACTCTTGGGGTTACGACGAGATCGACTGAAATATCGGCGCGGGTGATCGCGTTACAGAAATCATTTGTGCCCCCATACGAATTGGCAGCAGCCTAGGAGCCATCACACCCCATGATCGAAAACGAGCGCGTCGGCATTATCCTCATCAACACGGGCACGACGGACGCCCCCAAACCCGAAGAGACGCGCGTCTATCTGCGGGAATTCCTTTCCGACCCGCGGGTATTGGACATTCCCGGCTGGAAACGCTGGCTGGTGCTCAACCTGTTCATCCTGCCCTTTCGCCCGAAGCGCTCGGCGGAGGCCTTCGCGCGGGTGTGGAGCGAGGACGGCTCGCCGCTGCTGCACCTGACCGAACAGCAGCTCGTGGGATTGCGGGAACGCCTCCCCCATGCCGAGATCGAGATCGGCATGCGGTATGGCAACCCGTCCATCCCCAGCGCCATGCGCAAACTCATCGACAAGCAGGTGACGCGTATCATCGCGGCGCCGCTGTTTCCTCAATACTCCAGCGCAGCGAATGGCTCGGCCCTGCAGCGCGTGTTCGAGCTGGCGAACGAGGAATGGAATGTGCCGAACATTTCCGCCCTGCCGCCGTTTTATGACGATGACGCCTTCCTCGATGCGTGGGTGCAAGTGGCAAAGCCGAAGCTCGATGAATTGAATCCGGACCATGTGCTCTTCAGTTACCACGGCCTGCCCGAGCGGCATGTCATCAAGAGCGATGTCACGGGCGATCATTGCCTCAAGAAACCGGATTGCTGCGAGTCCATCTGCCACGCAAACCGCCACTGCTACGGAGCGCAATGCACGGCCACGACGCAGATGCTGGCCGAGCGGCTCGGTCTGGACAAGGCCCGCTACTCGCAGTCGTACCAGTCGCGCTTGGGGCGTGACCCATGGCTCAAGCCGCCGACGGACGAGGTGCTGCCGCAGTTGGCCAAGGACGGCGTGAAGCGGCTCGCGGTGCTCTGCCCCGCCTTCGTGACGGATTGCCTCGAAACCCTCGAGGAAATCGGGATGGAGGGGCGCGAGGAGTTTCTCGAGGCGGGCGGCGAGGCGTACGAATTGATCCCATGCCTCAACGATCACCCGGCGTGGCTGGATGCGCTGGCGGGACTATTGAAACGAATATAACCGGTGCTGAATCCCAGCCGTTGATCATTGCGTCTGATTCAAAGCGAAATCCACACGAATAGGGGGCATATTTATGGGCCGATTTCTGCGAGTTGTGCTGGGAACACTGATCATACTGGTGCTGGCCGCCGGGGTGATGTTGCTCATGCGGGGCACGGGCTTCGACAGCGTGTGGTATACCGATGACGCAGACGCCTTCCGGCGCGAGTCCCTCCCGGTCGAGTTTACCGTTGCGACCTACAATGTACAGGGGCGGCCGCTGATGGACGACACGAAGGGCAAATTCCCCGAGATTGGGCGGCGGCTCGAGCCCTTCGACATCGTCGGCATCCAGGAGTGCTTCGTGGATTACGATAAGCTCTTCGAGGCGGCGGACTTCCCGGCGATGGTGTACCACGGCACGCTACGAAGCCGCTTCAAGCTGGTGGGCTCGGGCCTGGCCAACATGGGCCGCTTTCCGCTGCTGGTGGCCGAGGACATGGAGTACTCGTACGAGAGCATGCACTTCACCACGAAGGGCGAACCCCAGAACAGGCCGGCCTCGAAAGGCATTCTACTTACCCGCTTCGATATTGGTGGGCACACGCTTGATGTGTACAACACGCACATGGAGGCCGGCGGCAGCGAGGAAGCCGCCAAGGCGCGACTGCAACAAGTGGATGAGCTGGTGGCCTTCGTGGCTGCGAACTCGCCGCGAGCGCACAGCGTGATTTTCATGGGCGATTTCAATATGCGCCCGCTGCGGGACCACCACGGTCCTGAAGAAGAAGACTCGAAGTTTGTCGGCTTTCAGCGCATGGTCAACGGCCTGGGCGAGGAGTTTCGTGATGCATCGGACGAAATCCACGGCATCCCCGGTCCGACGAACGACGAAAACCACGATGCCCCCTGGCGCCGCCGTCCGGGTGGCGCCGAGGACATCGACCGCATCCTGTTCCGCGCGGGCGAGGGCGTATCGCTGGAACCCCTGACTTGGCACAAGCACATTGAGGACTTCCGCGGCGATGACGGAGACCTTCTGAGCGATCACGACCCCGTCAGCGTGCGCTTCCGGCTCGAGGCGCGCTAGAGCATTACGCGGGAGGCGAGCGTCCCCGGGTCCCGCGCCGAAGCGCTTTGGCGAAGGGGGGCGAGCACAAGCATACGCGTGATTCCTTGCTAGCGAGGACGCTCGCCTCCCGAGTTAAGAGAAGGAGTTTCCCCCATGGCCCGAGGCCTGCGCATCGCATTTCGTATCGTCTCGCTTCTCTTCATCGTCATCGCCGTCCTCGCATTTTCGCGGATGGGCGGCACGACGGTCGTCACCGCGCCGGAAGGCGATGCCGCCTACATCACGGACGCGCTGCCGCTGGAGTTTTCGATCGTCACCTACAATGTGCAGGGGCGGCCGTGGTTTGACGACACGCGGAAGAGTTTCCCGGAAATCGGCGCGCGAATGAACGCCTTTGACATCGTGGCGTACCAGGAGTGCTTCAAGGACCACCGCGTGCTGTGGGAACCCAGCGTTCATCCCGCCAAGGCGTACCACAACCGCCTGCGCGATCCGCTCCGCATCGTCGGATCCGGCCTGAGCACGGTTGCGCGATTTCCACTGGTCACGCACAAGGCGGAGGTGTTTCGCACGGCGGCGGAGGTCCAGAACAAGGTCGCATCGAAGGGCATGCTGCTCACGCGCTTCGATATCGGCGGGCACACGGTGGATGTCTACAACACGCACATGGAGGCCGGCAGCAGTCCGGAGGCAAACGAGAGCCGGCGCGCGCAAGGGCAGCAGCTGATCGACTTCGTCGCCCGCAACTCCCCTGCAGCGCACACCGTCATCTTCGTGGGCGACTTCAACATGAGCCCGTACCGCGAGGGGGTGAATTACCGCGACTACACCCCGCGGCACTTCGGCTCCACGGAGGACATGCAAGCACGCACAGCGGTGTTCGACCGCATCCGCGCCGAGCTGGTGTTGACCGATGTCTCCGAGGAACTCGAGGGGCCCGTTCATGACGATATCGATCGCGTGCTCTACCGCGTGGGCGATGGGGTCACCCTCTCCCCCATCTCCTGGGAGCACAACCGCGATGATTTCCTGTTCGATGATGGCCGCAGGCTGAGCGATCACGACCCGGTGATCGTGCGCTTTCGGCTCGAGGCGCGCTAGAGCGTCACGGGAGGCGAGCGTCCTCGGGTCCCGCGCTGAAGCGCTTTGGCGAAGGGGGGCGAGCAAGGAATCACGCGGTTGCTTGTGCTCGCGGGGACGCTCGCCTCCCGGGGTTGGCACCGATATTGCCCATCGCGCCCATTGCTCTTTTGACAATCCCCCCACGCTCGCCCACAATGCGGGGACACTCTGGGCAGGCAATTGGGCGAGGATGGTCATGGAAAAGATTCACGGGGGAGAAGCGGTCGCGCGGATGCTGGCGGCCGAGGGCGTCACGCATGTGTTCGGCATCATCGACGGCACCTACTTCGGGTTCTACTCGAACCTGAAGAAGCACGGCATCGAGTTGGTGAGCCCGCGCCACGAGGCTTGCGCGGTCCACATGGCCGGGGCCTACGCCCGCACGACCGGAAAACTCGGCGTCTGCATGGCGAGCAATGGCCCCGGTGTCGCCAATGTGCTGCCGGGCATCGCGGTGGAGAACGGCGAGGGCAATCGCGTGCTGGTCATCACGAGCACACGCCGCACCGGCATCGGCTACCCCGATCGCGGCGGCACCTTCCAGTATTTTAATCAGTCCGCCGTCATCAAGCCGATGTCGAAGTGGAGCGGGGCGGTGCCGCAGTACGACCGCATCCCCGAGTTCATGAAGCGCGCCTTCCGCATGAGCTGGAAGGGACGCCCCGGCATCGTGCATGTGGACATCCCGGAAAACATCATCAACGGTAAATTCGCCGCGTTGCCCGTGCCCGCGCCGTCAAGCTACCGCCTCACCGAGCCGCTTGAACCGACGCAGACGCAAATTGGGCAGGCGGCGGACATGCTCATCAAAGCCGAGCAACCCGTGATTCACGCCGGCAGCGGCGTCATTCACGCGCAGGCCTTCGCCGAACTCGAGCAAGCAGCGGAACTGCTCGGCGCGATGATCACCACCAGCTGGGGCGCGCGTGGCTGCACGGCGGAAAACCGCGACTTCGTCACGCCGATGCTCTTCGTTCAGCTCAACCACAAGGTTCGCACGGATGCCGACCTCGTGCTCTGCATTGGCTCGCGCATGGGTGAGACGGACTGGTGGGGAAAAGCACCCTACTGGCGCACGCCGGACAAGCAGTCGATGATTCAGGTGGACAACGATGAGGACATCCTCGGGCTCAATAAGCCGATCACGCTGGGTATCCTGTCGGATGCCAAGGTGTTCCTCACGCGCCTGGTCGACGAATTGAAGAAGCGCAACTTCACCGCCCCGGCCGGCCGCAAGGAAAAGGTCGCGCATTTTGCCGGATTGCGCCGCCAGGAGCGCGAGAAGCTAGACAAGAAGCTCAAGGACATGGAAGACCCGCTCAACAGTGCCCATGTCGCCGGGGCCTGCATGAAGGCCTTCAAGGACGACGCCTTTATCGTGATCGACGGCGGTAACACGGCGATCTGGGCCAACTTTTTTCACGAGGTGCGCACGCCGGGCACGGTGCTGGGCACGGCGAAATTCGGCATGCTCGGCGCCGGCGTCGCGCAGGCCCTCGGGGCCGCCGTGGCGCATCCGGACCGCGAGGTGTACTGCATCATCGGCGACGGCGCGATGGGTTTTAATATTCAGGAAGTGGAGACGGCAGTTCGGAACAAGCTCAGGGTGATTTACCTCGTCTGCTGCGACAAGCAGTGGGGCATGGTGAAAATGAACCAGCAATTCGCGTTGAAGCCGCTGAAAACGCTGCTGTTCAAGTCCCTCAACGAGAACGAGACCATCAACGCGGACTTTGCCGAGATGCGCTTCGACCTCATGGCCGAGGCGATGGGCGCACACGGGGAGCGGGTCGACAAGGCCAGTGATTTGCCCGGGGCCATCGAGCGCTGCAAGGCCTCCGGCAAATGCGGCGTGATTCACATTGATGTGGACCCGGTGAAGCACATGTGGGCGCCCAGCCTGATCGACTTCAAGAAGATGCACGAAGAGCCGGCGGGCAAGTAGCGGCAGGCGCGCGAAACGCCCATGGAGACCACGGGTACCATCGACGACGCCCGGCTTGTGTTCGACGCCGGCGGCATGTGGCTGCTGAACGCCATCATCGGGCTGATCATGTTCGGCATCGCGCTGGACCTGCGGCCAGCGGACTTCAAACGCCTCGTCGTGCAACCCAAGGGACCACTCATCGGCCTGACGGCGCAGTTTCTCCTGCTGCCCGCGGCGACCTTCCTGATGGTCTGGCTTGTGCGCCCGCACCCGAGCATCGCGCTGGGATGCATCATCGTCGCGGCGTGCCCGGGCGGCAATCTGTCGAATTTCGTGACCTACCTCGCGAAGGGCAACGCGGCGCTCTCGCTCACGATGACCGCCGTCTCCACCGCGGCCGCGCTGGTGATGACGCCTTTGAATGTGTCCTTCTGGGGGAGCCTTCTGCCCGAGACCGCCGAGATCATGCGCGAGGTCGCCGTCGATCCGCTCGAAATTCTCGCCATCATCACCCTGATCCTCGGCCTGCCGCTCTGCGCGGGCATGACCTTCGCTTACCGCTTTCCCAAGGCCTCGGACAAACTCCACAAACCCTTCAAATGGGGCGCGATTCTCTTCTTTCTCGCCTTCGTCGCGTTCGTATTCACGCGAAACTGGGGGCTGTTTCTCGATTACATCGGCTGGATTGCCGGCATCGTGATGCTTCAGAATCTCATCGCCTTCGGCGTCGGGTACGGACTCGCGCGGCTTGGCCGCCTGGAGCCCCGCGATCGCCGCGCGGTCACCATCGAGGTCGGCATTCAGAACAGCGCCCTGGCCCTCGTGCTCATTTTCACCTTCTTCGATGGACTCGGCGGCATGGCACTGATTGCGGGATGGTGGGGCATCTGGCACATTGTCGCCGGGTTGACCCTGGCGGGGATCTGGTCGCGCGTGCAAGTGCGGGACGAGATCGTGCGGACGAGTTGAGGCGTGTGCGAAACTGGCGGCTCGCGAGTCTAGACCGCCGAAGGCGGGGGTGTGAAGAAGAAAGCCTTCAGTTTGCTTGGCTGGAGAACCGTAATCTGCTCGGGATACGCGCGGCAGAACATCGTCACCACCTGTATGGTGACCGGGTCAGCACGAATCAACCACAAAGATCGCAAAGAACACAAAGAATACGGCTCTGTGATCTTTGTGTTCTCTGTGGTTTAATTCCGGAATCGTCAGCCACCGAGAACTGCCGATAGAATGTGGTTGCAGCCAGTCCTGATTTTGCTTTCTTAGCAGCCGGACCATGGGGCGATGCTTGACGAATGCGCGAGTGCTCGGGGGAATCCGATGACAGGGAGCATCGAAACAGCATGAACGACACTTCAAAACGCTCCATCCTCATCACCGGTGCGGGGGGATACATCGGCTCGGAAGTCATACAGGGACTTGTGGAAAAACGCGAAAATTTCCGGAGCATCGTTGCGGTTGATGTCCGCGAAGTACCTGCCAAGCGCCGTGTCGAGGGCATCACCTACGAACAGGCCGATGTGCGAGATGCCGCGATCACCGAGCTGATGAAACAGCACAGCATCAACACCGTCGTACACCTCGCGTCGATCGTCGCGCCGGGCCGTGATGAAGCCCTCGAGTACTCCGTGGATGTTGAGGGCACCTTAAATGTCCTCCAGGGCTGCCTGGCTGTGGGTGTGGATCACCTCATCGTCACGAGCAGTGGCGCGGCCTATGGCTATCATGCGGACAACCCCGCCTGGATTGACGAGCAGGACCCCTTGCGCGGCAACGACTCGTTTTCTTATGCGCGCCACAAGCGCCTGGTGGAGGAAAAGCTCGCGAGGCATCGCAACGATCACCCTGGGCTGCGGCAATTGGTGCTGAGGCCTGGCACGGTCCTCGGCGCGCATACCGACAACGACATTACGCGGCTGTTTCACCGCAAGAAGATCCTCGGGGTGACCGGCACGGACACGCCCTTCGTGTTTATCTGGGATCAGGATGTGGTGGCCGTGATTGTGGAGGGCATCGCGACGCAAAAGTCGGGCATTTACAATCTCGCGGGCGACGGAGCGGTGACTTTGCCGGAGATTGCCCGCGCCCTCGGCAAACCCTTCGCGCCGAAACCCGCGTGGCTGCTCAAGGCGGGCATTGGCATCGCCCATGCCCTGGGCCTGACCGCGAAGCGGCCCGAGCAGGTGATGTTCCTGCAATACCGCCCGGTGCTGTCCAACCGCCGGCTGAAGGAGGAATTCGGCTACTCGCCGTTGAAAAACAGCCACGAAGTGTTCGAGTTTTACCTCAGCCACCACCCCGAGGCGAAGGCCTCGCGATGAGCCTTCCGTACGAGGGCAGGGTGGTCGTCATCACCGGTGGGGCGGGAGGCATCGGCACGGCCCTGGCCCGGCGGTACGGGCAGGCAGGGGCGACCGTCATCGCGCTCGACAAGGACCAGGAGGCCCTCGCCGCATTCGAGCGAGGCTTCGCGGACGCGGATTTCCCCACCTACGCCCTTCCGCTGGACATCACCGATGCGGATGCCTGCCAACGCGTGGTTTTGGGCATCGCGCAGACCTACGGCGGCGTTGATGTGCTCATCAACAATGCGGGGCTCACGCAGATCGGCCCGTTTGAGGACAACGACCTCGAGGTCTACCGCCGCGTGATGGAAGTCAATTTCTTCGGTGCGGTCAACATGACGAAGGCCGCCCTGCCGACCCTCATCGCCCGACGGGGCGCCATCGCGGTGATGAGCAGTGTCGCCGGATTCGCCCCGCTCGTCGGCCGCACTGGCTACTGCGCGAGCAAGCACGCCCTGCACGGCTTCTTCGACACCCTGCGCTCGGAGCTGAAGCCTCACGGCGTTGGCGTCACGCTCGTCTGCCCGACATTTGCCGAGACGGCCTTCCACCGCCGTGGCCTGGCGCCCGATGGCTCTCCGCTCGACACCGAGCGCAGCACCACGGGCGATGCCGTCCTGCCCGAGGCGATCGCCGAAGCCCTGTACGATGGCGTGCGCCGCGGCAAGGCCATCGTGCCGGTTGGACGCACCGCGAGTCTCGCCTGGCGCGTTTCCCGCTGGTTTCCCCGTTATTACGAGCGCCAGATGCGAAAACGCATCCGTTGATCTCGTTTGTGGGGAAATCTGGCTAGAACGGCAGGGTCAGATTTCGGAGGACTTCGCTCAGCACCGGGCCATCGTAGCGCGTGGCGAGGTGCATGGCGACACCGGCAAGCAGGCTGCCGAGGCCGTAGGCGGCGTAGACGCTGTAGACGGCAACGCTGGCCTGCGCGAGCTTCATGAAGGTCGGCCTCCAATCCTCCCGCACCGGCAACGCGCTCATCGCGGCGAGGGGCAGCACGAACAGGAGCGCCCAGACGAAAGTCCCAAAGGCCCCGTTGGCGTACCAGGTCCAGCGGCTGTCGAGCACGAGGAGGTTGAACCCGGTGAAATTGGACAGGAGCCAGTCGAGTCCGTCGATGCTATAGGTCACCACGAGGTGAATGATGAGTGCAACCAGCGCCGGGGGCCAGACGGCCTTGGCGATGCGCATCGGCTCGATACGCTCGCGGGCCGACGCGGGCGGCAACGCGAACCCCATCACGGCGTAGGCGCCGAGGTAGATCCAGAGGGAGAACGGGAGCGACACCGCGCCCAGCACGAGCACAATCGCCCGCACGAGGAGGGGATCCACTTGGAACTCGCGTGCGATTCCCCCGCATACCCCAAGCCAGCGACGGTCCCGCGTGACGGGCGTCCACGGGGTGACTGCCTTCGCACCGCCCGGGCGGTGCAGGGCCGCCTGGCTCGACGGCGCCCCCAACGATTCCAGCACTGACTCTACCTCCTCATCCTTGGCGACGCCATCCCCCAGGCGCCGCAGCTCCTCGTCGATCCGGCGCCGGATTGCCCGCTCGGCCTGACGCCGGGCGTGGTCGTCCGCGCCGTCGAGGTGCTCTTGGACATCGCGCAGGTAGCGCCCAATGCGTTGTTGCTGTTTTTCCGTTAATGCCATGGCCCTTCCCCTTGGGAGTGGAGAGTATACCTGCCCGGGCCACTCAGGGAAAATGCCGCGCCGCCATTGGACAAGCGCCCCGCCGGACACGCACAATGGGGGCCTCGCAAACTCTTCAGGAGCCCCATACGATGCGCAAGACCAAGGAAATTGAACGCTCTACCTTTCTTCTGTGGGCGGTGGCGGAATCGGCCGCGGTGGCGGTTTCGTTCGTGCTTGTCTTCGTGCTGCAGCAGTCGCAGTTGGCGGGATTCCTGTTCGGCTGTGCGGTCTTCAGCTTCTTTTTCCGCAGTCTGAACTACTCGGTGCGCAAGGAATAATCCGCCATGCCGCGCGTTGCCCCGAGCGAGGATTACCAGAACGCCCTGTTTCTGGACTTTTTCTATCTCCTTCGTGACTACAACCTGCCTGTTACCCCGCGTGAATTTCTGGAATTCAACGAGGGACTCGAGAAGGGTCTGGTCAAGGATCTGGACGACCTCTTCGTGCTGGCCCGGCTCAATTTCGTGCGGCGGGCGGAGCATCAGGACGCCTTCGAGCGGGCCTTCGCCTTTTACTTCTTCGGAATTGACCTGCCGCCGGTGGCCGAGGGGGATTTCGAGCTGTTTCGCACGAAGCAGTTCCGCAAGTGGCTGGAGCAGGCCATCAAGCGGGGCGAAATCCCGAAGCACGCCGTGTACAACATGTCGCCCGAGGAATTGATGGCGAAGTTCTGGGACACGATGCGCGAGCAGCTTGAGGCGCATCATGGCGGCAGCAAGTGGATCGGCACGGGGGGCAACTCGCCCTTCGGGCATAGCGGGCACAGCAGCGGCGGGATGCGGGTCTACGGCGAGGGGAAGAATCGCTCGGCATTGAAGGTGATCGGCGACCGGCGGTATGTGGATTACTCCGACACGAACATGCTGCGCGGGGAAAACCTGCGGCAGGCGCTGGAATCGCTGCGGCACATGACGGACGCGGGCCCGTACAGCCGGCTGAACCTCGAGGAGACCATCCGCAAGACCGCTCGGAACGCGGGCGAGATTGACCTGGTATTTGAGCGGGACCTGCGCGACCGCATCAGCATCGTGCTGCTGATCGACAATGGCGGCTCAAGCATGCAGCCGTTTGTGGACATCACGCGACTGCTCTTCCAGAAGATGCACGGCCGCTTCGAGGACCTCGAGACCTACTACTTCCACAACACGATCTACGAAGCGGTCTATGTCGATCCGCGCCGTATCCGGAAGTATCCGATGGAGCAGATTCTTCTGCGCAAGCCCGAGACGCGCATCATCATCGTCGGGGATGCCAGCATGGCGCCGGAGGAACTGGAGTGGCCGCATGGGCAAATTGCCTGGGGCAGCAGCGACCCGCACGCGAGCACCTGGTGGCTCAACCGCATCCGCGAGCGATTCAAGCACACCTGTTGGCTCAACCCCATCCCGAAGGACGCCTGGGACCACGCCTACGGCAACTTCACCATCAGCCGCGTGCGCGACTACTTCCACATGGAAGACATGACCCTCGGCGGCATCCGCAACATGGTCGAGCACCTGAGCGAGTAGAACGCCGGGCTATTCCCCGCTTATTGGGCGGTATCCGTGTCGAACCCATCGAGATGGCAGGCGTGGACTTCGGCGTCGGACTCGGTCAGCTGGATGCCCACGCCCCCCTTCCCGCGCGCCTGCACGCCGTGAATGGAAACGCGTTGCGATGCTGCAATTTCGATCGCGGCGACGCACTCTCCGGGCACTTCGAGCTGGCTGTCGGAAAGAATGAGCCCATCGCGCCCGTGAATCTCGATACTCTTGCCCGCTTCGTTTGATTCCGGTGCGTATTGCAGACCGCGAATCATCAGGTTGCGCTGGCCCGTCCTGCCGGGGTTGAACCAGATCGCGCGGCCCGGGTTGGTTGAGCGGACATTGTTGATCTGGATGTCGTGGTACAAGGTGTTGCCGTCCTGGTAGAAACCCGTCGCAGCGCCACCCAGGATCAAGTCGCTAAAACTAAAGCCCTTGGCCTCGCTGCCGTGAAAGTGGATGCTGGCGTCGTGTTGCGGCCGATCGCCCTCGTGCCCCGCCACGGCCGTGATGATCGAGTTGCGCAGGATGAGATCCTCGGTGTCCGTGCCGTCACGAAGCGGCGCGACGGCCTGCTCGCCGTCCCAAGTGGTTTGTGCGCCGTGAATGGAATCGATCTGGAAAGAACTCGTGCCGCTGCGGCCGGTCAGGAACAGATTTTCGCACAGGATGTCCCGCCCAACGGTATCGACGAAGTGATTGTAAACATCGATGCCGTAAATGAACCCGACATAGACCCGCGCGGCGTGCGTGATGACGATGCCGTTGGTCTGCGGACTGTCGATCGCCAGGTGTGAGATGGACCAATCGTGTGCGCCGTCGTATCGCGGGGCCTGCTGGCCCTTGTTGGAAATCAGCGCGGCGCCCTCGGCGCCCTCCGGCCGCGTCCCACGCAGAACGGTCGCCGCTCCCGAGCCCATCAGGTGTACGCGCGAGGCGATGAAGGGGGTCTTATCGAGCAGGTAGGTGCCCGGCGGGATGCGCACCACGCCGCCGCCCGCGGCCTCTGCCGCGTCGATTGCCCGCTGGAAGGCGTCTCCGCATGGGGTAGCGCCGTCGCCGGCCGCGCCATGGTCCGTCACATCGAACGCGCCCGCCCCGGCCGCCAGGGCAGCCTGTGCGGGCGTCGTCGCCACCATGCCCAAAGCCGCCGCGCCCGGGGCGGATGCCATGAGAAAATTCCGTCTGGATTGCGAAGTCATATGGTCACACTCCCATCCCAATTCATGCGTTTGGGATGGAGTCTACGGCGCACGGCGGGGAAATCCAAGCGGGTTGGTGACGCGGCTCCTCAGGCGTGGTAGACTTGAAGCCAAGGAGAGTTAGCCATGAGCATCGACGAATTGACAGCCGACGCGCTCCAGTTGGACGCTGTCTCCCGCGCCAACTTGGCCAAAGCGCTGATCTCCAGCCTCGACGACCTGAGCGAGGAAGAGCTTGAGCGCCTCTGGGTGGACGAAGTGACGCGCCGCCGCCAAGCGTTGGAATCCGGGGCGGGTAAGACATCACCCTTGGATGAAGTTTTTGCGCGGCTGTATTCTGGCCGCGAGTGATTGCTCGGGTTGAGATCTATTCCGAGGCGGAGCGAGAAATCGCGGATGTCACCGTGCTTTTGGACGCGCACGATCCGGTATTGGGTTCGGATTTCTTGCATGTAACCCGGGCCGCGATAGAACAGATTAATACTTTTCCTTTCTCCGCTCCCGTCATCCACGCAACGATCCGCAAGAAAGTACTGGGGCGTTTTCCGTATATCATTTACTACTATGTCGAGGGTGATGTGCTTTTCGTGATGGCCGTGGCCCATCAGAAGCAGGCCCCATTGTATTGGTATGGTCGCGGCCCTGGCTGATAAGACACACCGCTGGCCAAATCCGATGACGGCGGGGAAATCCAAGCGGGTTGGCTACAGTTGGGCAGCATCCAAGGTTATCAGAGTTTCCTGGCTTTCGTTCATTCGTGAGAGCAACGCGACCGCCTCGGCAGCGGGACGGTTCCCGTGTGCTTCCACCCGGGCAATGTACGATTGTGCCGAGGAAACATACAGGAACCGGACGCAACCCTGCTCGTTCGTGGTGGCGGTCATCCGGCCGTACTCCTCGCCAAGCAGCGTCACCTGTTCGCCCTCGAGCGGCAGGCCATCGGCATCCACGACCAATACTTGCACATGACGCATCTCGGGAAGGATGACGGTCACATCGGCAATCGGGTTTTCGCGCGTGAGGGTTACCGTTTCTCTTGCACTAAATGTAGGCATAATCGGCGACTCCACAACGAGCTCAACGGCCGTTCCCAGTGGCAGCGGCATGATGACAGCTTCCGACATGCCGGGGCGGATGGTGAATAGTCCCTGGATGCTCATTGCCTGTATCGCTTCAAACCGCCATGAAGTCTGTGACCGCTCGAGGGCAATCGCCACCCTGATAAAGTGCGAAATGAGGTCTTCATCACCCTCCAGACGCACCCGGATGGCGCCAACACGCTCGAGGGCAAGATCAAGTTCAAAGGGTGCGTCGTCCGGTTCGATGAGGAGGGCGCCTCTTTGTGCAGTGGCTGGGTCTGGCGGCACGGGGAGGTAGCCGGGGATGCCATCCCAGCGCAAGGTCACCCGCGAGGGCGCGGGCACCATGGTTTCAGCAAGCCCGCCGGTGACTTTCAGCACACGCTCCTCTCTTCCATGCACAGGGCTGGGCCCGTGGGAAACCAACATTGTGAGCGAGCCTTCGGCCGGTGGGGCGCCCTCGGGCGCGATCAATTGCAGGCGAAACGCCCGGTCCGGGTACTGCGGCCACGAGTCGAGCGCAATCTCCACCTCGGTCACCGCGTCCACAAGATCGATTTCCATCCGCTCGGCGCCGGCCGACAGGTTCACAGTGCCGGGCGGTAGATCCTCCAGCACGAAGGTGCCTTCATACCCCTCAAAGTCAACGATTGCGGATCGGCTCAAGTGCCTGTGCGTTGAGGCCGAAAAGTCATCGGGCAGTGTCATAGAGAGCCGGACAGCCCGCGCGCCGAAAGTGAATTCACGCCCGAGGGTAGCGAGGGCGCCCGTGATCCGGCCACGGAGTACGCGTGGGGAGAGTTCGATCACCTGTTCATCGGACCAACCGGCGGGAACCTTCAGGTATTCGATCCCGAATCCGTCCGCCTGCACGACAAACCAATGGTCCTTGCTATCGTCGAGTTCATGCAGGGTGAAACGGCCGTCGCTGCCGGAAGCAATCGAGGTCTCCGGCTCCCGAGGGAAGTGCGCGGAGAACTCGCGCGGGAAGTGCTGAAACAGCGAACCAAAATCGGGGGCCACCTTGGCCCTGGCGATCGAGGTCTCCGGCTCCCTGGACGAGTGAACGGAAAATTCGGATCCGAGGTGGCGAGAGGGCGAACCAAAATCGGGAGCCACCTTGGCCCCGGCGATCGGTTGCCCGGAGCGCGCATCCACCACACGCCCCTGAAATGGCCGGTCCGCACGCAGGGTCCACACGAGGGTGTCATTCGGTTCGACGACGAGGTTCTGACTGTGCTCCCGCATGTAGCCGGGGTGGTAGACCTCGATATCCGTGGGAATCGCCACCGAGCCTTGCGGGATGGATATCAGACCGTCTTCATCCGACTCGAACTGCATCGGGCTCGTGGAGACTGTGGAATCACCGAAGTTCACCACTACTTGCGCCGTGACACCGGCAATCGGCGTACCGCTCTCATCCACGAATTGAACATGCGCGGGTACGACCGGCTCAAGGGGAATCCGTACACCATCCGTCGTGGCGTCGGCAGGAAGCGTGACGGGGCCATGGACCGTCGGCGCATATCCAGGCGCAAGCACAAGGATGGTGACTTCACCCGCCACCGGCAATTCGGCGTGAAACGCATTGCCATCAAATGAAAGATTGATACCAAAACGATTGACACCATCGGGCGAGACGATGTTCATCGAGCCCATGGTGCCAGGGGGAACCGTGCCGCCATCCCCGAGGTACACCTCCCCATCCATACGGATGGTCAGCCGCGAAGGGTAGTTGAAGTGGCGGTCAGGCCCCGACGACCTATCCGCCTGCAACGCTTCCAAGGCCGCGATTCGCTCGGCATCGCTGGGGGCGGCATCCGCCGCCGCCCCGGACATCGACACTCCCGGACATGCGAGAGCCACCAGCACGAATGCTACCGCGTACACCTTCATTGCGAATGTCTCCCACATAGGTTCACCAATGGATGAACATAAACTACACCTGCGCCCAGTGTATCCTAGTGAGAGCGATCTGTCTAGAACCCGCCTGCAAATTGAACGGTGCATGTGTCATCATCGGTTGCACGACGCGCCATACCCCGAAAAGTCTTCGAATAACCCGTGCTCAATCGATGGAAAGGCTCCCCGCCATGCAGATCCCTCGCCCCCTCCTGATGATCGCCGTCCCCTTCATTGTCGCCCTCCCCGCTTTCGCGCACTCGTTTGAGGGCGTCGTCATCCGCGTTGGTGGCGAAGCGACGACCGTCGAGCGGCGGGTGGCGGACTTGCTCGCCAAGCGCTTGACGGAGCCGGCGGGCTTGCCGGTGCGGGTGGAGTCCGAATCCGAAGCGGGGGAAGTGGCCTCGGGCGCGCTGCTCGTTTTGCTGGGTAATCCGGCACACCACGCGTCGATTCGCGAGGTGTTTTATCAGCACCGCATCCCCGAATTCACGGAACTTGCGCCCGGCCCGGAGGGTTTCCTGCTTCGCTCGTTTTTTGATGCCGACCCGCCGATGTTGCTCGCGGCGGGCATTGATGATCGGGGCAATCTATACGCCGTGGGGGAACTGCTGCGGCGGGCGGTTATCGAAGCAGACGCCCTCACACTGCCCGACGCAATCAACATCCGCACGGCGCCGGCCTTCGAGGTGCGCGGCACGCAGTTCGGGCAGAGCCATGTCGCACGCAATGTCGCCGGTGTGCGCCCATGGACGGAGGAAGAGACGCAGCGGGTCATCCTCGATTACGCCCTCGCCGGTGCGAATGTATTTTCTGACAAGGGGGATTACCGCCCGTTCCTCGAGTCGTACGGCCTGATGTCGCAAACTGGCTTCGGGGCCAATACCGGCAACGGACCGCCGGAGTGGGAGGCAGAGGAATCGATTGGCCGTCTGGGCTATGTCTGCCTGTCCGTACCCGAGGCGGTCGCGGCGCAGTTGGCGCGCTTCGAGGAGTTCGCCGAGTCGAGCCCGCCGGCCGAGTTTTTGAAATTTCACGGCGGCGACGGTGGCGGTTGCGAATGCGACCTGTGCGCGCCGTACGGCGGGACTTTCATCAAGGTCGTCGAGCAGATGGCGGAGATATGGCACCGGCATCACCCCGATTCGCGCGTCTATTTCACCAATCAGAAATTCGACAACGAGGGCGACCTCGCCATTCTCGAGTACCTTCGCGAGGAACCGCGCGAATGGCTATGGGCGTGGGGATATGGCCCCGGCTCGGACGCGATGAGCTGGCAACCGGGCCACCGCCAGAATCACCGCATGGATCTCTTCCGCTACCCCGGGTTCGGGCCGTATTCACGCTACAACCACGAGCTCCTGCATCAATTGCCGCCCGAGCAGGTGCTGGTCTATTACAACGAAATCACGCACTGGCGCTACTCGCAGCACGGCTACATCCAGATGTACCCGCGCGCCGACAAGGACGGCCATCTGCCCCCGCACTGGAACCACGCCCTCTACGAGCGCCGGCCGGACCAGGCCCTCACCATGGTCTACGACCGCCTGACCTTCTACGCATGGCCGCGCTTCTATCACTGGTTGTTCGGCGAGGTCGTCCGCTACGGCGTCGGCGATATCACGCACTCCAGCGGCCACCACGACCATTTTAATAATTGGATGTGGCAGCGGCTCTTATGGAATCCGCAACTTTCGCTTGAAGCAGTCGTGGATGAGTACACACGCACATGGTTTGGCCCCGAGGCCGCCCCGCTGATGGCCGAGGCCTTGTTCCTGCTCGAGGAGAATATGGAGGAAGTCCCGGACACGGCCATCGCAGAGAAGGACGGCATCGATCGCTACTACGACTTGGTGAAGGAGGCCGGGGAGCGTATCCCCGCGCATCACATGGCGTCCCATTGGCTTTGGCGCGAATACATGCAGAAGGGGGCATTGGACCTGTACATCAAGCTTGCGGTCATCGAGCAACAGGCGTTGCAGGAGCGTATTGAGGCGCGGGTGGCAAGCGTCCTCGACGAGGGCAACATCAACGATGCCATCGCCGACATACTCCCATGGTTCGACGAGCCGCTGGAGACGCCACAGATGGCCGAGTTGCGTGAGGAGGCCCGGCAGTTGGGCGAGGAAAGCAACGAGATATTCGGCGTTCGCAACGAGGGCTATTTTAATTTGGACGGCCGCGATTACATTGGTCTGGGCTGGCTCCAGCGGCAGTTGGAGCGCGCGCGCGATGCATCCGGCGACGAACAACGCGAATTGCTACGCATGATCGTCGCGTATGCGGACCCGGGCGAGGGTGGCCATTACGACAACTTCGGCACGGCCAATCCCGCCCCGAATGCGGTGTTCGGCTACCCCTACGACCACGGCCAGCCGTATGTGCGCGAAATGTTGAGCGAAGCCAACCGTCCCAGCCAACGCTCGATGCATTTCACGCAGGACGAAGAGCAGGGCGTCACCATCGAGTACCGCGACCTCGATCCGAGCGCAACCTATCGCATCCGCTTCACATTCGTGCGCCCATGGTTTCAGGAGCGCTACGACTTCCGGATGAACCAGAAACGCCAAGACATCTACGCCAACGACGAGTTGCTGGCCGAGTTGGTCGAACTGCCCCTGCAAATGAGCGACTTCTTCGAGTACGACATCCCCCAAGAACTCACGAAGGACGGCACCCTCGTCATCCGCCTCGAGAAGGATCCCGAGGTTGCCACGGGCGATCGCGTCACCGTCGAGCAATGGCGCAACAGCGGCGGCTGGGGCACGCTCGTCTCCGAGGCCTGGCTGATGAAGCAGGAAGGGGACTAACCACAGAGGCACGGAGAGCACGAAGGGACTTTTGCGAGAGGGCGAGCCGGGGCCTTGCGCAATCGGCCGTTCTGGACTACACTTTTGATATGAAGAACGCTGTCTCCATCCCGGATGAATTGCTCCAGCAGGCCGATCGCGTGGCCCAAAGCACGGGCAAGTCCCGCAGTGAGTTGGTTCGAGAAGCCCTTACGGACTATCTCACCCGCAATGACCCGGACGCCATTACACAGGCCATGAATCAGGTCTTGGACACCGTCGACTCACCACCGGAAGAGTTCGTCGCGACCGCGAGCGACCGTGTGCTCCGGCGAACCGAGTGGTAATCAAGCAGGGCGAGGTCTGGTGGGCTGAACTACCGGCTCCGCTGGGTTCTGAACCCGGTTTTCGTCGACCGGTTGTCGTGATTCAGGGCAATCCACTGAATCGTAGCCGCCTTGCCACTGTAGTTGTTGTCCCGTTGACAAGCAACTTGCGGTGGTCAGCGGCGCCGGGGAATGTCCAACTTACGCCCAATCAGACCGGGTTACCCAAGCACTCCGTCGCCTTGGCCGCACAAGTCGTTACAATTGATCGATCGATTCTTGTTGAGCGTAGTGGGGAACTTCCAGCAGGCAAGCTGAACCTCGTACTGGCCGGACTGGATGTCGTGCTGGACCGCTAGATATTCACGCACGCACCATAGCCACTTCCCTCTCCGTGCTCTCCGTGCTCTCCGTGCCTCTGTGGTTACTTCCTTCCCCGTACTCAACCACCACCTTCCGCACGGCGCTCACAGCCGAAGGCGCAATTCGTGGAAACCATAGATGTGCGCGAAGAGAATCGCCCAGATTTCGTCGAATTACCGGCGCAACTCGAGAACGGTATCCGCGATGAACTCCTCGTCGATGGTCTCGGTGTCGACGATGCTGTAGAAGAGGTCGGCCTTCTCCTTGAAGGCCTTGAGGCCGCGAAGGCATTCGGCGATTTCATCGCGGCTGGCGTCGGGGCACTTGTAGCGAAGGCCGACGCGGCGCATAAGGTCAACGGCGAACTCGTGCTGATTGTCCTGCAGGCGCGTCATGGCGAAGATGCCGAGCGCGACGAGGTCGCCGTGGAGGAAGTGACGGCGGGTGAGGTGCTCCATGTGGTAGCAGACGATGTGCTCGGAGCCTTCCTCGGGCCGACTGCTGCCCAGGCGCGCGCAGAACTCCACTTCAATGCGGAACAAGTCGATGATCGCATCGATGCCACGCGGGGTAACTCGGTACACCTCCTCGGACTCGATATCCAGCCGGTTGAGGCAGTCCTGCGCCTGCTGGGCGATGTGCGCATCGTATTTTTCACCCTCGTCCTTGAAGGCCAGCTTCCAATCGTGCAGGGCGGTCACGATGCTGGCAATGTCGCACGCCCCCGCGCGGTTCAACTCGGGCGGGGCCTGCTGAATGAGGTCGTAGTCGATGATCAACTCCTCGGGGAAGATGTCGGCGACATAGGTGACCTTCTTGTCGATGCGAATGGCCACGGTGTTCGTCAGCGGCGCGTCAACGGAGACGATGGTCGGAGCGAGAATCATGCGGCAGCCGCGCTTCCACGCGAGGTACTTGGCAGTGTCCATGCAGGAGCCGCCGCCAATGCCGACGACGATGTCGCAACCGGGAAGCACCTCGTCCAGACCCTCGACCGTTTCCTGGTCCATGTCGGTCACGAAGTGGACATGGTCCGGCGTCCAGCCAATGTGCTTCTCCACGAGCTTCCATGGCTCTTCCATCGTGATGGCCACGACCCGGCCGGGAAGGTCCTTGAGGGCCTTGGTTGCGTGGTGTCCGGATTCAATCCTGGGGGCGACATAATCAGCCATGGCGGGCGTTCTTCCTTTTTTAGGATGCGTTTGGAAAACGGCTTGAATTCTAGCAAATCCACCCGCCGGCAACCACAGAAGGTGCGAAAAAATCCGCAATTCTGTGGACAAGCCGCGGGAATCGGGCGTACACTTCCAAAGAGATTATTGGGAACCAAGGCAACTCCGGGAGGCCGCATGTCCACGCTGTCATCATCTACTTTGGCCCTGCATGGCGGGGATCCCATACGGCCGAAGGCCAAGCCGTGGCCCTTGTGGCCCATCGTCGGCGAGGAGGAGCGCGTTGCGCTCAATGCCGTGTTCGACAGCGGCGCGTGGTTCTACGGCGATCGCGTGCGGCAGTTCGAGACGGATTACGCCGCGTTCCAGAAGGCCGCCCATTGCGTCACCTGCACCAGCGGCACCGTGGCGGCGGAAGTGGCCATGATGGCCTTGGGGGTGGGCCCGGGCGACGAGGTCCTCGTGCCGCCCTACACCTTCGTGGCAACCGCGATGACCGTGGCCCGCGTGGGCGCCACGCCGATTTTCGTGGATGTGGATGACTCGTGGTGCATGAACCCGGATCTCATCGAGACGGCCATCACCCCGCGCACGAAAGCCATCATGCCGGTGCACTTTGGCAGCCGCGTGGCGGACATGGACCGCATCAACGCCATTGCGGAGAAGCACGGCTTGCTCGTGATCGAGGATGCCTGCCACTCCTGGGGCTCGCAGTGGAAGGGCAAGGGCACGGGCGCGCTGGGCACCTGCGGCGTGTTCAGCTTTCAACAATCGAAGAACTTGTCCTCGGCGGAGGGTGGGTGCATCCTCACGGACGACGAGGACCTCGCGGACCGTTGCCGCTCGATCACCAACTGCGGCCGCGCCAAGGGCGGCGCATGGTTCGAGCATGCGATCATCGGCACGAACGCGCGGATGACGGAGTTTCAGGCGGCCCTGTTGAATGCACAGCTCACGCGGCTCGAGGAACAGACCCGGCGCCGCGCGGCCATGGCCGATGCGATCACGGCCGGGCTGTCCGAAATCGAGGGACTCACGCCGCAGCCGGGCGATGAACGCATGACCCGACGCGCGTATCACCTCTACTGCCTGCGGATCGACCCGGATGCGTTCGGTTGCTCACGGGAGTCGCTGGTGAAGGCCGCCGAGGCCGAGGGCCTGCCGCTGTCGACGCTCTACGCGCTGCCGCTGTACAAGCAACCCATGTTCGACCATGTGCCGGGTCACGACTACACGCAGGACCACTGCCCGGTGACCGAGGATTTGTGCGACCGCAGTGCCGTGGCCTTTCACCACCGATTTCTGCTCGGGCCGGAATCGGATTCAGCGGATATCGTGGCGATTTTTCAGCGAGTCAAGGAGCATGCCGACACGCTTGCGTAGGAAGCCAGACTTTAACTCAGGGCGATTTGCGAACACAGGGCGATACACGGCCGGCCTCCCGGTCCGCCCCGGAGGAATTGGACGCCATGGCGCAATTGGAAGACTCGGAAAAATCGGTTCATCTCAGCCTCGAGAAGATTTTGTCGTACGCCGTCAAGCACGGCGCATCCGACATTCACATCACCGTGGGCAGTCCCCCTGCCATCCGGGTGGACGGCTCCATCCGCTTCGTCGGCGATACGCACCTCACGCCGGAGGACACCGATCGTTTTCTCCGCGCCCTGTGCGATGAGAAGAAGCTGGATGTGTTCCTCGAAACGGGCGACATGGACCTTGCCCACAGCGTTCCCGGCCTGGGCCGGTTCCGCGTGAACATCATGATGCAACGCGGCTCCGTGGGCATCGTCATGCGCCATGTGAAGGCCAAGATCCTCGATTTCGACACGCTCAACCTGCCGCCGGGCGTCGAGAAGGCCGCTGGCATTCCCCGTGGGCTCGTGCTCATCACGGGCACGACCGGTTCGGGTAAATCGACCACGCTGGCCTCGATGATCGACAAGATCAACCAGACGCGGCGGATGCACATCGTCACGCTCGAGGATCCCATCGAGTTCCTGCACATGAACAAGAAGAGCATCATTTCGCAACGCGAGGTGGGCATCGACACGCGGGACTTCCGCGTCGCCCTGCGCGCGGCCATGCGCGAGGACCCGGATGTGATTCTCATCGGTGAGATGCGCGATGCGGACACCTTCCAGGCCGCCATGTCCGCCGCGGAAACCGGTCACCTCGTGTTCAGTACGCTGCACACGACGAACGCCATGCTCACCATCGACCGTATCCTCGACCTGTTCCCCTCCACGCAGCAGGCGCAGATCCGCTCCCAGTTGGCCCTGCAATTGAAGGCCTCCATCGCCCAGCGCCTCATTCCCTCGGCGGATGGCAAGGGCCGCGTGCCGGGCGTTGAGGTGATGTTCACCAGCCCCGCCATTGCCGCGCTGATTCGTGACAACGACCTCAAGCAGATTCCCAACGCCATTGCCGGTGGTACCGAGCAGGGCATGCAGACCTTCAACATGAGCCTGGCGAAATTAATCAAGGCCAAGCTCATTACCGAGGAAGAAGGCATGTGGAACTCGGACAATCCCGAGGAACTCAAGATGAACCTCCAGGGAATTTACCTGTCGCAGAACCGCGGGGGTATCCTCAAGCGGTAGCGTTGCATCTGATCCGATACCGAGCAAAAAGCACCGGCGCGAAGCCCCGAGGGGACTTCGCGCCGGTTTTACTTTGAGTTAGTGTTGGCCGGGCTGGCTCAGCCGGGCGCGCCCGGGGTTGCGTCGCCATCGCCGCCGGCCACCTTCGAGCCGTAATCCGGGAAGGTATTCGGCACCACCGTCATTTCCGTCGAGTAGCTCTTGTTGGACAGCGGCGGGTTGGACGGAAAGCGCACCTCCACGAAGTAGGCCTTCCAGCCGGTTTCAGGCATGTCGGGCGTGACGGTGACCGAGTTGCCGTTGGCCTCAAGCACGGTGGATTCGAAGCGGGAATCGCGGAAATCACGCGTGGCGGAAGTCGCTTCCCACAGCACGGGCGTACCGCTGGACCCTTCCCACTCCACGCTGATGGAACCGTCGCCGTTCTTGGTCCAATCAAGCGTGGGCAGGGGCGTGCCGGTCAGGAAGGACTGGTAGAACGCGAGAATCGGATTGACCACATTCAAGGAGAGGCCGTGGCCGGCGTTCGGGTCATAGAAGAGCCATTTGTCGCCCACGAGTTCGGGGAAGTACAGGCTCGACGAATCCACCGACCAATAGGGGTCATTCGAGCCAAGCACCACCAGCTTCGGGATGGTGATCTGGTCGATATAGGAGTATGGGTCCACGATCGAAAGCAGCTGCTGACCCTCGGCCGACATCATGCGGTCCTGCAGGCCCCGCTCGGTGTAATCCTGAATCTGCTCGCTGTACTCGCCGTATGAGCGCAACTGGTGCTCGGTCTGGGCAGGCATGTTCAGCGTATCAATGACCATCGGCGCGATGGCCGCCACGCGCGGATCCGCCGCCGCCGAGAGCCATGTCGTCCAGCCGCGCTTTGAGGCGCCTGCCACCAGGAATTGCGACACATTCGCATTCGACTTCTCGGCGGTCACCTCGGTCACGGCGTCCATCGCGCGCACGGCACTCTTGACCATGGGCAGCAGCAGGGGCCAATCCGACTCGCCGGTTTCGAGGAATTGCTCGTAGGTGTGGGCGATGAGGTCATCCTCGTACATCCCGTCGTAGAGCGGTTGATTCGGAACCTGTTCAATAACGGCGCAAATCGCCCCGGTCTGCGCGGCGATCATGGTCAAGGCTTGCGCTTCCTGCGAGTTCTCCCGCGGGCCGCCGTCCCGGTTGTTTCCACCGGCGATCATCAGCATCGCCTTGTCCGTGTGCTTGAGTTCCTTCGGCACGATAACGCTCAGCCAGTGGGTCCACTCGATGCCGCGCCAGGTCTGCGAGACCAGCCGAACGCTGTAGCCGGTGGCAACGCCGAGGTCCCTTTCGGCCTCGATGCTCCACGCGTAGCTGTCGTCCGGGGTGTTGATATAGGTTTTCAGGTCGGCGTGTGCCATGAGCGGCAGCAGCAGCGCGCAGGCCGCCGCAAGCCATTGAATGCGAAGCATATCCGAATCCTCCTTCGGTCTGAGGGGTTTACATTGGGAGCCTAGCGTTAGACAAGGCTCCAATCCGGCTGGTTTCACCTACACCGGCCGGTCATAAATCGTTACTGCGCCTTCCTCCGGGTCGTGCACCACGATGCCGGAGGCGCCCAGCGTCGCGGTGACGGGCGCACCCAAACCCCGCTGAGTATACGCATAATTGCGGGCGCACACCTCCCGGGCGGCATGCACGATGAGCACGGAGAGGCGCCCTTCCTCGGCATCGGGGTAGGTGCCCTGCAAATCCTTGAGGGACTTGCCCAAGAACTTCATCTCGGCGATTTTCACCAGGTTCACCACCAGCGAATCCACCCCGTAGCCCACAAAGGCCGCGCTGCCGTCCTCGCGGAGCACATCGCGGGTCATGTGGGTGTTACGGGTCTGCGTGCCCTCGCCCGCCGCGTGATACCGCAAGCCGCGGTATTGCGAATCGGACTCATACATCCCATTCGTGCCCACGAGGCGGCTCTCCTGGTTAACGGGGCCCTCGAACTCGTCGGGCGTGATCCAGTTGTTGATGAAGTCTATGAACATGCCGTTATCGAACTGCACTTTCACCTGCACGGCGTCGAACGCATCCATGCCGTACTCCTCGAGGAGCTTGCGCTTCTGCCCGACGGCGTAGACCGTCACCGGCTTCACCCCGAAGCACGCGATGAACAGGTCCGTCCAGTGGCAGCCGACATAGCTGAACGGATCGCTCTGCTCGGCCCACTTTCGGAATACCTTCGTCGATACCTCCAGCGGCTCCTCCAGCATGGCCATGCCGTACAAAGGCGTGCCGATGCGCTTCGAGAGGTCGTCCCGCACGCGCAGGTGGTCCGGGTCGTAGCGCTTGTGCATGTCCACGCCGACCAGCCGCCCCGCTTTTTCGGACGCCGCGATAATCGTGTCGGCCTCGTTGGCATCGAGCGTCATCGGCTTTTCCGTGATCACATGCACGCCCCGCTCCAGCGCGGCGAGAATCGGCGGGCCGTGGAGATGGTCCGGCGTGGCGACGGCGAGCACATCGAGGTCGGGAAAATCGTTGAGAATGTCCAGCCAGGGCGTCTCGCCGTGGTAGACGGCGAAGTCCAGCCCGAGTTTGCGGTATTCCTCACGCACCCGCTCGCAGGATGTTGGCGTATTCGTCGCCAAGGCCACGAATTCGACCTCGATATCGCCCAGCTCCCGGGCTTTGTCGTCCAGCCCGAGCCGCCCGAGCCAGGGCAGGAGGCCATTCCGGTGTGCCTGGAGGTAGGTCCGCATGTGGACATCCCCGCCGAACATCCCCGCGCCCACGAGGGCCACCTTGAGTTTCCGCGCCATGCTGGTCTCCTTGCCGGTATCGTTGCGGGTGTCGCTGCCAAGCGGCGCAGCATACCAAGCGGGCCCCCGCTTGTTGAACTCCGGCCGGTTGCCCCGTATCCTCACGGATTGAATACATAACCCGGGGAGATTTCCATGAAAGTCGTTCAGATACAGGGCAGCTTCGGCATCGATAACCTCGCCGTCGTCGATCGGCCCGACCCGTCCCCCGGCCATGGCCAGGTCGTCGTGCAGGTGCATGCCGCCTCGCTCAACTACCGCGACCTCATGACCGTGTCCGGTTTCTACAACCCGAAGCAGCCCCTGCCGCTCATCCCCTGCTCGGACGGCGCCGGCGAGGTCATTGCCTTGGGCGAGGGCGTTACGCGGGTCAAGGTGGGCGATCGCGTCGCGGGAAGTTTCGCGCAGGGCTGGATTGCCGGAAAGCCGACGCCGGAAAAACTCCTGGCCACCACCCTCGGCGGTCCGTTGGATGGCATGCTCGCCGAGCAGGTCTGCCTTGATGAGGAGGGCGTCGTCCATATCCCCGAGCATTTGTCCTACGAGGAAGCTGCCACGCTTCCCTGCGCCGCGGTGACGGCCTGGAGCGCGCTGGTGCGCCATGGAAGCGTCAAGGCGGGCGACACCGTGCTCGCGCTGGGTACCGGCGGCGTGTCGATTTTCGCCCTGCAATTCGCCAAGCTGCTCGGCGCCCGGGTCATCATCACCTCCAGCGATGATGGCAAGCGCGCCCGCGCCACCGACCTAGGCGCAGATGTCACCATCAACTACCGCACCGAGCCGGACTGGGCCAAGGCGGTGCGCAAGGCCACCGGCGGCATCGGGGCGGACCACATCATCGAGGTGGGGGGCGTCGGCACGCTGGAGGCCAGCACGAAATGCGTCGCCATGGGCGGCCATATCAGCCTTATTGGCGTGCTCTCCGGGGCCGAGTCGCCCCTGAACCTCACGCGCGCGTTGATGCAGGATGTCCGCATCCAGGGCGTCATCGTCGGTCCGCGCGAGACCTTCGAGGAGATGAACCGGGCGATTTCCCAGCATGCGCTGCGCCCGGTGATCGATACCGTTTTCGAAATGGCCGACTGCCAGGCCGCCTTCCACCACATGGCGGAAGGGAAACATTTTGGCAAAATTGTCGTCAAAGTAAGTGCATGAACGGCACTACCAAGGAGTTTTGTTCCATGAAACGCATGATTGTACGCGCATTGATCGGCACGGCCGCCCTGTCCTTCGGCTTTGCCGCCTCGGCCCAGCCCGAAGGGGACGGCTGGCGCTCCCTCTTCAACGGCGAGGATCTCACCGGCTGGACGAGCGTCGAGGCCGACCCGCCCATCTGGAGCGTGGTCGACGGCACCATTGACTGCCAACCCCGCACGGATGTCCCCGGTGAAAAGTCGCTGTGGAGTGAGGAGTCCTTTGGCGATGCCATTTACCACATCGAGTGGCGCATTGTGGACACCCCCGGCCCGACCTACCCCGCCCCCGAGATTCTGCCCGATGGCAACGAGGCCCGCGATGAGAACGGCGATATCATCATCCACGATATCCAGAACGCGGACAGCGGGATCTACCTGCGCGGCGAATCGAAGGCACAGGTCAATATCTGGTGCTGGCCGATTGGCTCCGGCGAGGTGTATGGATACCGCACCGATCGCGGTCAGCCCGACGAAGTCCGCGCCGGCGTGACCCCCACGAAGAACATGGACAATCCCATCGGCGAGTGGAATACCTTCGTGATCCACATGATCGGTGATCGCCTGACGGTTGAATTGAACGGCGAGACTATCATCGAGGATGTGCAGCTCCCCGGCGTTGCCGATGAGGGCCCCATCGCCTTGCAGCATCACGGCGGTTTTAATCCTGAGACCGGCGAGTGGAGCAATTCATCCAGCCTCGTGCAGTTCCGTAATCTCTATGTGAAAGAGGTGGAGTAAGGGTTCAAGTCCCCTCGACCTTTACAAAGCAACTGAGTACCGTGCACCCTGTTCATCTCAACAATGGACAGGGTGCACGGACGCTTAATCGGCACAGGAGGAGCATGGCATGCAAGGTAACTCGTGGAAACAGGTATTCGGGGCACTGATTTTCACCCTGGCGGCCGCTTCTGTCCATGCCTCATCCATCGACCTCACCAACGCCACCATCGTCGTCCGCTCGGGTGAGCTTTCCCCGGGCGAGAGCATTGCGCCGGTGGTCCTGGCGGAGGAAATGGAGAAACGCACGGGAATCGCCTGGGACATCGCGGCCGACTTCCCGGAAGCGGGAGCGGTCATCGTGATTGGCTCGCGTGCGGAGGGCGGCGATTGGCCCGAGCCTCTGCCCGATGCCATCCCGAGTGACGGCGATGCGACGCTCTCCGAGGGCTTCGCCATCCACACCGAATTGCACGACGACCGCCCGATCGTCTGGCTCCTCGGTGCTGATGGACCCGGAACGCTCTTCGCCGTCGGTCACCTCATGCGGCATCTCTCGTGGGCGCCTGGCGCCGTTACCCTCTCTGCGCCGCTGGACATCGCGACGGCCCCGGCCTACCCCATTCGCGGCCACCAGTTGGGCTACCGATACCACTCGAATACCTACGACGCCTGGGACGACGCCCAATACGAGCAATACATCCGCGAGCTGGCGCTGTTCGGCTCGAACGCTATCGAGCAGATTCCGTTTCAGGATGACCGCGAAAGCCCGCACTATCCCTTGAGCCGACGCGACATGAACCGCCGTTTGAGCGAAATCTGCGCCGAATACGAGGTGCAATACTGGCTGTGGGTCCCCGCGGGCGACCTCACCGACGACGAGGTCTATGCTGGCCATCTCGCCGAGCACGAGGAGTTGTTCGACGATTGCCCGCGCATCGACGCGCTGTTCTTTCCCGGCGGCGACCCGGGAAACAATCCGCCGGACCTCGTCATGCCGTATTTGGAGGACCTCGCCGAGCAACTGCTCGAGCGGCACCCCGAGGCGAAAATTTGGGTGTCGCTGCAGGGCTTCAGCGAGGACGATGCCGAATTCGTGCAGGCCTACATCGACGAGCACGAACCCGCGTGGCTGGGCGGACTCGTCTCAGGCCCGGGCAGTCCCCCGATCAAGGAGACGCGCGAACGACTCCACCCGGATTACGGTCTTCGCCACTACCCGGACATCACCCACACGGTGCGCGCGCAATACCCGACCCCGTGGTGGGACCCGGCCTTCAATGTGACCTACGGCCGCGAGCCCACGAACCCGGAGCCGCTCCGCTACGCGCATATCCACAACTGGTTCGCGCCGTATACGGCCGGCAGCATCTCCTACAGCGATGGCATCAACGATGACATCAACAAGGTGGTGTGGAGCCGCCGCGGGTGGGACCCGGACGAACCCGTGCGCGACATCCTGCTGGGCTACACGCGCGTGTTCTTCGGCGGGGCCGTGGCGGAGGAAGCGGCCGACGGCATCCTCGGACTCGAAAGCAACTGGCGCGGCCCGATCGGCGACAACGGCGCGATCGATGCCGTCGCCACGCTCTGGCGCGATCTGGATGCGCGTGCGCCGTATTTGTCCGGCGATTGGCGCTGGATGCTGTGCCAGATGCGCGCGGAGTACGATCAATACACGCGCCACCGATTCTTTTACGAGCAGAATCTCGAGCAGCAGGCGTACGCCACCCTTCGCACGCTCGCAGAGGAGGCCCCCCTTGACGCTATCCACGCCGCGAGAATCATCCTCGAGCGCGGGGAGACCGAGCGCATCCATCAAGACCAATACGCCCGCATTGTCGCCCTCGGCGATGCGCTGTTCGACACGATTGGCATGCAGACGAGCGTCGAGCGACATCAATCCAGCGGAACCCAACGCGGCTGCGTGCTCGACCTCATCCACTACCCCCTGTTCAATCGCTGGTGGATCGAGGACCAATTTGAGGAGATCGCCGAACTCGAGGATGTGGAGGAGATGACCGAGCGCCTGCTCACCATCGCGACATGGGAGAACCCAGGCCCCGGCAGCTTCTACGACGATATCGGCAATGTCTCGGCGAGTCCCCGCCGGCTTGTCATCGAAACCACGGACACCGACCCCGAGTTACGCCGCATCGGCAACGCCGGGTTCATGTGGTGGGACAGCGGCTACAGCCGCACGCGGCCGAGTTGGCAGAGCTACCAATCACGCTCGCCCGGCCTTCGTTACGAAGGGCTCGACCCCGAAGCCACCTACACCCTGCGCGCCACCGGCATGGGCGAACCGATTGTCATGGCGAACGACGAAGTGCTCACGCGAATCGAGGGCGAGCGCGCCGAGATCGGCGAATTCATGCACTTTGAGGTTCCGCAAGCAGCCTATGAAGACGGTATTCTCATAATTTCGTGGGACCGCCCGGACGAAAGCCACCTCAACTGGCGCCAGCACTCGCGATTGACGGAGGTGTGGCTACTGAAGGAGTAGGGGCAGAAAATTGGGGACAGTAACCATTTATTGCAGGAGTTCGTGTTGAGCGATGTCAGGTCCGCGGGAGC
>ERZ869909.624-NODE-624-length-37466-cov-74.646955_pt1 | contig 37466 bp, 41 predicted proteins | sample MGYA00520892_ERZ869909 | MGnify/ENA primary metagenome ERZ869909 (study PRJEB32215, sample SAMEA104723947) | bioreactor metagenome | biome: bioreactor; feature: anaerobic bioreactor; material: water | place: China | collected 2015-03-12 ...
CCTGGGCGCGCCGGATCGTGGCGCGTTTCGAGATGATCTGAGTAAAGGAGCCGGGACATGGCGACGCTGGTTTTATCTGCGGTTGGTGCGGCGGTGGGTGCGAATGTCGGCGGCGCCGTGCTGGGCCTGTCAGGCATGGTGATCGGCCGCGCGGTGGGGGCCACGCTGGGCCGGGTGATTGACCAGCGGGTGCTGGGATTGGGTTCTGGCGCGGTGGATCACGGGCGGATCGAGCGGTTGCGGGTGACTGGTGCGGGCGAGGGTGTAGCGCTGCCGCGCGTTTGGGGCCGGATGAGGGTGGCGGGGCATGTGATCTGGGCCTCGAACTTCGAGGAGATGCCGGGGCGGTCGCGCCGCACCAAGGGCGGGCTGGGGCCGCGCGTGACCGAGGAGACGCGCTACACGATCAGCGTGGCGATTGCGCTTTGCGAGGGCGAGATCACCGGGCTGGGCCGGATCTGGGCCTATGGCGAGGAGATCAGCCGCTCCGATCTGAACCTGCGGCTGTACCGGGGCACCGATGATCAGGAGGTCGACCCAAAGATCGAGGCGGTCGAGGGTGCGGGCGCTGCGCCTGCCTATCGGGGCACGGCCTATGTGGTGATCGAGGATCTGGATCTTGGCCCTTACGGTAACCGCCTGCCCAGCTTCGCCTTTGAAGTGTTGCGCGCAGCGCAGGCGCCCGAGGCGCTGACCCTGCAGGAGGTTGTGCGCGCCGTTGCCTGGATGCCGGGGTCTGGTGAATACGCTTTGGCGACCGAGCCGGTTCTGTTGCAGGACAACCCCTCGGCGGAAGACGAGGAATGGGCCGCGCCGATGAATGGCCTGCCTGCTTTCGATGTCGCCGGGGAGGCACAGCAGGCCAATGTGAATTCTCCGTCGGGGCTGACCGACTTCGAGACGGCGCTGGACATGCTGGGTGAGGAACTCCCGCAGGTGCAGTCGGGGCTGCTGATTGTCTCGTGGTTTGGCGATGATCTGCGCTGCGGAGAATGCGCCATCCGGCCCAAGGTGGAATATGCGGGGCGTGAGGGAACCAACCAGCCTTGGCTTGTGAGCGGGTTGACGCGGGCCGATGCGCAGGAACTGGCGCGGCTGGGCGATGACCCGGTTTACGGTGGCACGCCCTCGGATATCTCGGTCATGCAGGCGATTGCGGCGATGCAGGCGGCGGGGCAGAAGGTGGTGTACTATCCCTTCATCCTGATGGAACAACTGGCGGAAAACGGGCTGCCAGACCCCTGGACCGGCGCCGATGACCAGCCGCCCTTGCCCTGGCGCGGGCGCATCACGCTGTCGGTGGCGCCGGGCCGCGAGGGCTCGCCGGATCGCAGTGCAGCGGCAGAGGCCGAGGTGGCTGCGTTTTTCGGCACGGTGGGGCCGGGGGATTTCATCATCGGAGAGGGTACGGTGGATTACGCCGGCCCGGATGAATGGAGCTATCGCCGCTTCATCCTGCATCAGGCCGCGCTTTGTGTGGCGGCGGGGGGCGTGGATGCGTTCTGCATCGGCTCGGAGATGGTGGCGCTGACCCAGATCCGCGGCGCGTATGACAGCTTTCCGGCCGTGGAGCAGATGATCGCGCTATTGTACGATGTCCGCGCCATTCTTGGCCCTGATGTCAAGCTGACCTATGCCGCCGACTGGAGTGAGTATTTCGGCTACTCGGACGGTGCCGGGAACCGGTATTTCCATCTGGACGCGCTTTGGGCCGATGAGGACATCGACTTCATCGGTATCGACAATTCCGTGTCCTTCCAAATTTTTCCTTTTACCCACCCTAATGGGGTTGTCTATCTATTTGATTTCTTGACAGAATTTCTGGATTGGGTATTGGGGACCTGTGCGGAGCTTGGTTCCCCGTAAGGTCTCAGAGAAGGTCTGGAAAGGAGAGGCGTATGCCGGTCAAGTTGACGCAAGCCAAGGTCAAGGAACTGATGGAAAGCAGCCCGCCCGGGAGCTTGCACTACGATGCGGAGGTGCCTGGGCTTCGCCTAGTGGTGGGTCGCAAGTCATCGAGTTACAAGCTTGTCGGCCGCATCAATGACGGGTCGGCCCTCTACGTCACACTGACGATTGGCAGGTGCAACGAGGTCAGCCTGAAGGACGCCCGTAAGGAGGCCATTGAGCTAAGGCAGGCGCTTTCACGGGGTGTCGATCCGCGTCGGCCCAAGGCGGTTGTGCCCACGGTCCAGCAAGCCCTGGACAGGTATTTGGAGGCGAACCGGGACAACCTGGCCGCATCGACCCTGGCCGACTATCGCCGCCACGTTGAGCGCCCGCTGAAGTCGATCTTGCGGCTCCCAATGTCATCCATCGACCGCTCGCTCTGCCGAAATTTACACGAAAAGCTGACCAAGACCCGGGGGCCGTATGCGGCCAACACGGCGCTGAGGATGGTTCGGCTCCTATACAATGACACGCTCCGCGACCATGACCTTGGGCCGAACCCGGTCAGCCTGGCGGTGCGGTTCAACAAAGAGCGGGTTCGTGACTGGGCAATCAGCGCGGATGAAATGCCCCGCCTCTGGCGGCACCTCGACGCCCTGGATGATCCGATCGTGCGGGGGTGTTGGATGCTGATGCTCTTTACCGGGCTGAGGTCTGGCAATGCCAGGGCTGCCCGATGGGACTGGCTGGATGCTGATGGTGTGCTGACTATCCCGAAAACGAAGGCGGGTCGGGTGTTCCCGTGCCCTTTGCCGCGGGTTGTTCTCCAAGAACTTGAGCATCTGCGGGAGCACACTCGCCCGCTCAACAGCCCGTTCATCTTCCCTGCAACGACCACCAGGACCGGGCACATCTCTATCCTTCGCAGTGATCGAGGGTTCCCGTATCAACCCCATGCGCTGCGGCACAACTGGCGGACATGGGCTTTGGAAAGCGGCGTGGACTTCCAGAGTGCGAGCTACCTGCTGGACCACGCCGTGCCCGGGGTTTCGGCAAGATATGTCACGCGGGCCAACCTGACCGGGACGTTGAGAGAGGCGCAGGAGCGAGTTGCGGCGAAGTTACTCAGCTTCCGCGGGAATAAACGTTAGTTTCCAACTCCCCGTATTTGAGCGAGTCTATGCTAGGAAGTCGCAAAGGAGAACCACATGGAAGAAATTGTGAAGCGTTTAGAACGCCTTGAGACAGTCGTGGCGCGTGTGCGGACGCCAATTCCCGTCGAATACCTGGACAACGATCAAGCTGCCAAATTCCTCGGGCTCAAGCCTGCGACGTTAGAAATTTGGAGGTCTCGCGGCGAAGGCCCGCACTTCTTCAAGGTGGGTCGCAAGGTCATGTATTCGATCGAAGACCTCCGGGAGTGGATGGCAGCGAGGCGGCGCGGGCCTCTCTCGGCTATGCGCTGACTGCAAGCGGTCAGTAGCCTTTAGAACGTTGGCTCGTATCGCAGCCAACGTGCGGCACAACTTTATCAAGCAAGGAGAACGGCAATGTTTCAAGACAATGGACGGAAGAAGACACGGGCTAGCGCAGAAGCGGCCAGTTTTCTGGATAGTGCGGAGTATGAAGCCGAGGTCTATCATGACCTCCCGGGTGGGCTGCGGGTTCAACTCGTGGGGAACGGATGGAAGCTGGTCCGCAAAGGCATCGGCAAGACTAGCGAACCCACAAGCGTTTGGGCCGAAATTCGCGATGGGCTGGAGCCGGTTCCCTGGGTGAGTGCCGCTGCCCGGCGCAAGGCGATCCGGATCGCTGAAAGCAAAATTGCAGGCGATTTGACCGAGCAAAAATACTTTCAACTGCTGACCCATCTTTTGAAAAGCAGGTAAATAATGAACGCTGGCTCTGCGGGCAATTAAATCCCGGTATCGTTGCCAGTAAGAAAGAGGTCCACCGTGCGGGCAACACGATGGACCTTAGACAGTGCAAAGACAGTGACCCGAACAACGTCAACTCAATCGAGGGCAGCACCTCGAAAGGATATGTCATGCCTGTTAAAATTACTCAGGAAACGCTGAGCACAGAACCAACGTTGCCCAGGGCCGAAGCCGCGGCACTGTTGGGTATAAGCGCCCATTATCTTGCGTCGCTTGGTTCCAAAGGCAAGGGGCCGAAATATACGGTCCTCAAAAAGGGGCGTGGAAACCCTGCGCGCTATTCCCTGCATGATCTTCGGGAATGGTGCAAGAAGGACCTCAACCGTCTGGCCGCTTTCGATGAACGCCTCGCCGCGATGAACGCGGAGGGCTGACCCATGACAAAGCCGAATTATGACGCCACCTCGAAATTCATCGAGGCGGGCGGATGGACGCTGATCCCCCTTCATCATCACGCCGCCACCAAAACGCTCAAGAGCAAGTCGGGCAAAAGCAAGGTGGTGAATGTCGGCAAAGCGCCGGTGCACAAAGACTGGACCAATCGCGAGTATAACCCGCAAGAGGTCTTGGATGATGTGACCCGCAAAGCTGCCAATGTCGGGCTGAGGCTGCGCAAGGTGCAACTCGGGATTGACGTTGATCCGCGCAACTTTCCCGAGGGCGAAACTCTGGACACGCCGGGCAACCCCCTGGATCGGTTGCAAGAAGATTGGGGCTTTGATTATCGCGATCACCCGCACGTGGTCACGGGCTCTGGTGGCCTTCATATCTTCTTTTCGAAGCCGGAAGACATTGCCGTGGTGAACGGTCTGGAAAAATATCCCGGCATCGAATTCAAATCCGATGGGCGCCAACTCGTCGCTGCGGGTTCTATTCATCCCGAGACGCAAAAGCCCTATCGGCTTGTCGAACCCGACCCGATTGACGGGCTGGGCTCTCTGGGTGCGCTCGCCCCGTGTCCGCCTGGACTTCTCGATGCAATCCGGCGGCCGAACGCCAAGGCCACACGCGCCGAACGTGTCAGGCAAGCCACGGATGGTGCGCGCGAGGACACCAGGGTGACGCTCGGTGCCGGGCAGATTGCCGAGGTGCTCCCCCTGGTCAACATTCCCGGGGGCGAAGGGCTTTACGAAGACTGGCTGGCGTTCTGCCAAGCCGCGCACTTTGCGTCTGATGGGTGCCCGGACGTTCTGACCGAGCTTGAGGTGTGGTGTGATGAAGACGCCAACCTCGCTGCGCGGTGGGAGGGGTTTGGCAGCTATACAGGGGCGCCCGTGACGTTCGGCACCCTTCGGCACATTGCCCTGAAATACTGTCAGCCCGAGGACCGGGGCACGATTGAGGCATGGGCCACGAATGTGCGCGGTGCCAGTGACTTCACCGCTGTTGCAGAGGAAGCCGAATTCTTCGAGCAGCTTGAGGGAGAGCGCAAGGCAAAACAGGATGCTGATGGGAATGACCCGTTGCCGAACAACGATCCCATGACGATTGCCCAGGGGTTTGCCCGGTCTCAACCGGCCATGCTGCGCAACTCGGGAATGTGGCTCAAATACGAGCACGAAAAGGGCGCCTACGAAATCCTCGATGATGAGGCGATCGAGGCCGAAATGTGGAAGTATGTGCGCGGTCGCGCCTATGCTGACGGGGACAAGGTAAAGCACCTTAAAAGCGGCACAGCGCTTGTGGGCAACGTCAAGGGGGCGTTGAAATCGCAAAGTCAGGGACCGCGGAAGTTGCCAGCCTGGAATTACTCCGGGGCCAAACCGCTTCCAGACCCGGGGGACCTTCTGCCGGTTCGCAATGGGCTGCTACATCTGCGGACAGGCAAGCTGTTGCCCCCGACTGCCATGTTCGTAAATTTGAATGTGTCTGCGGTTGACTTCGATCCTGAGGTTGAGTGCCCGCTCTGGCATGAGACGCTGCGCCAGTGGTTTACGCCCGAGAATGGTGAAAATAAAGGCAAGTTCGATCAGGAGGCGGTTGAATGCTTGCAGGAGTTCATGGGGCTTTGCCTCACCCCGGACGTCTCACACCAAAAGTTTCTATACCTGCTGGGTGGGTCGCGGTCAGGGAAAAGCACCATCCTGCGCGTTCTGAACCTGCTTCTCGGAGAGGGATATACCGCAGCCGAGGAAGACCAGATCGTCGGCGACCATGGGTTGCAGAACATGACAGACGCCTCTGCAATCGTGTTTGCGGATTTTCGGAACACCCGCAAAGATAAGATGGCCAAGCTGGTGTCGATCCTGCTGAAGGTGGTGGGTGGTGATATGGTCACCATCAACCCGAAGTTCGGTAAACCGTTCAACTGGAACATGACCGCCAAAGTCTGGATCGCGTCCAATGTTCTGCCGCACTTCGTGGATCACGCGGGCGCAATGAATAACCGGATGGTCCTTGTGAAGATGCCGAACACCTATCTCGGGCGCGAGGACCCACAGCTATATGCAAAGCTCGCAACCGAAGCGTCTGGCATCCTCAATTGGGCACTGGCCGGGCTGATGAGGCTGCGCAACGGGAAATCCCTTGCATCGCCGAAATCCTCACGGTGGCATATCGAGGGCATGCGTCGGCGGAACAGCCCCGCAGAATGCTTCTTCGAAGAGCGGTTGCGCATGGCCCCGGGTGAATTCCTCACAAAGTCGCAAGTGGCCGAGGGGCTGGAGGACTGGCTGGATGAGCACGACATGGTGGGCGCAATCGGGTCAGACCAGTTCTTCCGCTTCTTGTTCAGCCAGTATGGCGAGGCCGGGGTGAAGTCAGTTCGCAAGCGTTTGGCCAAGGGCCAGGACCAGACCTATTGCGTCCAGGGTTTGACCTGGCGCAACGAACCATCTGACTGATTTAACTGGTAGAATGCGTTGGGGCGTTGAGCGAAGGCTCGGCGCCCTTTGCTTTTTTTGAGTCGAGCCAGCGCGACTCGGCTCGACTCAGGCCGACTCGAGTTGACCGAGTTGCCATATATCTGGCAAGAAACTTGTGAAATCGCAGTCTTCCAGTTGGTTGGCTGAGTTGGCCGAGTTGCCATAGATCGACGGGTTGTAAGTTTCGGCAGTGGAGTATTTCCCCACCGAGTCGGCTGAGTTGCCATATTTTTGAGGAAGTCCTGTTTGCAAAGTGGGACAAAAGTGCGCCGACTCTGCCAACTCGCTTCCAGCGAACATCGATTTACCAGTTGTTTTTGAGTCGGCATAGTTAGCTGAGTCGGCTTTTTTTAAGATACACCGATTTATTTTTTATATTCTTCTACTATTGGTAATAGTGAGGACGATATGAAAAAAATAATATAGAACTTAGCCAAAATATGCCGACTCGGCCGACTCTGCCGACTCGATAAGGCCCAGCCTACTGTCCAGCTTAGTGTTTGTTGGTTATCCACTCTTCTAAAGTGGGCTACAATTCAGCCCAACCCATGGAGGCTTGAGATATGCGACTTAGAAAGAATTGGCCCCTGTTCTTTTATGTTGTGGCTGCAGGGCTCTCTATAAACCACGCAACTCAATTATTGGGGATCAACCGTAATGCAGTCTTCTATCATGCCAGAAGGAATGATGAATTCCGAAAGCAACTTGATAGGGCGTTGGAAATGCAAGCCCGGTGTTTGAAAGTATCCCCGTTTCACTTTGTGGACCCTGCCACACTCGAACCGATACTGGATGACAATCTGAACTTCATTCCCCGTAAGCCACCCCATGGGCTACGGGCGTGGGTGAGGGATCAAATGACCCACCACCCCCTAAACACTTTGGCAGCATAGAGGGCTGCCAGGATGCTTTTCGGTGCTCTGGCTCACGACCACACTCGAACAGTCACCGAGCCGACCACGGCCAGGCACGTCTTGCCACAGACAACTGGAGGCGCCTGGTCATACCCGGATAGCCCCCAGGGCTCCTGTGGTGACCCGTGAGGCTTGTCCTGCACTTTTCGGTGCATGGTGCATACCCTGGGCGCTAAAGGGCGTCTCGGGCCACCACAGGGAGTTAGAATGCTGGCTCCTTTTTGTGCTCCGGTGTTGCAGTCTCGGGACTAACTGTTCCGTGCCCCAAATTCTGCCTCTCAAGCCTCTCTTTTGATTGGATAAATAGGCGGGGCATTCTGAAACCCGACACGAGGCCCTATGAGCGAGCTAGCTTCATTCCTGCCAAGCAAGGTTGATTGCGCCAGTGAAGAAGCGCAGGGGGCATACCTCGGTGCCTTGCTCACGGGTCGAGGACCCATGGAAGCGGCCCGTGAAGCAGGCACGAACCCCCTTGGCATATACCTCGCCCGCTTTGCCAGCCCCGAATTCAATCAACTTGTGCAACTGGCTGAGCTTGCAGTTCGGGACCAGGCCCTTGCAGAGGTGCTGCGCAAAGCATTGGTGGCTTCCGGGCATGTGGCAGAGGTTGCATTGAGGGACCCGGACACTGACGAAATTCTCCTGGATGATGACTTCAACCCAATCAAAGGCCCCCGCCTAATCAACGGAAATGCGGCCATTCTTTCGAAACTCTTGGAAAGGCTGCTTGCGTCGGCCGACAAACCAGCCGCCCCGGTTCAGGTCAATGTGGATCAAAACAATTATGCGGAGCCCCAAGGGGAATTGGTGCTCATCGACCCAATGGAAAGGGATGCGGATGATTGAGATTATCACAACCTTTGTTTTTCCGGGCGGCTGCGCTGAAAAGGATATTGCTGGACAACGCAAATTTGTCCGTGTCTGCCTCGGCTTGGTGAATAACCCCGAGTATGGATTGATTGCAGAGATGGAAGGCCACTTTGATCCAATACCGTGGGAGAGCAAAGCAATAAGGGACGAGGCAACTGAAAAGGTGCGCGTAGGCTCCCTGCTCGACAAAGAAGTGCGCGACAAACTGGTGGCCCATATGGAGCGCAGCAAATTCTACGGGGTGAAACCGAAATGAGGAAGAAACGGACGCCCGTGTATGGGGGCAATATTGAAAAGGCCAATGCTGCAATCGATGCCGCAGGCCTTATCCCTGGTGGCCCAAAGAAGGCCAACGCGATCCTGGCCATCGAGGCCCTTATACTGGCAGAAGGGAAAAAGAAGCCCCCGGTGTGCTGGACCCGGGTGGTAGCTGAGGGGCTCGAAAGAAATGGGTGCGAACCGACAGCAGGCGGAACCCTCCGGTGGTATCTGGTCAAAATGCGGGAAGGGTTCATAAAGACGCGGCCAGAGGTGCTCGAAATCCTTGATCCCTTTGACCTTGGTTAAAATGCTGGCTACCCGCAAACCCAATTAACGGCAGTGTCTGAATTGACGGACACGAGGGATTAACAATGGACACGATCGAAAACCAAATTGCGGAGCTTCAGGCTCGGGCAGATGAATTGGCCCCGCGTGTTGCCCTTTTCAATGATCGTGGGCGCAAGCCCCGGGAATTAACTTCGGCGGAAAAGCACCTGGCCCTGACTGACGCTGATGCGTTCGAAGAAGCCCTGGCGGACGTCCAGGACGAGCATTTGGACCTCGTGCGCGACGCAGCGGCGTTCGATGCATTGCAGGATGAAATTGGTCGGTTGCAGGGCCAACTGGCGGCGGACCGTGCAGAGAAGGTGAGGGCCGAACGCCAGGGCCTTCTGGTCGAACGTGAACAGGCGGCGGAAGAACTCCAAGCCTGCCTCAACGACTTCGAGGGGTCTTTGTCCCGCTTTCTTGAGCTTTCCAGTCAGGTTTCGAAGCTTGATCGACAGTTGGGCGAGGCTGACCGCCACAAGGCAAGCTACGGCCTCGTCAGCCTGCACCTCAAACGCCTTATCCAGACAGTGAGTCCCAAATTGGCCCGGTTGACGGGGGTGGGCTACACGCCGCCGAAGCCCGGCCATTCACTTGCGGATGCTGTCCGCGCTTCGAAAGGAACCCCATCATGATGCTGAAAACCTCGGAACCCATCCCGGCCGAAAGTGGCCGTGGCTCCCACCTTATGGCCGCCATTGCCAAGCAAGCCGAAGAAGGGCTGACTATCCGCAAGGCGCTGAGCCTTCGCGAGGACGTGGACCAGGAACTTGACCAGATTGCGAAGGAAGCAAGTGCGGAACACGGGATCGACTATTTCACCGCTTACGAGCGTGTGACGCAGGAAGGGGTCGGCAAGTCCCTGATGAGCACCAGCCTGGAGCTTTCACGTTTGATCGCCAGCCCTACCCGGATGGCAGCCGACTGACCAACCATGGACCGGGCAAGCCGGTCCATAGTGAATTCGCCTGCCTTGCGTTTCTCTCCGGTTCAATAGGCAGGCGAGGGTGGGTCGGTTCGTGTCCCGGGCCCACCCGAAATTCTGCCGCGCTTGTCTCCTCTTGACGCGGTAGAAAGGGCGCTGTTCGGACTGGTGGCCGGGCAGCGCCCACCTAATAACATTCCTTCCTTGCTTTCAGCGGCAAGACTGGCGCCTCGCATCAATCAATCAATGCGGGGCGTCTTTTTCGTTGGTCAGCTTTCCGAATAGCTCAGGCTATTCTGAACCTGCCTTCTCCTGGGCTGACTGCAAGGGGTGTCCAGGCCGCATAAATCCGTGGGTGTGGCCTGGGCATTCTTCGAGAAAGGAATTCCCGCTGAATGAATATGATCGCCCAATTCCATCCAGGGAACCGTGCTTGCGCGGCGATCGATGAACCGTGGCAAGGGGATGCCGCGGACCTGGACCCGAACGACCAAGCGCGCCAGTGCAGGCACCTATGGCTCGGGGTGGTCCTGATTGGGCTAAAGGATCACGTGGCCGGGGTGGAACCTTCCTGGATTGGAAGCGAGGAATTCATCACCGTGTGCAGCTTGGCAGGTCTCGACGCCCGCTATGTCAGGGATTGCCTCAGGGATGGCCGGATGAAAGACCTTCGTCGCATCCCAAGTCACTAAGGGCGCCGCAACCAAATCATGGTTCTGCGGGCAGGATCGCCTCTGAATTGTGGCCGGATCAATTCCGATTGGGCACGTTCTGTGGCTTCAAGAAAATTGAGCTTTTCCTCAAGTGGGTTAAATACCTTCAGCACTTCCCGGACGAGCAGGGGCGTTGGGGTCCATTTATTGCGCCGTGACCTCTTGGGCTCGAACAGGCGCTGCATTTCTCTTTGCAAAGTGTGATCGCGAAACCCCCGCCCGAGCCGGTCCCTTTCTCGCAATGTCATTTGCATCAGGTCATCAAACTTGACGTGAGGCTGAGCATTGCGAATGAGGCGGCAAAAGACCCGGGCGGAAGTGGTTCGTTCCAGAGTTGGCATTATGCCACAAGAAGCTCGGGCACGGGCGGAACCGGCTCGCCTTCGAAACGTTCCCGCATAAACCCCTCGAAAGCTGCGTAGGCTTCAGCCAGACTGGAAGCGACTGCTTCCCCCGTGGCATTGGTCTTGATGGCAGCGCCACCCTCGTCAACAAAAGCAATCACGGTTTTCCCGCGATTGAAAAGTGCTTCAGCCAGGAAGTCGGCAAGCAGGGCGTCGAGGGCCAGGTCGTTGTGGGTGTTGGGAATGCGATATACCCGCATGGTCAGTCCTTTCATGTTTGGTCAGTGATAAGGCCATGATGCCGAACGGTTATTTGCGGAGACACCATCGAAAACCTTTGGCGCGGAATTCCCGAGCACGGAAAACCCGCCGCCAAGCGCCTGAGAACAATCAAGAATATTGGAAGCCGACAGGAACCGGCTAATTATAGGCCCAATGCCCGCCAAAAATTTGTCCCCTGGGCTCCGTCAGCCTCGGGCCCTGGCCCTACCCCTCGAAAAGTGCAGATGGCTATCCAGGCGCGTCTTGGTGCGCTCTGAGGACGTCTGACCGGCTTAATGTCACAAGGCCCGACAGCTTCGGTGACCGGCCAGCACACATGCACCAGGGCTAGCTGCACCGAAAGCTTTCGGTGCAACGGGAAGCGCCCCCACAACCAAGGGTTGCGGGGGCTATTTCGGGCTGATGAGACTGGAAGCGGTCAGTAATAGACCATCGACAGGCCCATGTTGTCGGATCGGGTGGGCACGAGGTCCGTGTGGTCCTCAATATAGGTTTCATCGTCACCGGCCACGACCGCAGCCACCATGAAACCCACTAGGGCAGAAGGGGCGTCAGTCACGATGGCTGGGCAGGTGCGGCCATACATTCCCCGACCTGAATAGTCGGGGCAAAAGCTGCTTTCGCAACCTGCCTCTTGCAGGCGCTCAACCACGAGCGGGAAAATTGTTTTGCGGTCCATCAGTGTGCCTCCACCCTGCGCGGCCGCTTAGGCAGGTCCATCCCGAAGCGACGGAGGTCTGCGGCGATAGATGCCACCGAGCGGGTGCTGGTGGAGGCGCCAGGGTGCAGAGTTTTGACCTGCTCGACAATGCTTGCATAGGGCAGGTCGGTGTCCAGCAGCAGGCGCGCCACCGTGCGGCAGATGCCACCCTTTGCAGCGATCCGTGCGGCGAGTTGGTCTTTGGATTTGCGCCAGTCGCGCAGCGGGCGGGTGTCCTGGGTATTGTGGACTTTCAGGATTTGAGCGGTGGTCAGTTGCATGGTCAGTCTCCGTGGTTCGTGGCCGTTTGGCCGTTGCTGATGGGATGAATATGTCAGCCAGCGGGGAGGTCGAACGCCCCTCAATCAGCGCGCAGTCTGTTTCCAATTTTCTTGGAATAACGGGAGTTTAGGCGGCTCGCGGACCCTCAAAACCACGACAACCTGGGTTCACTGGCGCACAGGGCGCCAGGTAACCTAAGGAGACTGACCATGGCAAAGCAGCCAAAGACCGAAGCCACGCCTGCGAAAGAGGAACAGGCCAAGCCGACAATCCAGTCCATCATCGCGGAACTGGTGATGCAGCCTGAACTCACCTATTTGCAAATTTCCGAGATGGTGAGGGAACAGATCGAGGGCGCGAACACCTCGACGCGCAGCGTGGCGTCCGTGGCCTCTCGGCTCAGAAAGTCCGGAGTGGACGTTCCCATGCGCAAGGCTGCGAAGAAGGCATGAGGACCGCAAAGGAAATCATGGCGGATTACCTGCAACGCAAGTCCCGCCGTGAAACCCTGCAATGCCGCTTCGAAGACGGAGTTGCCCAGGGTCTCAGTGCGGACCAACTCGCCGCAGACTTGGAGATGGGCTTGCAGGAGTTGGGGATACTCTCGCGAAGGGTTCGCGGACGATTGGAAGCGGCAGAGTAACAAGAAGGGGCGCCGCAGCGCCCCTTCTTCATTCAGCCAGCAGGGCCTCGATCGCTTTCGTCATGGATGCGAGGCTGGTGTGACGATAGGGCAGATACTTGTCCTGCGTGTTATCCATGCGGCTGGGTGACATGGCGTATTTCTTCGGCTGTTCGGTCGCCACCTTCGGGACCTCAGACAGCGGGATCATCCAGGACATGATGATTGCCAGGGTTTCCGGGTCCATCAGCGCGCATATGACCGCGCCGCGCCCGTCGATGGCATAGGTGGACTTTTGCAGGTCGAACTGAACCTTCTTCACGGGCTTCTCGGGCGCGAGGAACCAGGATTTCACCTGAACTGGAAGCGCATTGCCCGACACCTTATCCACGACCATCAGGTCAACGCCATGATCGTCGGACAGTGGCTCGAAGGGTGACAGGCGGCCACCGGACTGCGCCATGAGCGCCGTGGCGACGTGCAACTCTGCTATCTTGCCCCGCTGTGACGATGTAAGCCGATCCTCAATGCCCACGCCAGTATCCTGTTTTGGGATAATACTGAAACGGGATTACCGCTCTCCGCACAACGGGTCAATTGGAATGTGCGAGTGGGCAGGAGCATCCATGATGATGAATATCGAAAGCTCATCGACGCCCTGAAGGCGGCGCGGATCGCGCGTGACCTGACGCAGCAGCAAGTCGCCGACAAGCTCAAGCGACCGCAGTCATACGTCGCGAAGATAGAAGGTCGCGAACGGCGCCTGGACGTGATCGAATTCGTGCACCTGTGCAGGGCGATGGACGCTGACCCGGCTTCGTTCTTCGAGAACATCTAGCCCTGATCGGGCCTCGCCCGGTGCGCTCGGTGACTAACGCCTTGATCTGGTTATGCTCGAATGCTGCCGAACGCCGGATCACGTGTTCTGTGCCATCGACAGGTTACTCTGCCGCGACGCTACCGGTTCTGATTAGCCGAAGGTCTTGCTCAGCCAAAACTGCGGCCAAGCGCCGCCCAACCCACTCCGCCACAGGAGGGGTCACCGCATTGCCAACGGCATGGTAGCGCAGACTGTCTATTCTTTCAGCCTGGTTCTCATCGAAGTGACGCGGTAGCGTCCAATCCTCTGGGAAACCCTGAACCCGCTCCACCTCATTCGGGGTAAAACGGCGCACTCGCCCGTCAGGATACCAGACATAATTCCGGGACCAGTCAGTCCCGGTATGGCGGGCTGACTCTGCGTAAATGCAATGGGCCAAGCTTTTTACGAGTGGTCCTTGCTCAGTATTTCCAATGATTGTCTGAAAGAGGGAGGGAGATTTCTGCCCATTCGATCCACCCTTCTTAGTATTCCAGTCGCCGCATTCGGGCTCAAAAAGTATTTCTCCGGGACCTCGCCAGTCTCGATGCATGGCAACAATGTAGACGCGGCGGCGTTGCTGGGGGACTCCGAAGTCTTTGCTGTTAAGCACACGCCACGCCACGCCATACCCGAGTTCGTCCAGCGCCTTGAGAACGACGGCGAAGTCTCGTCCTCCGTGGCTAGAGAGAAGGCCGTGCACGTTTTCGAGGATAATGGCTCTTGGAGTGCGTCCTCGAACGAGGCGCATAAACTCGTGAAAGAGTCCAGACTGGCTCCCTCGAAGCCCTGATCGCGGCCCCATTCGTGCAAGCGAGAGGTCCTGACATGGGAATCCTGCTGCCCAAACTTCAGCGTCAGGGATGTCTGTTTCATCAAGTTTCCTTATGTCTTCACTGACGGGAAGGTCTGGCCAGTGCTGCGCGAGTATCTCGCGGCAGAACGGCTTAACCTCACAGTGGAAATTGACAGCAAAGCCAGCCCGCTCAAGACCAAGGTCGAGCCCGCCGATGCCGGAGAAGAAAGATGCAACGGAGTAGGCCAGGTCAATTTCTCCCTTGGATCGAGCGGCGTTTGCCCATATCTTTATCTAGTGTAGCGCACCTTGGTCAATAACGAAATAGGGTAATTGTTCCCACTTTGTTCGGGCTGAGTGTGCATGGGTTAGGTTGAGGAACAGTTGACGAGATGACGACCTGCGAGGTCCACTGGCGACCATCAGGTGGCCGCGGCGAGTTCGAGTTCGTGCCTGCGGACTCGCTGATGGACCGTGACGTGTTCGTGGACATAGACGCCTTCAACACCCGCTTCGACGCAGAGGTGACGGGCAGGTCGGCCCAGGGCAAGCCGCGTTTGCGCAAGCGTGATGCGAACAACCGCTCGAAACTGCACCTCCCGCAACTTGTCATGGCTATAGCCGCACTGCCTGAACCAGCTAGGTCGGACCTGCACCATGCTGTATCATTTCCCTTGGAAAACAAGGCTTTTGTGATGGCGCAGATGGACTTCGACGTGGTGGAGGATGATGGAATAAGCGTCGTCCTGGCGCCGCTTCGCGTGTCTATATTGCACAGTGACTTTCAAGTAGACCTCACTGATCGCCTTGCCGCGTTGGCGGCTGACGTGGTGAACATTGAAAGGATCAGAGCGAGGGACCCCCATCTTGCTGACGCAGTGGAAAATCATGCGTCCCAGGTGCGGCTGGGGCTGAACACGTCCGAGCTTCGCCGCACGGCCAACCGACTGATTGAACTCAAGTCTGAGTTGTTTGGTCAAACAAACGCAGGGTCAGCACTGTCCCTTGTTGAGGCCGATGAAAAGCCCCCGGTCGAGGCAGAGGAAATTTCAGGGCGAGAGGGCCGAATCCTTACCAGGTTGCATGTCTACAAGGAGCGCGACAAGGCCCTGGTGAAGCGTGCCAAGGACCATTACCGCCGAGTGAACGGGGGAAAGCTGTGCTGCGAGGCATGTGGCCTTGTGCCTGTGGACCTTTACGGTGAAGCGGGTGAGCGCAGCATGGAGGCACACCATAAGATACCGATCGAAGAGCTTCAGCCTGACAGTGAGACCAAGACGAGCGACCTTGCAATGGTTTGCGCCACTTGCCACAGGGTGATTCACTCGGCCAAGCCTTGTCTTACGATTGAGCAGGTCCAGGAGCTTATGGCAGCCTGTAAACCCCAAGGATAAGGTCTGCCCAGTTCATAAGGTCCCAATTGGGTTTTGATCTTCGCGCCGCTCCCCCAAAATCAATAAAATAAGGCTTTTCTGCGCATTTCCCTTATGATCGACAATTACATGCCGCTCTCGGACTGGCGCGATGGCGAGGCGCATCGGGATACGGCGGAGGATGGCTGGCGGTCAATCCATGATCTGGATTATCTGAAAGCCAATGTCGCCGGTGGTGAGGGGTTTGACTGGTTTTATGCCAGCGATCACGCGCGCCACGTGCAGGACCGCACGCCGATCACCGATGCTCTGATCGGCGAGGATTGGATCTGGCGTTACAAGGATCTGCGCGCCTGGTGGGAAAACCCGCATTATGAGCGCCGCAACGGCGAACGTGCACTGGAGGCCACGGATTGGGAGCCACGCTCTAAACCTGTCTGGTTTACCGAGTTGGGCTGTGCGGCGATCGACAAGGGCACCAACCAGCCCAACAAGTTTCTTGACCCGAAATCATCGGAATCGGCGGTGCCGTATTTCTCGAATGGCTATCGCGATGATCTGATCCAGATGCAGTATCTGCGCGCCATGGCGGCCTATTGGACAGACCCCGCCAACAACCCGCTCTCAAAGGTTTACGGCGGGCCGATGCTGGACTGGGACCGCGCGCATGTCTGGGCCTGGGATGCGCGGCCCTTTCCGTGGTTTCCGGGCAACCGGGAATTGTGGAACGATGGCGAGAACTGGGCTAGGGGGCACTGGATCACCGGGCGGGCGATGCATCAGCCGCTGGGCGCGGTGGTAGCCGAGATCTGTGAGCGGGCAGGGCTGCGGGACTATGATGTGAGTGGGCTTTACGGGGTTGTGCGGGGCTATGCCGTTGCCTCGACCGAAACCGGGCGCGCGGCCTTGCAGCCCCTGATGCTTGCGCATGGGTTCGAGGCGCTGGAGCGTGAGGGGCGGTTGATTTTCCGCATGCGTGACGGGCAGGCCGCGGGGCGACTGGTGCCGGATGCGCTGGTTGCACGCGCTGGCGGTGATCTGGAAACCGCGCGCGCGGCACAGCCCGAGGTGGTGGGACGGGTGCGGCTGAACTACCTTGAGGCAGAGGGTGATTTCGAGGTTCGCGCGGCGGAGGCGGTTTATCCCGACGAGGCTGCGGGGGAGGTGTCGCAAAGCGAACTGCCCTTGCTGCTGACTGCGGGTGAGGCGCGCTCGACGATCAAACGCTGGATGGCCGAGGCGCGGATTGCACGGGATGTGGCGCGCTTCAGCCTACCGCCCTCGTCGCCCTATGGCGTGGGCGATGTGGTGGCGCTGTCGCATGAGGGCGCGCTGCGGCACTATCGGATCGACCGGATGGAACTGACCGGCGCGCGCGAGGTGGAGGCCGTGCGCATTGAACCCGGCGTATATCGGGGCGGTGACCCGGCGGAGGATACGCTGGCGCAGCGCCGGTTCGAGGCGCTGGTGCCGGTGACGCCCTTGTTCATGGACCTGCCCCTGATGCGCGGTGACGAGGTGCCGCATGCACCGCATCTCGCGATCTCTGCCCGGCCCTGGCCCGGTGCGGTGGCGGTCTATGATGCCCCGTTCGAGGGGGGCGATTTCGCGCTGAACACCACATTTGCCGCGCGTGCGGCGATTGGCCGGGCCGTCACGCCCCTGCACCGCACGCGCCCCGCGCTCTGGTCGCGCGATGGCGGGCTGGAGGTGGCGATGCCTTCTTGGGTGACGCTGGCCTCGGCCAGTGAGGCGGCGGTGCTGAACGGGGCGAATGTGATGGCGATCGGCAACGGGGCCGATTGGGAATTGTTTCAGTTCACCGATGCCGAACTGATTGCGCCGGGACGCTGGCGCTTGTCGCGGCTGTTGCGCGGGCAGTTCGGCACGGATGCGCTGATGCCCCATACATGGGCGCCGGGCGCGGCGGTGGTGCGCGTTGATGCGGCACTGGCGCAGATCGACCTGCCGCAAGCCTTGCGCGGGCTGGCGCGGCGCTACCGGATCGGCCCGGCGGTGCGACCGCTGGACGATGCGCTTTATACCGCGCGGGTGGAAGCGTTTCAGGGCGTGGGCCTGCGGCCCTATGCGCCGGTGTTCCTGACGGCTGAGCGGGTGGCACCGGGCGGTGATCTCGCCGTCAGTTGGGTGCGACGCACGCGGATCGGCGGCGATGACTGGTCGGCGTTGGATGTGCCGCTGGGTGAAGAAAGCGAACGGTATCTCTTGCGTATCAGCGCAGGTGGGGCGGTTCTGCGCGAGGAGGTGCTGAATACCCCGACGTGGCTGTATACGGCGGCGTCCCAGTCGGCTGACGGGGCGGAGGGTGAAGTCACGGTGTCGGTGGCGCAGGTTTCGGCGGTCTTTGGCGCTGGGTTGTTCGCGCAATGTGTGGTGGCGGGATGAGCGGGGAGCAGTGATGACCGAGGTCGGGCTGGGCGATATCTCTGCCGCTGCGCGTGCGCTGATGGCGGTGTCTGAGGCTGAGCGCGCAGTGCTGATCAACCGGCTTCTGGATGAAGCCACCCGTGCCGCGCGCTATCGTATTCGCAACGGGCGGGTGCATCCATGGCTGGGCAACGGCACGCTGATGGAACGTGCGCTGGCCTGCCCCCGGGCTGATCCGTCGGGACCGGGTGACCCGGAGTATCTGGCAACACTTGCTCAGGTGATCGAAGCGGTTCTCGATTGGCGTTGCAGCCATGAGATTCGGTGAATAAGCGGGCTGGAAATACGCGCGATTTCGATTATCTTGCCCGCAAAGCAAGGAAGGTGCGCCATGCCCGAACGCAAGCCGAGATTCGCCACGCTGGACCCAGTCTGGGCGCGGATCTGCGATGAAGCCCGACAGGCCGTCAGGGACGAGCCTTTGCTGGGCGGCGTCATTCACAACAGCTTGCTGCATCATCCGACGATGGAGCGGGCACTGGCCTTTCGCTTCGCGGTGAAACTGTCCTCGGCCGAGATCAGCGAGCAGATCCTGCGTGAAATCGCTGACGAGGCCTATGCGGCAGACCTCTGGCTGGGAGAGGCGGCGCGTGCGGATCTGGTCGCCGTGCACGAGCGCGATCCAGCCTGCCATCGCTTCCTGCAACCGATTCTGTACTTCAAGGGCTATCAGGCGGTGCAGGCCTATCGCGTGGGACACTGGCTTTGGAACAGAGGCCGGCCTGACATGGCATCCTTCATCCAGATGCGGGTGTCGGAGGTGTTTGGGGTCGATATTCACCCGGCGGCGCGGATCGGCAAGGGAATAATGATCGATCATGCACATTCCATCGTGATCGGTGAAACGGCGGTAGTGGGCGACAATGTCTCGATGCTGCATTCGGTTACGTTGGGCGGCACTGGCAAGGAAGATGGCGACCGTCACCCGAAGATAAGCGACGGGGTTCTGATCGGGGCCGGAGCGAAGGTGCTTGGCAATATCCGAATTGGCCGGTGCACACGGATCGCGGCGGGGTCGGTGGTGTTGTCCGATGTGCCGGCCTGCAAGACGGTGGCGGGTGTGCCCGCGCGGATCGTTGGCGAGGCGGGCTGCGACCAGCCGGCGCTGTCGATGGATCAGCTGCTGGGCGAATAGGGGGCGGGGAAGGGGGGCGCTGCCCCCCTCGCCCGTGCCGGGCTCACCCCCCGGCGTATTTCCGGCAAGATGAAGGGGCGCGCGCCGTTTATGCCAGCATGGCCAGCGGGTTCTCCAGGTTTTCGATGATCGCAGCCAGGAATTCGGCGCCCAGGGCGCCGTCGATCACGCGGTGATCGACCGAGAGCGTCATGGACATGACCGTGGCCACAGTGAGCGCGCCATCGGCCCCCACCACCGGCTGTTTTGCTCCGGCGCCAACGGCAAGGATGGAGCCATGCGGGGGGTTGATCACCGCGTCGAAATTCTCGATCCCGAACATACCGAGGTTGGAGATGGCGAATGAGCCGCCGGTATATTCATGCGGCGCTAGCTTTCGGTCGCGCGCGCGGGTGGCGAGGTCTTTCATCTCGGCGGAGAGGGCCGAAAGGGTTTTCAGGTGGGCATCCTTGATCACCGGGGTGAAGAGCCCGCCTTCGATGGCCACGGCGACTGCAACATCGGAGGGTTTGAGCCGCAAGATACGGTCGCCAGCCCAGACGGCATTGGCTTCGGGCACTTTCTGTAGCGCCAGCGCACAGGCCTTGATGATGAAATCATTGACCGAGAGCTTGACGCCTCGCGATTCGAGCTGGGCATTGAGCTGGCTGCGAAATGTCATCAGCGCGTCAAGCTGGACCGAGCGGCGCAGGTAGAAATGCGGGATGGTCTGCTTGGCCTCGGTGAGGCGGGCGGCAACGGTCTTGCGCATGCCGTCGAGCTTGACCTCTTCGGTTTCGCGGCCCTCGAACATTTTCAGGACGGCATCGGCCGAAGGGCCGGTTGCCGGGGCTTTCGCAGCGGGCGCGGCAGGGGTGGCGGGCGCCGGGGCGGGTGCCGCAGCTTTGCCGGTGGTGCCTGCGGCATCCACATCGGCCCTGACGATCCGGCCATGCGGGCCGGTGCCCTTGACCGCGCTCAGGTCGATCCCTTTTTCCGCGGCGATCCGGCGGGCCAGCGGCGAGGCAAAGAGGCGTTTTCCACCGGTTTTGGGGGTGGCGGGCGCGGTGGCGCCGGGCTTGGCGGGGGCGGGCGCCTCGGAGGCCCCTTTCGCCTGCGGCTCACGGGCGGTCCCGGCACCTGTGTCGGCCCTGGTGGGCTTTGGTTGGGCGATGTCGGCGGCGTTCTCGCCTTCTTCCAGCAAGACGGCGATCGGGGTGTTGACCTTCACGCATTCGGTGCCTTCGGCCACCAGCAGTTTGCCGACCGTGCCTTCGTCGACGGCCTCGAACTCCATCGTTGCCTTGTCGGTTTCGATCTCGGCGAGGATCTGGCCCGACGTGACGGTGTCGCCCTCCTTGACCAGCCATTTCGCCAGTGTGCCCTCTTCCATCGTGGGCGAGAGCGCGGGCATCAGGATTTCAACGGGCATCGCGCGCCTCCTCAGCGATAGGTGACTTTTTTCACGGCGGCGACGACCTCGTCGGTGGTCACCAGTGCGAGCTTTTCGAGATTGGCGGCATAGGGCATCGGCACATCCTTGCCGCACAGGTTGATCACCGGTGCGTCGAGGTAATCGAAGGCCTGTTCCATCACCACCGAGGTGATGAAATTGCCGACCGAGCTTTGCGGAAAACCTTCCTCGACCGTGACGAGGCGGTTGGTCTTGCGCACCGAGGCGAGAATGGCGTCGGTGTCCATCGGGCGGATGGTGCGCAGGTCGATCACCTCGGCGTCGATCCCCTCGCTGGCCAGACGCTCGGCAGCTTCGAGCGCGTAGGTCATGCCGATGCCGAAGGACACGATGGTGACATCCGCGCCGGGCCGCGCGATGCGGGCCTTGCCGATGGGCACGGTGAAATCGTCAACCTGCGGCACGTCGAAGGAACGCCCGTAAAGGATTTCGTTTTCAAGGAACACCACCGGATTGCCATCGCGGATGGCGGATTTCAGGAGGCCCTTGGCGTCGGCTGCCGTGTAGGGCATCACCACCTTCAGGCCCGGAATATGGCTGTACCAGGCCGCAAAACACTGGCTGTGCTGTGCGGCCACGCGGGCCGCCGCGCCGTTAGGGCCACGAAAGACGATGGGGCAGGGCATCTGGCCGCCGGACATGTAGAGGGTCTTGGCGGCGGAGTTGATCAGATGGTCGATGGCCTGCATCGAGAAATTGAAGGTCATGAATTCGACGATCGGGCGCAAGCCACCCCAAGCCGCGCCGACGCCGATGCCGGTGAACCCGGCCTCGGTGATGGGCGTATCGACGACGCGGCGGGCGCCGAATTCATCAAGCAGGCCCTGGCTGATCTTGTAGGCCCCCTGATATTCGCCGACCTCTTCGCCCATCAGAAACACCGTTTCGTCGGCGCGCATTTCTTCGGCCATCGCCTCGCGCAGGGCCTCGCGCACGGTCATGGACTTGACGGGCGTGCCCTCGGGCCAGTCCGGCTCGCTTCTGGCGGCTTTGGGTTCGGCGGGGGGCGTGCTGGCGGGGGCGGGCGCCTCGGAGGCCGCCTTTGCCTTCGGCGCGGCGGCCGCCTCGGCGCCCGCGTCGGCACTTGCGGCCTCCGGTTGCGCCTGATCGTCAGCGCTTTCCCCATCATCAAGCAGGAGTGCGATGGCGGTGTTGACCTTCACGCCCTCTGTGCCCTCGGCAATGAGGATCTTGCCGATCGTGCCTTCATCGACGGCCTCGAATTCCATCGTCGCCTTGTCGGTCTCGATCTCGGCGAGGATGTCTCCGGCGCTGACCGTGTCCCCCTCCTTGACCAGCCATTTCGCCAGCGTGCCCTCTTCCATTGTGGGTGAGAGCGCGGGCATGAGTATTTCGGTTGCCATAGGTGCTTTCCCCCTTTACGCGTAGACATCGGTCCAGAGCTCGGACACATCCGGCTCGGGGCTTTCCTTGGAGAATTCCGCTGCCTCGTTGACGATGGCCTTGATCTCCTTGTCGATGGCCTTGAGATCATCGTCGCTGGCATGCCCGCCGGTCAGCAGAAGCTCCCGCACCCGGTCGATCGGATCACGCTCCTCGCGCATTTTCTGCACCTCCTCGCGGGTGCGGTATTTCGCCGGATCCGACATGGAATGGCCCCGGTAGCGATAGGTCATCATCTCGAGGATGTAGGGCCCGTCGCCCGCCCGACAGGCCGCCACGGCCTTTTCGCCGGCGGCCTTGACGGCCAGCACATCCATCCCGTCGACCATCTCTCCCTTGATCCCGTAGGCAGCGCCGCGTTCCCACAGGTTGGGGGATTTTGACGAGCGCTTGGTCGAGGTGCCCATCGCATACTGGTTGTTCTCGATGACGAAAACCACCGGCAGGTTCCACAGCTGGGCCATGTTATAGGCCTCATAGACCTGGCCCTGATTGGCAGCGCCGTCGCCGAAATAGGTAAATGTCACGCTGTCATTGCCAAGATACTTGTCGGCGAATGCCAGCCCCGCGCCCAGCGGCACCTGCGCGCCGACGATACCATGCCCGCCATAAAAATGCTTTTCCTGGCTGAACATGTGCATGCTGCCACCCTTGCCCCGGGAATAGCCGCCCTCGCGGCCGGTCAGTTCGGCCATCACGCCCTTGGGGTCCATGCCGGTTGCCAGCATATGGCCGTGATCGCGGTAGCTGGTTATCTGCTTGTCGCCCTCTTTCGACGCTGCGGCGAGGCCGACGACCACCGCTTCCTGCCCGATATAGAGATGGCAGAAACCGCCAATCAGCCCCATGCCGTAAAGCTGGCCGGCCTTTTCCTCGAATCGGCGGATCAGCAGCATCTCGCGGTAGTAGCGGCGTAAATCCTCGCCCGATATGTTGGGTTTTTCGGCTGGTTTTCTGGCGGCCATCGCTCTCTCCCTCATTGGTGCTGCCTGGTCGCTTCAGCGACAGTGCGGCCGATAGTTTAGCATTAAACAATCAGCCACATCAAGGTATGTGAAAAGGGCCGCCAGTACTTTTCGTGCCGTGCCGCACCCTTCATCTTGCCCGAAATACGCAACTGAAGCTTGACCTTGCACGGCCAGAGGGGGCTGTGAAAGCCCGTTTGTGCCTTCTGGGTTAGCGCAACACGATCTCGTCGGCCCGGACATAGCCCAGCGTCTGCCGCGCCTGCTGGTCCAGCAGATCAAGATCAAGATAGGCATCCGACAAGCGGTGCGTGCGGTTCTCGATCTCGGCCAGTTCCAGTGCCAGCCGATCCCGATCAGCGCGCAGGTTCGCGGCATCGGCATCAATCTGGATGCGGTTGAAAAGCCCGTATTCGCCTTGCACGGCGGCAAAGGTCAGATAGGTGCCGAAGGTGCCGGCGAGGGCGTAGAACATCACCGGACCGAAACTGGGGCGTTTGCGCTGCATCTTTTCAGGGCCTTGCACGGATCAGCCCGCATCGGGGCATCCATGTCAGCATGCCATAGCAAGGAAGCAAAGGGAATCCCCTGATTCGGGGCCGATCCACACTTCGCAGTAGCGGGCGGCCTGTGCGACGCGGGGTCAGACTTGCATGCGCATCGGCGCAGCGGCAGGCTGGCTCAAACGAGGAGGACCAGACATGACCACTGCCGCGCCGCGCAGCCAGCTTGATACGCACGAGGTTTTCAACCAGCCTGCCCCCGCCGCCCTTGACCTGTGGGCCAGCGATACCCCGCTGCGTGCGCTTTTGGGGGAGGATGACACGCTGGCGCGGCTGGGCGCGGCGCTGGGTTCCGCGCAAATGCGCGAGGATGCCCGCGAGGCCCAGACCCGGCTGCCCGAGCTACGCCTATTCGATCGCAATGGGCGGCGCATTGACGAGGTGCATTTCCACCCCGCCTATCACCGGCTGATGGCGCTGGGGATCGAGAGCGGCTATGCCGCGATCGCCTGGGAAGAGGGCGGTAGCCACGCCCGCCACGCGGCTTTCATGTATATGTTCAGCCAGATCGAACCCGGCGTTTGCTGCCCCATGACCATGACCTATGCCGCCGTGCCCGCACTGGATGCCGATCCCGCGCTGGCCGCCATCTGGAAGCCCAGGCTGATCGCGCGCGCCTATGACCCCTCGCGCCGCCCGGTGGGAGAGAAACCGGGCGTGACCATGGGTATGGCGATGACCGAAAAGCAGGGCGGCTCGGATGTGCGCGCCAATTCCACCCGGGCTGTGGCCGATCCGGGCGCGGGCGAGGGGGTGTATCGGTTGACCGGGCACAAATGGTTCTGCTCGGCGCCGATGTGCGATGGCTTTCTGACGCTGGCACAGGCCGATGACGGACTGACCTGCTTTCTGGTGCCGCGCTGGCTGCCTGATGGCACGCGCAACGCGTTCAACATCCTGCGGCTGAAGGACAAGCTGGGGAACAAGGCCAATGCCTCCAGCGAGATCGAATATGCCAATACATTCGCGCATCGGCTGGGCGACGAGGGGCGCGGGGTGCAGACGATCATTGAAATGGTCCACCACACAAGGCTCGATACGGCGATGGCACCGGCCGGGCTGATGCGCGGCGCTCTGACAGAGGCAGCGCATTGGGCGCGCGGGCGCACGGCGTTCCAGAAACGGCTGATCGACCAGCCCCTGATGCGCGCGGTGTTGGCCGATCTGGCGATCGAGGTGGAAGCGGCGCTGATGCTGGGCATGGAAGTGGCGCATGCCTTTGACGACCCCGCGCTCCGCCCTTACGCGCGCCTGACCGTGGCGCTTGCAAAATTTCTGTCCAACAAACGCGCGCCGGGCATGATCTATGAGGCGATGGAATGCCTGGGCGGCATGGGCTATGTCGAGGAGACGCCGCTGCCGATGCTTTATCGCGAGGCGCCGCTCAATTCCATCTGGGAGGGATCGGGCAATGTGATCTGCCTCGATATCCTGCGCACGCTGATGCGCGAGCCGGAGGCGGGCGACCAGCTCAACGCCCGCCTTGATGGCGCGCGCGGCGGTGATCCGCGCTTTGACGCAGCACTTGCCGCGCACCGCAGCCGTTGGCCCGCGATGCCGCCCGAGGCCGAGGCGCGCTGGTTCGCCGAGAGCCTCGCCCAACTGCTTACCGCTGTGGTGCTGATGGAGAAAAGCCCGATCGCCGGCAGCTACCTGACCAGCCGACTGTCAGAACAGCGTGGCCAGATCGTTGGCGCCTTACGTGGAGTGGATACCGAAGCCATCCTCGCCCGTATCTGATCATCCGCATCCGCATCCGCATCCGCAACCGGGGCAGGGGCAGGGGCGGCTCCCGCCCCTCGTCCGGCGCTGGACTCCCCGCCTCTTCCTTGCGTTGGGCCTGGCCGTGCGGCAGAAGGGCTTTATCCCACCGGCCTGCGATCCATTCATCCATTTACGGGTGCCGCAAACGCGGGTCCGGCCGTGGTGTTTCGGACGTTCTCAGGGGTGTTGACAGAGCTGCCCGGCTCTCCTAGATACGCTGTCGTTAGCACTCATTAGAGGCGAGTGCTAAAAGCAAACAAACCTGGAACCTAAGGAGCGTTCTCAGATGGCATTCAAACCCCTTCATGACCGTGTGCTGGTGCGTCGCGTGCAGAGCGACGAAAAAACTAAGGGCGGATTGATCATTCCCGACACCGCCAAGGAAAAGCCTGCCGAGGGCGAGATCATTTCGGTCGGCGAAGGTGCGCGCAAGGATTCGGGCGAACTGATCGCGCCGTCCGTCAAGGCTGGCGACCGCGTTCTGTTCGGCAAATGGTCGGGCACCGAAGTGACGATCGATGGCGAAGAGCTGCTGATCATGAAGGAAAGCGATATTCTCGGTATCATCGGGTAATCGCTTTTCGCTGATCGTAACGCACTGACACTCAAAGATTAATTTCAGGAGCACCCCTCATGGCTGCCAAAGAAGTCAAGTTCAACACCGATGCCCGCGACCGCATGCTGCGTGGCGTCAACATCCTGGCCGACGCGGTCAAGACCACCCTCGGGCCCAAGGGCCGCAATGTGGTGATCGACAAGTCATTCGGCGCCCCGCGCATCACCAAGGACGGCGTCACCGTCGCCAAGGAGATCGAGCTTTCCGACAAGTTCGAGAACATGGGTGCGCAAATGGTGAAGGAAGTCGCCAGCCGCACCAATGACGAAGCGGGCGACGGCACCACCACCGCCACCGTTCTGGCGCAGGCCATTGTCCGCGAGGGCATGAAGGCCGTGGCCGCCGGCATGAACCCGATGGACCTGAAGCGCGGTATCGATCTGGCCGTTTCCAAGGTCGTGACCGAGATCAAGGCCGCCTCGCGTCCGGTCAAGGACAGCGATGAAGTGGCACAGGTCGGCACCATTTCGGCCAATGGCGAAGCCTCGATCGGCCGCCAGATTGCTGACGCGATGCAGAAGGTCGGCAACGAGGGTGTCATCACCGTCGAAGAGAACAAGGGCATGGAGACCGAGGTCGAAGTGGTCGAAGGCATGCAGTTCGACCGCGGCTACCTGTCGCCCTACTTCGTCACCAACCCCGACAAGATGATCGCTGATCTGGAAGATTGCTACATCCTGTTGCACGAGAAGAAGCTTTCGTCGCTGCAGCCGATGGTTCCGCTTCTGGAGCAGGTGATCCAGTCGCAAAAACCGCTGCTGATCATCGCCGAAGACGTCGAAGGCGAGGCGCTGGCCACGCTGGTGGTCAACAAGCTGCGCGGCGGTCTGAAGATCGCAGCCGTCAAGGCGCCGGGCTTCGGCGATCGCCGCAAGGCCATGCTGCAGGATATCGCCATCCTGTCCGGCGGTCAGGTGATCAGCGAAGATCTGGGCATGAAGCTTGAAAACGTCGGCATGGACATGCTGGGCGTGGCCAAGAAAGTGACCATCAACAAGGACAACACGACCATTGTTGACGGCGCGGGTGAAAAGGCCGAGATCGAAGCCCGCGTGGCACAGATCCGCCAGCAGATCGACGAGACCACCTCGGACTACGACAAGGAGAAACTGCAGGAGCGTCTGGCCAAGCTGGCTGGCGGTGTTGCCGTGATCCGCGTTGGCGGCATGTCGGAAATCGAAGTGAAAGAGCGCAAGGACCGCGTCGATGACGCGCTGAACGCCACCCGTGCTGCCGTTCAGGAAGGCATCGTTGTCGGCGGTGGCGTGGCGCTGGTTCAGGCTGGCAAGAAGCTTGAGGGCCTGACGGGCGCAAACAGCGACCAGAACGCCGGTATCGCCATCGTGCGCCGCGCGCTGGAAGCGCCGATGCGCCAGATCGCCGATAACGCCGGTGTCGATGGCGCCGTGGTGGCTGGCAAGGTGCGCGAGTCGACCGACTTGACCTTTGGCTTCAACGCCCAGACCGAGGAATATGGCGACATGTTCAAGTTCGGCGTGATCGACCCGGCCAAGGTTGTCCGCACCGCGCTGGAAGATGCAGCATCGGTTGCCGGTCTTCTGGTCACCACCGAGGCGATGATCGCTGACAAGCCCGAGCCGAAGGGCCAGGGCGGCGGCGCCGGCATGCCCGACATGGGCGGCATGGGCGGCATGGGCGGGATGATGTAATCCCGGCCAGGATGGCCCGACTGATTGGGGGCGGCCTTTGCGGGCCGCCCCTTTTTCATTGCGACGGGGTTGGCGGGGGCGCCGGGAGGCCTGCGGCCCCCCGGCGCCCCCGCCCGGGTCTGCGCTCCCTTCGGGACCGCCGCCCGCCTTGTGGTTCGGTCGCGTGCCGTGCCGGGTGTTACCAGTGTGGCGGTCGCTGATCCGCCAGGGGTATGGATGCGCCGTCCTGCACGCTGCGCTCGGCCTCGCGTTCGGTCAGAGACGAAAGCTGGCGTTTGAGGCGGGCGATCTCGTCGCCCTGTGCGCGAAGCATGTCGCTCATGTCTTCGGTGGCGCGGATCAGATGGGCAATCTGTTCCTCAATCTGGTCGATACGGTCGGGGTTCATGCGCGGCCTCCTGTCTGGCCGCCATATCGGCGCGGATCGGGCCTGGGGTCAACCGTTGCGCGCCTTGCCCATCCGCCCCCCTTGGGCTAGACCACCGCCAACCCGTTTCACGAGTGGACCCACCCATGGCCAAGACCAAAGCCCCCCGCCGCCCCCGGGCCGAGACGCCCAAGGGCTTTCGCGACTACTTCGGCGCGGAAGTTACCCAGCGCAAGGCGATGCTGGACCGGATTGCCGAGGTCTATCATCGCTATGGGTTCGACCCGCTGGAGACCAGCGCGGTGGAGACGGTCGAGGCTTTGGGCAAGTTCCTGCCCGATGTGGACCGTCCCAACGAGGGGGTCTTCGCCTGGCAGGAAAGCGAGGGAACGGAGGGCGACTGGCTGGCCTTGCGCTATGACCTGACCGCGCCCCTGGCCCGCGTTGCCGCGCAGTACCGCAATGACCTGCCCAGCCCGTACCGGCGCTATGCCATGGGGCCGGTCTGGCGCAATGAAAAGCCCGGTCCGGGGCGGTTCCGGCAGTTTTACCAGTGCGATGCGGATACGGTGGGGTCGGCGAGCGTGGCGGCGGATGCCGAGATCTGCGCCATGCTGGCCGATTGTCTGGAAGCCGTTGGGATTGCGCGCGGCGATTACGTGGTGCGGGTGAACAACCGCAAGGTGCTGAACGGTGTGATGGAAGCCGCGGGCGTGCTGGACCCCGCCGACCCCGACAAGTTCGCGCATGAGCGCGGGATCGTTCTGCGTGCCATCGACAAGCTGGACCGGTTGGGCGCGGATGGGGTGCGCGCTTTGCTGGGTGAAGGCCGCAAGGATGAGAGCGGGGATTTCACCAAGGGTGCGGGGCTGAGTGAGGCGCAGCAAACCCTTGTCATGGGTTTTGTGCAAGCGAATGAAACTGCAAAAAAACAGCTAGTTAGAATGAGTGAGTCGGTTCCTTCGGAAGCTGCGTCTTCGTTGAGGATCGCAGCGTATGACAACAGTACCCATGTTGGTGCAAACTGGAGATCTCTCGAAACCAGCAAGATTTGGAATCGGCAAGTTCTGAGTGTTCTCTTCGATGTCGCCGGAAACTCCAAAGTCGGGGCGGAGGGTGTTGCTGAACTGGCAGAGATAGCCAATTTACTTGAAGCCCAAGGCTACGGCGCTGACCGTATTATCATTGACCCGTCCGTCGTCCGTGGCCTTGGCTATTACACCGGCCCGGTCTATGAGGCCGAGCTGACCTTTGAAATCCTCGATGAAAAGGGCCGCAAGCGGCAGTTCGGCTCGGTTGCCGGGGGCGGGCGCTATGACGATCTGGTCAAGCGCTTCACCGGGCAGGCGGTTCCGGCGACCGGGGTCAGCATCGGGGTGGATCGCTTGCTGGCGGCGCTCGCAGCACAGAACCAGACGCAGGAGGCCGCGCAGGGCCCGGTGGTCGTCACCGTCATGGACCGCGCGCGCATGGCCGAGTATCAGGCCATGGCCAGCGATCTGCGTCGCGCCGGTATCCGCGCCGAGGTCTATCTGGGCAACCCCAAGAACTTTGGCAACCAGTTGAAATACGCCGACAAACGCGGCGCGCCGGTGGCGATCATCCAGGGCGGGGACGAGGCCGCCCGCGATGTGGTGCAGATCAAGGATCTGGTGCTGGGCGCAAAGATCGCCGAGGACGCGACGCTGGAGGAATGGAAAGCCAACCCCGCACAGTTCGAGGCCCCGCGCGCCGATCTGGTCGCCGCCGTTCAGCGCATTCTGGACGCCCCCGAACAGGACACTCCGACGTGAGTCCCTTGCGCAGCGATCCGGCAGGTGCGCGGGCCGAGGGCACGCGGCTGCTGGCCGCGTTTCAGGCCGAGGGCGCACAGCCCGTCGAGGCCGCGATCCTGCAACCCTCGGAAACCCTGCTGGACCTTTACGGCGAGGATATCCGCGCGCGCGCCTATGTCACCACGGACCCGCTGGAAGGCGAGATGATGCTGCGCCCGGATTTCACCGTGCCAGTGGTGCAGGCGCATATGCGTGAGGGGGCCGAACCGGCGCGGTATTGCTATCTGGGCGAGGTGTTTCGCAAGCAGGAAACGCCCGGCGCAATGCGGCTGTCCGAATACCTCCAGGTCGGCTACGAGGTGTTCGACCGCGACCGCCCGCTGGACGCCGATGCCGAGGTCTTTGCGCTGTTTGCCCGGCTGCTGGCACCCATGGGCCTGCGCGCGGCGACCGGTGATATCGGCATCTTGCGGGCTGCCGTTGCCGGCTTGCCCACATCCGGGCCACGCAAGGCCGCGCTGATGCGGCATTTGTGGCGGCCGGGACGGTTTCGCGCATTGTTGGAACGCTACGCGGGGCGCGCTGCCGTGCCGCCCGCGCGCGCAGAGTTGCTGGCAGCGCTGGCGCGCGGCGAACGACCACAAGCCACCGCACCACATATCGGCCTGCGCAGCCGCGAAGAGATCGACGCAAGGTTGCAGACCCTGGCCGAAGACGCCGCGACCCCTGCCATACCTGTCGCCCTGGTCGATGAACTGGAGGGCGTGACGGCAATCGCCGCCAAATGCCCCGCCGCCTTGGCCGCGCTGCGTGAGGCTGCGCGGGCAATGCCCTGGATCCATGACTCGGTCGAGGGATTCGCGCGCCGACTGGAGGCACTGGCGGCGCGTGGTATCGATGTGGAGGGGCTGGATTATGAAGCCAGCTATGGCCGTACCACGCTGGAATATTACGATGGATTCGTGTTCGGTTTCTACGCCGAGGCGCGGCCTGACCTGCCGCCCGTGGCCACCGGCGGGCGCTATGACGCGCTGACACGGGTGCTGGGGCAGGGGCGCTCGATCCCGGCGGTGGGGGGGGTGATCCGGCCTGCCTTGGTGGCCTCGCTGGGGGGGGCGTGAGGATGCTCAAGATTGGTGTGCCGTCGAAGGGACGGCTGATGGAGCAGTGTTTCGACTGGTTCGGGGCGCGAGGCGTCATGATGCGGCGCACCGGAAACGAGCGGGAATATTCCGGTGCGATCGAGGGTGTTGCCGGGGCCTCGCTGGTGTTGCTGTCAGCCGGCGAGATCCCGCGGGAACTTGCGGCGGGGAGGATCCATCTGGGGGTGACCGGCACCGATCTGGTGCGCGAAAAGCTGGCGGACTGGCAAAGCGTGGTGGTGGAACTGGCCGAGATGGGGTTCGGCCATGCCGATCTGATCATCGCCGTGCCTGAAGCCTGGGTGGATGTCGATACGCTGGATGATCTGGATGCCGCAGCGGCGGCGTTTCGTGTGGCGCACGGCTTTCGGCTGCGGATCGCCACGAAGTATCATCGGCTGGTGCGCGATTACCTGCGTGCACATGGGGTGGCCGATTACCAGCTGGTCGACAGCCAGGGCGCGACCGAGGGCACGATCCGCAACCTGACCGCCGAGGCGGTGGCCGATATCACCTCGACCGGCGAGACCCTGCGCGCCAATCACCTGAAGATCCTGTCGGCGCCGCCCATTCTGCGCTCGCAAGCGACACTCTTTGCCGCGCGGGGGGCAGAATGGGCCGGCGAGCGCGCGGTGCTGGAGGCGGTTCTGGCGCGGCTGGGGCTGCCGGGAAATCCCACCCTTTGAATGAAGGAAGCAGGGGGGTGTTGCCCCCCTCTTGGCCTGAGGCCAATTCACCCCCCAGCGTATTTCCGGCAAGATGAAGGGCGGCACCGAGCGCTATTCCAGCGGCAGAACCTGTCCGGTTACCGCGCCACCGTCCACCACGAATTCGCTGCCGGTTGAATAGCTGGCTTCGCACAGCATGAAACGGACCATGCGCGCGACCTCTTCGGGTTCGCCGAAACGGGGGATCGGCTGGGCGGCGGCGGTTTCGTCGGGCATGGACTGGGTCATCGGGGTGCGGATCGGGCCGGGGTGCAAGGAGAGAACGCGGATCTTGTCCGGCGCGAGATCAAGCGCGGCGGCCTTGTTCAGCCCGCGCAGGCCCCATTTGCTGGAAACATAAGCCGCGAGCCCCCCATAGCCCTGCAACCCGGCAGTGGACGAGGTATTGACGATCACCCCGCCGCCCGCGCGTTTCAGGGCCGGGGCCACTTGCCGGATGCCAAGGAACGCACCGGTAAGGTTGATGTCGAGGACGCGGCGGAAATCGTCCGGGGCGCAATCGGCTACGGTGCCGAGCGCCAGTATGCCCGCATTGTTGAAAAGCGCATTCAGGCCGCCGAAAGCCTCTTCGGCCTCGGCGATGGCGGCATCCCAGTCGGCTTGTCGGGTGACATCGAGGCGGCGATAGCGAGCGGGCGCGCCAAGTTCCGCAGCCAGTGCCGCGCCCTCATTATCGATCACATCGGTGATCATCACGCGTGCGCCCTGCGCGGCCAGAAGCCGCGCGGTGGCGGCTCCGATTCCCCGGGCTCCGCCGGTGATGAGCAGCTTGAGGTCATTCGGAGCGATCATCAGCATGGAAAACTCCTTCGGTCGTGTTGATCCTGTGGCAATTCGCCGGGGATGGAAAAGCTACCATAGCCGGTTATCCGGCCGGCTCCCTTGATCTGCAGCAACGCGAATCGCCGTTTTCATCTTGCCGAAAAAATACGCTGGGGGTGAATGGGCCGACAGGCCCAGAGGGGGCAAAGCCCCCAAGAACACAACCGCCCTTGCGCCTATCGGTCAGCGCAGGCCGAGATCGGCCAGCGCAGCGCTGAGTTCGGGCGGCAGCGTGTCGTCGCCGGGCCGTTGCACGGGCAGGTCGCGCGGTGCGTCCTCGCCTTTGAGATAGCGCCAGCCCTGGAAAGGGCGGCGCGGCTGGGGCTCGGTACGGATGATCGGCGCATCCAGAATGATGCCGCAGCGGGTGATTCCGTCCTCCCCCTCGACCGGCTCCAGCCGCAGGATGCGCTGGCGCGCCAGAACCACGCCCTTGAACACCCAGTAAAGCGCGCCGCCCTCAAGCAGTTCGGCTTCGCGTTTGGGCCACATCCGGGTGACGTGGCGCGCGCAACCCTCGGGCCAGCGATGGCGTTGGCTGTCTTGCCATTGCGCCAGATCCTCGACGCTTTCGGCGCCGACACAAAGTTTCAAAAGATTGAGCGATGCGACCATGGCGCAGATATCTAGGCTGCACGGGCTCTGCTGGCAACCGATTGCATCGGCTTTTCGGGCGCGCGCGCAGAGAAGGGGTGCAGGCAGGCGCGGCGGTTGAAGGTTTTCCGACCGTAAGGGGCTGCGAGGGTTTGACGGCTGCCGCAGGTGGGCTTATCTTGATGGGCCTCTCGCCAGCACCACAGGATTTGCGCATGAACCGCTTCGCCGCCCCCATCGCCGAGCAGATCTGGGATATGAAATATCGGCTCAAGGATGCCGGCGGCCAGCCGCTTGATGTCACGCTGGAAGACAGCTGGCGCCGGATTGCGCGCGCGCTGGCGGAGGTCGAATCCGACCCGGCGCATTGGGAAGGCCGCTTTTTTGCCGCGCTGGAGGATTTCAAGTTCCTGCCCGCCGGCCGGATCACCGCAGGCGCGGGCACCGGCCGGGCGGTGACCCTGTTCAACTGTTTTGTCATGGGCACAATTCCGGACAGCATGGGCGGCATTTTCGACATGCTGAAAGAGGCCGCACTTACCATGCAGCAGGGTGGCGGCATCGGCTATGATTTCTCTACCATCCGACCGCGTGGTGCGCCGGTGACCGGGGTGGCGGCGGATGCCTCGGGGCCGCTGAGCTTCATGGATGTCTGGGACGCGATGTGCCGCACCATCATGTCGGCGGGCTCGCGCCGTGGCGCGATGATGGCGACCATGCGCTGCGATCATCCCGATATCGAGGATTTCATCACCGCAAAGCAGGATTCCGCGCGTCTGCGCATGTTCAACCTGTCGGTACTTGTCACCGATCCGTTCATGGAGGCCGTCAAGTCCGATGCCGCCTGGGATCTGGTGTTTGGCGGCAAGATCTATCGCAGCGTTCAGGCGCGCGATCTGTGGAATCGCATCATGCGCGCGACCTATGATTACGCCGAACCGGGAGTAATTTTCATCGACCGGATCAATGCCGCCAATAACCTGAGCTATTGCGAGACCATTTCTGCCACCAACCCCTGCGGCGAGCAGCCGCTGCCGCCCTATGGTGCCTGCCTTCTGGGTTCGATCAACCTGGCGCGGTTGGTGGCCGATCCGTTCGGCGACACTGCCCGACTGGATGGCGGCGCGCTGGACGAGCTGGTGCGCACGGCCGTGCGGATGATGGACAATGTTGTCGACGCCAGCCGCTTTCCTCTGCCGCAACAGGCCGAGGAGGCGCGGGCGAAACGCCGGATCGGGCTGGGTGTGACGGGGCTGGCCGATGCGCTTCTGATGCTGGGCCTGCGCTACGGATCAGACGCGGCGGTGGCGCAGACCGAGGCATGGATGAAGGCGATTGCGCGCGCCGCTTATCTGGCCTCGGTCGATCTGGCGCGCGAGAAGGGGGCCTTTCCGCTTTTCGATGCCGAGAAGTTCCTGAATTCCGGAAACATGCGTGCCATGGATGACGATGTGCGCGACGCGGTGCGCAAACACGGTATCCGCAACGCGCTGCTGACCTCCATCGCGCCGACCGGGACAATCAGCCTTTATGCCGGGAATGTCAGTTCCGGCATCGAGCCGGTGTTCGCCTATGCCTACAAGCGCAAGGTTCTGCAACCCGACGGTTCGCGCACCGAGGAAGAGGTGGTGGATTACGCGGTGCAGATGTGGCGCGATCTCAAGGGCGATGCGGCGCTGCCAGACTATTTCGTGAACGCCCAGACACTGGACCCGATCGACCATGTGAAGATGCAGGCGGCGGCGCAGAAATGGGTGGACAGTTCGATTTCCAAGACCATCAACTGCCCGGAGGATATCTCGTTTGACGCCTTCAAGGATATCTACCTGGCCGCCTGGGACATGGGCTGCAAGGGCTGCACCACCTACCGCCCCAACGATGTGACGGGTTCGGTGCTGACGGTATCCGAGGCCACCGAAGCCGCCCCGCAGGCCGATACCGGCGCCGAGGTGATCTATCTGTCCGAGCCGCTGGGCAGGCCCGAGGCGCTGGAGGGTCAGACCTACAAGCTGAAATGGCCGGTCAGCGAACATGCGATCTATATCACCGTCAACGATATCATTGTCGGCGGCCGGCGACGGCCTTTCGAGGTGTTCATCAATTCCAAGAACATGGAGCATTACGCTTGGACAGTGGCGCTGACGCGGATGATTTCGGCGGTCTTCCGGCGTGGGGGGGATGTCTCGTTCGTGGTTGAAGAACTGAAGGCGGTCTTTGACCCACGCGGCGGGGCCTGGATGCAGGGCCGCTATGTGCCCTCGATCCTGGCCGCGATCGGCGGGGTGATCGAGGAGCATCTGGTGCGGATCGGCTTTATCGAGGGGGCGGGGCTGGGCCTGAAATCTGACCCCAAGGCCAAGGTTGCGGTGATGGGCGCGGGCAAGCGCGGCGCGGCCTGTCCATCGTGCGGAGCCTATGAGATGGTAATGATCGAGGGTTGCATGACCTGCCGCGCCTGCGGGCATTCCAAGTGTTCTGGCTGAGAGGTCTTGGTCCAGGTAACCTGTCACGGCGGGTCCATCTCTGCCAAAACCGGCATTTCGGCGGGCTTTGTTCTGGGTGTTTTTTGCCAACCCGGCGTAACCCGTTGAAATATAAAAAACTGCTCTTGCCGGGCTGAGTGTGGCCCGGCTGACCGTATCGACAGGCTGTAGCCCTCCCACCCTGCTCCCGGTCATCGCCCGGTTCAGTGTTCACCGCGGCTGCGCTGGATCACCGCGATGATCGGGGCGAAGAAGTAACGGATGATCCGGCGTTCATAGAGATCACAACCACAGTCATCCCTCCCGGCACAGTTTCCTTTGCGTCCCGGGCGGCTTCTTGCTAACGGTCTCGGCATGATCAGGCTTTGCACCATACGCGGCTGACGTTGAACTGACTGCCCTCGGGCGGCCCGTCGTTTGTTGCGTGCTGCTTTGCCATCGCCCTGCGGCCTCGTTCGACTGCTTGCGTACAGGTGCCGATCATGCTCCGCAAATCCATTGTTTTCACCCCCGATTTCCCGAACCTCGGCCAGCCCAAGGCCGCCATCGCCGCGCGCTGGCTGGCGCATTGGCGCCGGTTGCGTGCCTGGAAACAGGTCCCTGATGCGAGGCGACGGCCCCTGCCGGGGAGGACGATGCCGGGGGCGAGGCCTTCGACGATGCGGAACTGCGCATGGCCAATGCGCGCCACCGCATTCTCATCCGCGCCGAGCGGCTGGTGAAGGCGCGCGAACGGGCGGCGGGCATCGGGGCTCTCAAGCGCGAGATCCTCGAGCCGCTGCGCGAGGCGCTGAAGCAGGGCATCGTCCTGGTCGGGCCCGCCAGCGAACATGAGGCCGATGAACTGGCCGCAGCGCTTTTCGATGAGCTGCCCTGGATGGGCGCGGCGATCGAACCCCTGTGGCGCGACATGCGGGTCTCGGCGCCGCAGGGGGCGGGGGCTGCATTTCCGGCCGATCCTGCTGGAGGGCCCGCCGGGTATCGGCAAGAGCCATCTGGCGCAGCGGCTGGCCGCGCTGGCCGCATTGCCCTGGACCTCGATCGATCTGGGCAGCACCACCGAGGGGTTTCCCATCGCGGGCACCGAACACACCTGGTCATCCGCCAGGCCGGGCCGGGCCGGCCGGTGCAGCTGATCCTTGGCCAAAGGATCGCCAATCCGATCGTCTTTGTCGATGAGCTCGACAAGGGCGGCACCCTGCATTCCAGCCAGGGGCAGCCGACCTCGGCCCTGCCCGCGCTGCTGCGCTCAAGGCTGCGGATCGTGCCGGTGCCAGTGCGGGGGCCAAGCCGGGCCGAGATGATCACCTTTGCCGCGCGGCGCCTGCGCCAGCGCTGTGAATCAGCATGCATAAGTGGGTCTGACGCAGATTTGGTGCATCTATGACATACCCGCTACTATATTTCGGCCACCTTTAGCGGAGGTTGTCGATGGCGTCACAGTTTCACGGCGGGATTTTCTACCCGCAGGTCTGAGGGCAGATCACATCGAAATCGTTGAGGACACGATCAGGATCCACTCCCGTTCGACCAAAGCAGCGGCAGCGTGTCCGCGCTGTGGCACGTTTTCACGCCACC
>ERZ869909.625-NODE-625-length-37460-cov-7.369393_pt1 | contig 37460 bp, 50 predicted proteins | sample MGYA00520892_ERZ869909 | MGnify/ENA primary metagenome ERZ869909 (study PRJEB32215, sample SAMEA104723947) | bioreactor metagenome | biome: bioreactor; feature: anaerobic bioreactor; material: water | place: China | collected 2015-03-12 ...
AGCACGTTCTGCCGCACGGTGGCCTGTTCCACCAGCGCGAACTCCTGGAACACGAACCCCGTGTCGCATCGCCACGGACGGGGCGGCGACCTGTCTGGCCGGAAGGTCCGGCCAAGCACCCGGGCTTCGCCCCGCCAGCCGCGCAGCCGACCATCGAGGAGGCGCAGCAGGGTGCTCTTGCCCGCGCCCGAGGCGCCGACGAGCGCCACGCGCTCGCCGGCCGCGATGCTTAGTTCGCCGATCGCGAGCGTGTCGTGATCCGACCCTGGATAGCGGAACGACACGTCCTGCAGCACTACAGCGCCGGCGGCCACGGCATCGCCCTCATCGCAGGAGCCCGTAGGCGACAGCAAGCTCCGCCACTTCCTCATAGGCGGCAGGGTCCGGCAGCTCATAGCCGTCCGGGCCGTAGACATGCTGAAGCAGGTAGCTGTTTTCCGGGTCGTTGAGCTTCAGCATGGCGGCGACGAACCGCGCGCTCAGTTCGGGGTCGAGATCCTGGCGCGCGATAACGGTATGCGAGGGGATCGGCCGTGACTCGGCGATCCATCTCACCTCGGCCTGTTGCGCGGGCGAGAGCAGCAGATCGGCGTATTGGCTGACCCCGGCGGCATCGACGAGACCGGCCACGACGGCCTGAATGGCCTGCTGGTAGCCGCCGGCGAAGAATACCCTGTTGAAAAAGCGCCGCGGTTCCTCGCCGCGCTCCAGCAGACCGGCCTCCACGAAGGTGTCGAGCGGATAGAGGTAGCCCGATTCCGAAATGGGATCGGCGAAGGCGATCGACCTGCCCCGAAGGTCGGCGAGCTGTTCGATCCCGCTGTCGGCGCGCACGAAGATCCGGCCCGTATAGGAGGCCATCCCGCGATAGACCTCGGCGAGCAGGATGGTGGCGCCGACATGCCTGTTGGCCAGGACATAGGGCAGGGCGCCCATGAACGATATGTCGGCCGAGCCGTTGCGCAACGCTTCGACCGCGGCGGCGTGATCGGCCGTCACGAAGCCGCGCACCGGCACGCCCAGCTCGTCCGCCAGCCAGGCGGAGATGACCTCGGCATCGGTCATCAGCTTCTCCGGGTTCTCCTGGGGGATGAAGGCCAGCACCAGCCCCTCGCGCTGCTGGGCGAAGGAAAGAGCGGGGTGGAGCGGGAGGACAGCGGCGGCGGCGAGTAGCGTCCTTCTGTCGATCCTGGCGTGGCGTGGGGTTGGGGGCGGCATTTCAATACATATCCTCATCATAGTCGTCCTGGAGCTGTTTGAACGCTTCCCACAAGGTCGCGGCGCGGTCCCAGTCCTCCTCGTCAACGGCCTCCCGCAACCGCACCAGCATGGCCGACAGTTCGTAGACCCTGGGCTTGGCGGCCATGTTGGTCATTCCGCTCGCATCGCGGGCAAGATCATCGGCTACGGTCGCCAGCATGAGGCTGGCATGGGGACCGTCACGCAGCGGAAGCAGCGTCTCGAAGGTGCTTGCGAATGTGGTCAGTTCTTCCCAGGCCAGCCGGAACACCGAGTCCCGTCCCTCGAACGCCTGATACGGCTCGTCCGCATCGCCGACTGCTTCGAGATAGGCGGTGAGATCGGCACGCTCGGCTTCGGTCAGTTCCAGCCGATAGGTGCCGTCGAACCAGTCCACGACACTCGCCAGCGTCGGCAGCGAGCCATCGTGGAAATACGGTGCGGTGAAACGGGCGCCGAGCAGGGTGGGCGTGTCGAAGGTGCCCGCGCGCGCGCCGTCGTAGCCTTCGCTGCCCGAGCCGATGTTATGCGCGCGCCGGTCGAGGAAATTGGCGGAAGGGACGTGGCAGGATGCGCAGGACTGACCATCCATCTGCGGGAACGGCTGGCGGAACAGAACTTCACCACGCCGCGCGGCCTCCGATGCGTCCTGCGTCAGCCTGCCCTGTGCGTCGAGCAGGGAATTGGGCAGGAAGTCGAACTCGATCATATAGGCGATCAGCGCGTCGAGCATGAAGGGCGTGGGTTCCGGGCCGCCGAACTCGCTCACGATCACGTTGCGCGTGAAGTCGCGCAGGCTGGCGAACCGCCCGTCGCGCCCGTATGGCCCGGTGAAGCGCAGGCCCCGCAGCGAGGGTATGTCCAGGCTTGCGCGTCTGTGATCGTTGAACATCGGGTTGAAGAAGGAACCGCGCACGTCGATCGCGCCCGGCTGGTGGCTGATGCCGGGGATGAAGAAGGTGCTGTTGATGTCGCTGCGGTTGTGGCAGGTCGCGCAGGCGATCCCCAGCGAGCGCGCCGGGTCGCCAAAGATCAGCGGGCTGTCGAACAGCATGTCGCCGAAGGCGACGAGCGGCAGGTCCGTCTCGTCGATACCGCGCTCCTCGAAATTGAGGACCAGCATGGGCAGCGGAACCTGATCGTTCAGATCGGAGCCCGGCGGCAGCCAGGGCGCGACCCCGACCTCGCCGCGGGCCGCGACAACGGTTTCGGGCAGCGGCGTGAGCCTTCGCCGCGGCGCGAACGCCTCCGGCTCGAAATTGACGACGAGATAGGCTTCGATCTCGGCCCGTGCGGCCTCGAAAGCCTCGCCGTCCGCTGCGACCGCGCCGACCCCCATCACGCCGGCCGATCCTACGGCGCTGGTCAGTTCGAGCCAGGCGAGGCCAAGACGCCTGCCGCCTTCCGGGTCGGCCTGTTCGATGAACTCCCCGAGCGCGCGGTAGATCGCCTGCGCTTCGAGGGCGGGCCGGCTCGCCCCGCCCGGTGTGGACAGGTTCCCGGCGGCCTCGGCCAAGGCTTGCCGGACGAGTCGGGACAGGCCCCGGGTGGTGGTTTCATAGAGCGCCTGGCGGTCGTTCCGGGCGATGGCCTGCGAGATCGCCTCACCGGCATCACCGCCAAGACTGTCGAAAAACTCCCTGGCCGGGCGCGGGCTCCCTGCCGCCGGATGGGTCTGGTCGTAGGCGTCAAAGATCAGATCCCAGACCACGGGTTCCAGATCGCCGAAAAACAGCATCGTGCGGTAGGAAGCCGCCGCCGGATGCCACGGGATTTCGGTGACGACATCCGCATGGACAGGGCCGAATGCTCCCTTGAAAAGGACAAGGGCCAAGAAGCACCCCCGAAGCGACCGCAACATCATGTCCCCCTTTAGGAAGTCAAAGTTGGCGAAAACAGTAAACTTTGCGAATGAGAACCATTTGCAAAATGGAGCTTTATGCCGCCAATGTCAATCTAATTGCAAATGGTTCGCAAAAGATCATTGGTTCGCCGAATACGGGCGGATGTGATCATCGCCTTCGGCTTCATCGCCGCGGTGATGGAGGTCTCGTTGTTGTTCGACGTGCTGGCGGCGTGGCAGGGCCTGTCTGCTGCCGTGCTGGGTGTTACGGGGAAGGGCTTCGACTACGCCAGGGAGTGCGGGGGGTATGAGCATCTCACCAGGCAGAGGCCGGGCGGAAACATGCCTTAGTGTCGAAAGGCGGTCTTGCAATCTACAGTAAATTGCATAGTCTTTTGATAGTAAATTGCGGAGGGCCCATCATGGCCTCGAAAACGATAGACCACAGCACGCTTGCGGAGCTGGTTGAGGCTGGCGCGTTGCGCGCCGCCCATGTTGTCGGCCAGCCAGGTGGCTGGTCGCTCAGGGTGGAATATGGAGCGGCCGAGCGGGCCCTAGCTGCGCAGCGCAGCCGGCAGGTTCGGGTGTTTCGGCGCATGGAAGCCCTGGTTTCCTATCTCAAGGACGTGGGGATCGAGCGGTTCGACGTGGATGCGGCCGACTATCATGCAGAAGGTGGCAAGGCTCACTCCCGGCCGGACCGAGCCAAGGCGCTGCGCCAGGCGCATGAAGCTGCGGCGCATGACAGGTGGTTTCGGGAGCAGATCGAGAACGCCGTGCAGGAGGCCGACGACCCGAACATCGGCTGGGTGCCGCATGAGGTGGTGAAGGAGGATATGGCCGAGCAACGCGCCGCGCTGCTGGCACGGATCAATGGCGCTAGCGAGTGATCATCGTTTGGCTGCCGGCGGCGCGGGCCAATCGCACAGACGCCATCGAGTATATCGCCCGCGATAATCCTGTTGCCGCGTTGGATCAGCTCGATGAGATCGAGCGCCAAAGCGACTTGCTGGCGGATCACCCCGAAATGGGCCGCAAAGGGCGCAAACAAGGCACGCGGGAGCTGGTCATCAACCGGACGCCGTTCATTCTCGTCTACAGGGTGCGGTCGAAAGCAAAGCGGGTGGAGATTCTACGGGTTCTCCATGGTGCCCAACACTGGCCTTAGTTCGATAGGGACGCGATCTTACCAGAGGGCAAGTAGATTTCCGCAATCCCGCGTCGGCCGTCGATCCGGCCGAGCTGCACCACCAGGTCGATGCTGTTGGCGCAGTAGCGTCGAACCTCCTCGAAGCTCATGGCCAGACCCGTTGACATCACCATCAGCGCCAGGCGGTCGATCGACTTCAGGGCGGTGTCTGCATGGAGCGTGGTGACGGAGCCGCCATGGCCGGTGTTGATAGCCTCCAGAAAGACCTTGGCTTCCTCGCCCCGCAACTCGCCCAGGATGATCCGGTCAGGCCGCATCCGCAGGCAGGCTTCCAGAAGTTTCGCCGGCGTCTTTTCACCTTCTCCTGCCCGATCGGATTTGAGCGAGACGAAGTTCGGCTGTTCTGGAAACAGCTCGTAGGCATCTTCGATCGTCACGATCCGCTCGGCCGGATCGACCAGCGAAAGAAGCCCCCGCGCGAAGGTGGTTTTCCCGGTGGAAGTTCCGCCGCTGATCACGATATTTAGCCGGTCCTCGATGCACATACGCATGGCGGCCGAGACATCCCCGGCCTCGGCCAGCTCGATCACCCGTAGCGCCCGTTGCCGCTTGAGATCATCGAGATCGACCAGCTTGCCGTGCAGCAAGGTGATGCCATCCATCGAGATCTTCTGCATACTGTAGCGGCGCATCGAGATTGAACAACCGCCCTCGACCACAGGATTTGAGACCACCTGCACCCGTAGCGGGGCGCTTCCGTCCATGATCTTGCCGGAAACCACTGGGCGCTTTTCGCTGAACGGCACACCTGCCGAGGCGGCCATGGATTGCGCCAGGTCCTGGGCCTGTGTCGCAAGAAACGTCAGCCCTTCAACGGGCACCATATGCGCATCGCCCTGCCGTTCCACCCAAACCCTGCCGTCGGGATTGATCGCCACCTCGACCACGCGCGGGTCGTCGAGGCACGGCCGCAGCGGCCGGAGATAGGTGGAAAGGAAGGACTTGCCGGCGTTCATCAGTAGATTTCCAGATCGCGGTCCACGATCACGGTGATGGCAGCGCCAGCCGGCACGGTAATGACGGGCGGAAGCCGCATATAGTCCTCGATCACGCTGGTCGTGCTGCTGCCCAGATCGCGGGTAACATCCTGCACGGTCTCGGATGCGACTTCCGAATCCAGGCGCGCGGCCGCAATCGCGGGAGCGGCCCCGATCAGTGAAATCAGGGCGGCCGACCCAAAGCGCATGGCGAACCGCGAATGCACCTGGCCTGTGATGCCCGACCGACCAGCGCCATCCCCGCCAAAGGCGTTCATCTGCACCGACTGACCGTCAGGGGTGACGAGCCGGGTCCAGCCCACGAGAATCCGACCCTGGCCGATCGACACGTCCGAGGAATACTGCCCGAACAGGCGCGATCCGGCCGGGATCAGAACCTGGGTGCCGTCGAAAGACGAGACCGGATAGTTCACGATCGCGGTAAGCTGACCCGGCAGGCTGGAATCGACCGCGTTTTCCAGCGTCGCCTGGATCATCGTGCCCTGCAGGACGGTGTTCGAGGGATTGGCGATGACCTGGGAGCGAGAGACGGGGGTGGGTTCAAGCCCCGACTGCACGAAATCCCGCCCGGCCTGGTCGCGTGTCTGCGGTCCCGGTGCGGATGTTGGCCCGGGCCCAGGTGCCGCCGCGTTGCGGCCGGCCTGGCCTTCATCGAACACGATCCCGGGGGAGGCGACACGCGCCCGCATGATCGCTTCCTGCTGGGCTCTGCGGGCCTCAAGCTGGGCGCGACGCTGTTCTTCCTGGCGCTGCGCTTCAAGATCCGGTTGGCTGGCCGCGCCGGCGGTTAGTTGCGCCTGAAGGGCGGCGTTCGAGCTTTGGAGGCCGGATATTTCCCGGGCGAAGCCGGCCTGCATGGCGGCGATCTGGTCCCGATAGTCCGCCTGCATCGCTTCCATGGCCCGCAGAATTTCTGCGGTTTCCGCGCTGCTGTCGCGGGTTGCGAGGCCCGTCATCTGTTCCTGAAGCCGCCGGATTTCGGCCTCAAGGGCTGCGTTGCGCCCTTCAAGGTCGGCGCGCTGCGCCGCCAGGTCGCCTTCGATCATAGAGAAATCCACCGCCAGCGCCGGGGCAGGGGGCGCGGCTTCCGGCGGCACGATCAGGCCGAAGCCGCTGGCCGAGCGCGCATCGCTCTGGAATTCCTCCACCCCGGAAGTCTCGATCCCCCGGCGATCTGGTTGTGGCAATAGGGGATACAGCACCACCGCGCCGGCCGCAGCGGTCAGGGCAAGCATCCCGAACTTGCCCCCACGCGACAGGCGGGGCTTCTTCCGCTCGATCTTGTAGTCGTCCTGCTGGCTCATATCAGAACTCCCTCTCTGTGAGGGGCTGGATCTCCGAGGCGAGAGTCGTCACGCCGCCAGTCATCCTGCGGATGCAGATCACCTGGTCGCCGATCCTGATCGAATAGGCATCGCGCACACCGGAAACCCGCACAATGGCCCCCCGCGTCTGCGAGTTGAGCGTGATCTCGTAGCCGCGTGCATCGACACCGAACACCGAAGGGCGGACACCTGGGGCGAACTCGAAGAAGGTCGCGTTCCCGTTGTTCCAGACCCGCAGGGGGCGGATTTCCCCGTCGCCCGAATAGCCATAGCCGATGTCGCGGCTGGTGGCGGCGGCCACGCGGCGGGGCTGGGCGTCGGGGTATTGCAGCACTACCCGGTAGGTCGGCGTGTTCGATCGCCCTTCGATCAGCGAGAGGGTGATCGCGCGGCGGCCGGTGTAGACGATCAGGTTGGTCTGGGCGCCGGCGATCATCGGCTTGATGCTGATGGTCTGCCGGTTCGACAGAACCTCCACCTCGAATGCCTCGCTATCCCCGATCAGCACCGAGGAAATCCGCTCGCCAGCCCCCAGCTCGATCGCTGTGTTGACCCGCAGGTTCAGATCGACGCGGATCACATCCGCCTCGCTGTGCGTCACCGCCCGAACGCGCGCATCCGCGCCCATTGACCGCGGCGTGCGCTCGGCCAGGGTGGGCGTTGCGAACCCGATGACGCTCGCCAGCAGAACCGCGCCGGTGAAAGCCTGTTGCCTCATTGGATCTGTCCTCCCAGCGTTTCTGCGTCCACCCGATACGATGTCACCGTGAATCCCAGCGGGTTCTCCCAGACGCGCTGCAAGCTCCGCTCGGTGCGCGGATTGAACTCGAATGCGACCGTCGCCACGAAGGGCCGGGTCACGGGTTCCTGGCGCGGGCGGCGAAGGGTTTTCTCGAACCTGATCTGGGCGACCAGAGGTTCGAGGAAGGTGATGTGGCGGACGGTCACGAACACCTCGGCACCCTGGCCGTAGACCCGTGGCGGATAGTTGGGGTGGGATGAGGACCAGATTTCGCGCAGCGAGGCATCGGCGGAGCCGGCGCTGCGGCGCTGGACGCTTTCCAGCCGTTCCTGAATCCCGGCCATCAGGAATCCTTCGCGGTCGTTGACATAGGCGACCAGCAGGGACTGCTTGATCGCTTCCTCATCCTGGATGCCTGTCGGGGCCACCTGCACGATCCGCTCGGCCGCCCCGGTCTGGGAATCCACCAGCACCGTGAACACCTCGGTCGTCTTGAGCGGCATCATTACCACGATCGCGATGGTGAGCATCGCGCTCACCGCCGTCGCGACGCTGGCCACGATCCAGGCGCGCTGCGCGCTGCGGCGCGGCTCCAGCACCAAATCAATGTCGAATCCCTGATCGTTCACCCGTCAAACCCCCTTCAAATCGTAAAGACTTACTGTTTCCCGACCGCACGCTGCGCGAGGCTCAGGGCCAGTGCGGCCCCGCTTCGCGCGGCACCGCCGGCGACATGGCCCGCCCTGCCGGCGGTCGAGGCGCTACCCGCGCCTCGGCCCGCAGCACCGCGCGCAAATCCAGCCGCGGCCGCACCGCCGGCGCGGCCAGCACCCCTGGCACCCCGATCCGCAGAACTGGCGATGCCACTCAGACCGACCGCGGTCTGGGCCAGCGACTGGGCGATGGTCGGGACCATCCCCATGAGGCCAGTGCCGAGCATCATGACCACGACGAAGGATATGATGTCGGCGATCGTGCTGGCGTTTTGGTCCGGCCTCACGTCTACTGCGATGGCCATGGTTACGCCGGCCATCGCGGCGGTGAGCATCGGGACCATGGCGAAGCCGAGGGTGAGTTTCACATAGGCATCGAACAAGGGTGCCGTCTGCTTGAACACCGTCGCGGCGATCATCACGGGGCCGAGGATGATCAACACGCCGATCATGATCTTGGCGGCCCCGATCACGATCACCGAGATCGTCGCCATGAGCGCGGCGACGAAAAACACCAGAAGTCCGGCCAAGGCTCCGCTGATATAGCCGCCGCTGCGGCTCACATTGTTCGCCACGTCGAGGCTTTGAACATAGAGCCGATCGAGGCCGCTGTAGAGATCCCCGGCGTCTGGATTGAATGAGGACAGAATGACCGCGCCGATCTCGCTCGGCGCGTTGGTCAGCACATCATAGACCGGGTAGAAATTGGTCCAGGTCGAGAGGAATCCGAAGGCGACGCTGAGCCGGACAATGATGCTGAACCCGTTGCGTAGGGTCATGGGCATGGCCTGAACCACGAGATTGATCCCGACTAGCACGATGGCAAGCACCGCACTGGCCCGGAACACCGGCACGACTGCGGTGGCGACCTCTTGGAACGCCGTTTGCCCGACCGCCATTGCGGCCGTGTCCACCGTGTTCAGAATATCCGCGATCACCGCCATGGTCAGTTGTCTCGGCGTGCGCAGGTCTGGTGGTAGAAGGCCCTGTAGGCATCGCTTGCAGAATAGGTCTCGTGCATGAAAGCTGCTATGGTCGGGCGATCCCCATCCACCAGTTCGGACGGATCCTTGCCAAGCAATTCCTGTGTGAAGTCGGCGAGACTGAACCCACGGAACGCGCAGGTGCAGCTTTGTTCTTCGAGCCTGCGTTCTTCGGCCCTGTTCATATAGGCGCTGCGCAAAGTGCCATAGAAAGTGTGCCCTGTGATCGTATCGGGGATCAATTCCCGGATTACTTCCTCGCAGCCCTGGCGCTCGGGATCCTCGAAAAAGAACATGTGTCGGCGCTGCATCTCCTGCATGATCGCCATCAGCGCCCTCTGGTCGCCGCCGTTCACCGCCGCGATCGCAGCATTCTGCAAGGCTTCCGGGTTCATGCCCGCGTAGTTCTGGGCGCTGGCCGGGGCGGCGGCCAGGCCGGCCGCCAGCACCAGGGCGGCAAGTCCAGTCGAGAGTTTCATCGTCCCTTTCTCCTTTCCTATTGGGCTTCGGCGCCGCTGAACTGGAAGAAGGCTTCCTGTCGGGCTTGCTCGGCCGCCCAGTTGATCCCCATCTGGCCCGAGGCGAGTCCGTTGGCCGCGTTCAGCCGCCACATCTGCGCCAGCATGAAATTGGTCTCCGCCGCCATGCGGGTGTTGAGGTCGATCGAATCCTTCAGCGTCTGCTGCCGGCTGATCGCTTCAACTAGCCCCTCGACCCGCTCCAGGCTGGACTGCGCCTCCTCATAGGCGAGCTGCGCCGCGGCCATGGAGACGGCATTGGCAGCCGCGGTCTCGGCGATGACCGCGTATTGCGGGTTCTCCTCCGACGACGACAGGCCCCGAAGCCGCTCGGGGGTGAACCCGGCGCGGCCCAGCGTTTCCTGGAAATATTGCTGAGCCCGGCGCTGACCCATCGTCACTTCGCCATCGAGCAGGTTGCGCACGATGCCGTCGAAGTCGCCGATCGAGATTGCCTGCTGGAGCCCGCTCAGATCGGTAATCGAAGCCGCCCGCGCGCGTATGTCTTGGACGGAATTGTAGAGCGAGGCGATTTCGTTGAGGCCGGTGATCGAGCCCAGGATGCCCTCCAGATTGGTGAGCTGCCTAAGGGCTGTCTCAAACTGTTGCCGCATTTGTTCAAGTTGGCGAAGCTGGGTCTCGGCATCGCGCAGGTGATGCTGAAGCATCTCGACGTTGCGCGCGAGGTTCGTGCCGTCGATGACGGGCACGCCCTGCGCGAGCGCCGGGCTTTGCAGGCAGGTGGACAGGGCCAGGGCGGCGAGGCACCGTTTAATCATTGCGATACTCCCAGAAATCCGTTTGCTGAAGTTGCTCGGCGGCTTCGGCCAGCCCGCCGGCGGCCTCGACCGTGACATGCGCAGCGCGCAGCCGAAGCGTCAGTGCCATCAGGCGGGCTCTCTCGGCCAGCATGTAGGTGTTGTGATCGACGGCCTCTTTCGGGGTCCGGGGCTGGCCATCCCGCAGAAGCGCGAGGATGCGCGTCATCCCCGCCTCGATCTGGCCGTTCATATAGGCCCCGTAGCCGATCGAGGCGTCAGCAAGGTTGCCCCATTCGGCGCTGGCCCCGGTCGCCCCGGCAAGTGTGCCGGTCACTTCCGCGCCGGTGATGATCGACAGGTATTCGTTGTAATACTGGTTGATCCGCCGAACGTAGTTCTGGGTTTCCTCGAATGGCGGGATTCCACCATAGCGTTGGACATTGCCCGGCCCGGCATTATAGGCCGCCAGCCCCAGGTCAATGCGGCCGAACCTGTTGAGCTGCTGGGCCAGATAGCGCGCACCGCCGTCGAGATTCTGCCACGGGTCGCGCGGGTCCACGCCGAGATCGCCGGCGGTCCCGGGCATGAGCTGGGCGAAGCCCATGGCGCCGGCCGACGAGACGGCCGCATTGTTGAACCGGCTTTCCTGCTTGATCATCGACTGGAACAGGATGCGCCAAGTCGTCGGGTTCAGGCCCACCCGCTGCACGCCGGGATGGTTCTGATAACGCGCCGCCGTGGTGATGATCATCTGCTCGACCGAGGCCCCATCCCCAAAGAGGCGCTGCGCATCGGGGTGGTTCTCCTCGACCGGATAGGTGTCCGCCGTCGAAGGGAAGGAGGCGGAACCGGCCTCAAAACTCGAAAAGTCGGTCGTTCCGGTCGATGCGGCCAGGAACCGCTCATAGGCTTCGAGCTGTTCTTCCTCGATCTCGCTCAGACGGGTTCGATCGCCCTCCATCTGGGTCTGAAGGCCGAAGTCCCGCGCCATCTCGGCGATGCGCGAAATCGAGTTGGCAAGCCGTGACCCGTCGATGATGGGCACGCCCTGTCCCACCGCGGCCGAGGCGGTTGCTAGTGCAAGGATGGATACGGCGAGAGCGATGCGCATGGCATATGCCCTCAGCAGTCCCGCGGGGTGTTCATCGTGCTGACGCTCACCACCATGGGCGTGCCGTCAGAAGTCTGCCTGGTCTGGAAGAACTGCCCTTCGGCGCGGAACGTCCCATGACACGGCGATCTTTGCCCGGTGGGCACGCCCGAACAGGCCGACAGCACGCCCAGGACCATCACCAGCGAAATCGTTGCCCTCATACCATATCCCTCCAGAACTCAACCTTGTTGCGCCAATCGAAAGGCGCGCGTTCTTCCCCGGTCTGGCCACCGCCCAGCACAGTCAGAAGTTCCCCGAGGCAGCCGAGATCCATGTCAACAAACGTGCTGTCCCCGGCCGAGCGAACCAGCGCCAGCCGAAGGCCGCCTGTGCCCTGGCAAAGGAACTCGGCTTCCTTCTCGTTCAGCCGCAGAATCCGGTAGTCCTCGGGGTTCGCCCGCCCGTTCGGCCAGAGGATCTGGGTCGTCACGGTCTCGGCGATGATCTGGCCGACGCGGCTCTGCTGGAGATGCGCGGGGGTCTGGGTCAGCATCACCACCACGCAGTTCTTCTTGCGCATCGTCACCAGCCAGTCGTGAAGGCGCCGAACGAAAAGCTCGTCGTCCAGCATCTTCCAGGCTTCGTCGATGACGATGATCGTCGGGCGGCGGTCCTCGATCACGCGCTCGACCCGGCGGAACAGATACGCCAGAAGCGCAGACCGTTCCGCCTGCGTGTCGAGGATTTCCGACATGTCGATCCCGACCACATCCTCACCGATGTGCACCGCCGCCTCTGCGTGGGGAGAGAACAGCCACCCATGCCGACCGCCCTTGGCCCATTCCCGGACCCGGCTGACCAGATCGCCGTCGTCGTCGGTGGAGGCGACGAGGGTGGCGAGACCGTCGAAGCTGCGAAGTTCTTCTTCCGCGCGCACGATCTGCCTGACGGCGCTGGTCAGGCTCACGGTCTGCTGAGTCTCCAGCGGGCGCTGGTTTGACATCACGTCGATAAGCCAGTCCGTCAGCCAGGCTTCACCACGCGAGTCCACCTCGGTTCCGAAAGGATTGAGGCCGGTAGGCATCCCGATCCTGATCCCGCTGTAAGACCCGCCAAGCGCCCGCACCGCCATTTCCAAGCCGCGGTCCTTGTCGATCACGATCACCCGCGCGCCGACGCGACGGGCCTGTGCCATAAGAAAGGCCGTGCCGAGAGTCTTGCCCGAGCCCGGCCGACCCAGCACCAGCGTGTGCCCGGCGCTGGGTTCCTCACTACGCCGGCCGTGGTCGTGGAAATTGAACCTGTGGGCGCCGGAGCTGATGGTCGGCAGAGCCGTGATGTTCTGACCCCAGGGTGTCGCCTCGCGGCCACGGCCGCGGCTGCTGTGGTGAAATGCCGCAAGATGGGCGAAGTTCGCAGACGAGATCACCGCCGAGCGAGGGCGGTAGGACCAGTTCCCTGGCGATTGCGAGAAATAGGCCGCCCGGGCGGCAAATCCCTCACGCACCAGTGCCGCGCCGCTTTCCTGCCCAGCCCGCCAGACCTCGGAGGCGGCGTCCTCGACTTCCCGCAGGCTGTCGGCGACCACCTGGATCGTCAGTTGATGATCGCCAAAAACCTGCCGACCGGACGCCACATTGTCCGCTGCCTCGAACAGTTCTTCGCGCAAGGTTTCAGCGGCATCTTCCGATGCGCTCATTTGCCTGGCTGCCCGCTTGATCCGTTCTTCCGCCTCGTTGTTTCGGATCGGCGTGTAGCTGTTCGTGATCACCACGTCATGCGGGAGCTGGAGCCCGTCGAGCATCTGGGCCCAGGTGCGAGACGGATAGGTCTTGACCCCGAAGATGACGCCGAAGCGGGGGCCGATCGGCGTTTCCAACTCGAAGTGCCGGGCTTTGAACGTGACATCGAGGCCGGACATCGCCGGCGACAGGAACTGGCCCCGGTTGCTGATGATCTTGCCATAGGGCCTGCCCTGCACCGCGGCAAGAAGCCCCAGCCACTCGCCGCCTTCCGCGTCGAGACGGCGGAAACCCAGGCTCGAATACATCCCGGCGAACAGTGACATCGCCTCATTGATGCGCTCGGTTCGTTTCGCCAGGTCATCGCGGAAGGCGGCTTTGAGCATCGAGCCGAACAGTGGGATGCGGGAGCCGATGGACGGGCGCAGGGCAAGCGTCAACATGATCACCCGCCGTTTGAGGCGCCGGCGTGCAAGATGGTCGCGCCAGCGGCGGTCCACCTCTGCGGCGAAGCCGGTATCATCGAACTGCACCAGTTCGACGGTCTCCGGCACGGTGATATGGTTCACATAGTAGCCGAAGCCTTCGCCCAGCCGGCCGATCTGCTGTGCAAAGGCGGTCGATGCCAGCTCGACCTCGGACCCTTCGGCGGTGAATGAATCCAGCCCGTCGATCACCGCCGAGGCGAGAAGATCGCCCTGCCGTGTCATGATGAGGTTGTTTTGCACCGTGGAGATGTAGGGCAGATGCCGGGCGAAAGCTTCTTCCCGCAGCGCGTGCTTGCCCAGCAGCGCCGTCACGCCAAGTCCAGCCCCAAGCGGCGATTTCTCAGGAGACATACTTATCTCCCTCATGCCGCCGCCGGTTCGATGTCATCGGTGTCGTTGAAAGGACGACCGCCGTGATCTGCCAGAAGTTGGGATGCCGGTCCGCCACGAGCCAAAGGATCGGGTAGCCGACCACAAGGATCAGCAGGAACCGCCATTCATCCAGCGCGACGAACGGGACGACAGCCACCAGCAGCAGGCTGACGAAATAGCCAACCGGCAGGCCAAAGATCTTGGCCGGGCGCGTGAGGCCCAGGAACAGAGGTGCATCTGGCATTGGAAGCCCTTGAAAGGCCCCCCGACCGCCGAGCGGTCAGGGGGAGGGGTTCAGGGGGTGGCGAAGCCGTCGATGATCGTGGCAGCCGAGAACACCAGGACGACGCCGAAGAAAATGGCGAGGAACAGCGGCCAGTTCAGCCGTCCGGTGAACATCATGTAGCCGGCGGCCACCACGGCAAGGATCGCGATCAGACGCCCGATCGGGCCGGTCAGCGCGGTCACCACACGCTGAAGCATGTTCTGGAGCGGATCGAGGTTCTGGGCCATGGCGGGTTCCGCCACGACCAGAAGGAAGCCGGCGGCCAGTGCAATAAGCCGCAGAAAGTTGGGGAAACCACCCCGACACCCAGTATTCGTCACAGGCATTCTCATAGTCCTCGTCACTCCATTCCGATCGTGGTTGTGTTGAAGATCGCGATCACCCTGGAGACATGGGTGCGCGTCTCGTTGAACGGCGGGATGCCGCCGTATCGTGCAACAGCCTCCGGGCCGGCGTTGTAGGCAGCCAAGGCAAGCTCGGCCGTCCCGAACACGTCCATCTGCATAAGCAGGTATCTGGCCGATCCGTGGAGGTTCTGCCGGGGGTCATGGGGATCGACGCCCAGGTCTGCCGCCGTGCCGGGCATGAGCTGACCCAGGCCGATCGCACCGGCCGACGACAGGGCAGCCGGATCGAAGGCGGATTCAACGGCGATGTTCGCGCGGAACAGGGTCAGCCACTCGGCGGCCGAAAGGCCGACGGTGCGCAGCGCGGGGTGGCCGATGTATTCGGAGCCGACCGCGATCACCAGATCCTCGATCTCCGGGCGACCGCGCGGGCCCGCTACCCTGTTCGGGCTGATCGCGGTGGACGATAGCGATGCATGTCGGGAGGTGATTTCTGGTTCGGTAGGCTGCGCCGGACGCCTGGGATTGCCGAAATCGAGAACCGCACCGGAGAGGCGGGCAGGTTCGGCATCTGCCGCGTCAAGGTCAAGGACGCTGGCCCGGGCTGGGGTGGCGGAGAAAAGGGCGGCTGAAATCGCGAGCGCAGCAGGCGTGCAGCTAAGACTCTTTGCGGACCTCCGCAGAACCATTACTTTGAACAACCGATTCACCTGCAAGGAGAGGCACACTTGCGACCTTAAACCCTAGATCGCACAGGAGCGCAATGACACCGTTCAGGGTTTTCACGACCCGAGGGGTTATTTTCTGATTGACTACATAGACTTGGGCGGGCTCGTCAGGGAACTTGACATAAAACAGCCACTCCCCCCGAAAGTTGTGTCCCCCGCCTTCCCGGGTGACGGACTTCCTGCACACAACGGAAAGCTGCGCGCCCGTCCGTAACGCCTCGATCATTCCAGCGTATGTCACCACTGGTTCCAGCACTCGCATCTACGCGCCCCCTTTGGATGTAAGGGAGCATTACACTACAGTTTTGTCTCGATAAACCCGTTCCATCGGGAGACACGCCTATCGGATACGATGAGTATCTTTCCTTGTCAATACTACTTTATTAATGGTGATACATATGTTTTACATGGCGGCGCGGATCTTGCTTCTGGCAGGCTGGGCCGCCCCTGGCGATACCTTGCCAGAAACCATCGTTTGAGGGAGGAAGGCGTTTCCCTCTCTAAACCCTAGTGTTATGACGTTTTCGGGAATGTTCCCGAAACCGTTGAGTTCGGAGAAATTCATGCCGTCAGTTTACGGCTACGCTCGTGTCTCCACCCGAGACCAATCGCTTCAGAGCCAGTTCGACCAGCTCCGCGCAGCCGGATGCGAGCATATAGTTCAGGATGTCGCATCGGGGGCAAAGGCAACCCGGGCAGGTCTCGACTCGATGCTCGGCCAGCTTCGTCAGGGCGACACGCTGGTCGTCGTCAGCCTCGACCGGCTGGGCCGGTCGATGCCCCAGCTCGTTTCGCTCATTTCCAGATTCGCGGAAGATGGGATCGGCTTTCGATCGCTGAGGGAGGCGATCGACACCACAACTCCGGCTGGTCGGCTCGTGTTGCATGTGTTCGCCGCACTCGCTGAGTTCGAGCGCGATCGGATTCGTGAACGCACATCAGCGGGCCTGGCGGCCGCGGCCGCGCAAGGCCGCATCGGTGGGCGTCCACAGAAGCTTTCCGAGGCCAGCCTGAAAAGAGCCCGTGAACTGATCTCCGGCCAGGGACTATCTGTTCCCGAGGCCGCCCGTGTCATGCAGGTTGGCGTCTCAACCCTCTACAGGGCCCTCGGCTCATCGACGGAAGCTCCGAAATGATGATCCGACCTGTTCTGATTTCCTGGCTGGCCCTGCTGCCCGGTGCAGCCCTGGCCCAGACCACCAGTTTCGATTGCATCCCTCCAGCGATGCCGGCGACAGGCTATGATGCGGCTCTGATCCGCGAGTATCGGCAAGAGATCGGGGCCGAGTTCTCGGACTACTTCACCGCAGCCGGACGGTATATCCGCTGCCTCGAAGCCGCACGCATGACCGCTGAAGCGGAGGTGCGCGAGGTCATCGAGGAATACAACAGAGTTGTTTCAGTGCGAGAATGACAGTCTTGATGTTCATACTATTGTTTTGATGCCGATAAGGTCGTAACAGATAGGTGTTTCGCTCATAGCGACCCTATGGCATGGGTGGCTTCGCGTAAAAGTTGTCTTGAGGTGCCAATATGTTCTCGTTCCTACCCCGCACCCTGGCTGTCGGCGCCCTGACTGCCGCCGCGAGCCTCACCACTCCCCAACAGGCAGACGCCTATCCCGTCGATTGTGCGATCCTGCTCTGTCTTGCCGGCGGCTGGCCGGCATCGGCCGAGTGTGCCCATGCGCGTGCCGTGTTCATCGCGCGGATCACACCCTTCCCGATCCAGCCGCCGCTGCAAATCTGGCGCTGCCCGATGCACAGCTCCATCAGCCACGACGGACCAGCGAGCCCGGTGGCCAGGTTCTACGATATTGCCTTCCGGGGTGAGCCGACTATGAGCTGGATCGGCGACGAGAGCCCCCAGCCGGCCGTGATGAACAGCGAAATGGCGAGGGAGATTGCCAACTCCTTCGTGCAGCAGGTGCAGGCTGATGTCTATGACCCCGACAATGGGGTGGCGAGTATAGACATCTCAAGTGCCCAGTTCGATTTCGTCCGTTCGATCAGGGTGTTCCACGTCCAGGCCAGGCAATACATGGGGCGCGACGACTGTTTCCGGTGGGACACGACCAGGCTGGGAACCTACGGTCTGCAAGGCGACTTCGCCTGGCGTAGCTCGTCGGTTACAGCCCTGCCAGCTTCCTTCGGTGCCGTTCCCCCAAACGATTGGCGATGCGAGCCGTTCTCATACCGGGCGGTGATGATCGACTGGCGCGACCACATGGGCAACTACGGTTTCGAGCGCGTGGACTACTGAGCGGAGGGGCCGCGACTGGTGGACTGCCAGTTGTGGCCCTTTCGTTGCGACAAGCTAGGAATTGTGGCAATACCTAGATCGTGTTGCCTGAAAATAAGAATCGGTTGAGTCGCATGAACGACTGCCAGGGGCAACCAGCAGGACCAACAACCGAGAAACAGGAGAGAGAACGAACACCATAAAGTAAAACCCCCGCGCGGCGGAACCGACACGGGGGGTCTGCAAACAGGGTTGGCGCCCTGCAATGCCCGAGAAGCTTTGGGCCTTTGTAGACCTCTCCAAAAAACGAATCAAGCCAAAAACGCAGATTCTGCGAATGATTTCGGCTTGCCCGGTTCTGTCTCGCTCAACGAGAGAGCAGAGGAAAATGAGAACACAGGCACAAGCCCGTCCTGCGGGCGACTTCCCCGCATACCCCGTGCTTCCGGGCACGCTTCAGCGCAGCCAGGTCGAAGGACTCTTGGTTGATGTGCGCGCTGCCCTCGGTCTGAGTCCGAGCAGGCTCACGGCGCTCCTGACTATGGTGCGCGCCACCCGGCCGTCCGACTGGACCGACCCGGCCTGCGATGCGGTCTGCTACGCACGCCAGACGCAGATCGCCGACCAACTCGGCAAGACCACCCGGCAGGTAAGGTCCGACGAGTCCGCTCTGGTGCGTCTCGGCCTCATCTACAAATCGACTGCCAACGATGGTTCGCGCTGCGCGATCCAGGGCCCGGATGGCGAACTGCGCCTGGGGATCAGCTTTGCGCCGCTGATCGAGCGCATCCCGCACCTGCTGGAATTGCGCGAATTGGTCCAGCGCGAGAACCGTCGAGGCGCCACGCTGCGCCGGCAATGTTCTGCGCTCCGGCGCGAGCTGCGCCAAGCCCTGGAAGCGATCTTCCGCGTCGAACCCCAGCATCCTGGCGCTGTCGAGCTTGCTGCGCTCTATGCGTCCTGGCCGCGCAGGTTTGACGCATTCGGCAGCAACGATGAGCTGGAGCTTCACCGGCAGGCTGTGGAAAACGCCGCGCATAAGGCGCTGCAAATCCTCGAAATGTGTGATGATTCTTCCGGCGTGTCGGCAGTGCAGTTCCGCCCATTACAAGATACAACAAAAAAGAAACCTGAATCCTGTAACGGCCCTGCCGTGGATAAGCGGCCAGCCCGCAAGCGGGCTGACACCAAATCCTTCGGTGCTACGCCTAACGGCTCCGCACATTGCTTAGAATACAAGTGTGAAGCCGCCAGCGGTGGTGACAAGCCCCAATTTCTGGACGAGTTGAACCCGGTTCGACTGCTATCGCTCTGTTCCGACGAGATGAAATTCTATGTCGAGGCGTTCCAAGGAGACCGCAGTTTCCCGACCACGCTCGACTTCATCCAGGCGGCCTGCATCCGGGTGCCAGAACTCGGCGTCAACGATACCGCTTGGACCCAAGCCGTCGAGGCCATGGGAGATATGGGGGCAACCCTGGCAGTGCTGGTGATCGACGCCAACCGTGACCACCCGGTTACGCCGATCCATTCCCCAGGTGGTGCGCTTCGGGCGTTCACGCGGCGGCATCGCACGGGGCAACTCAACCTGGCCGGCAGCCTGATCGGACTGGCCGAGCGGCGACGCAACGACCGCCACCGGCCGCGGACATGATGCGCCTAGGGATCAAACTCCGCGCCCAGAACCCGCGAGAGGTTGAACCAGGCGCGGTGCAGCGCCGCGGACCGCCATTCCGGTTCCGCGATCGAGGCCGCGCGCCGCCAGGCGTCGGCCAGCAATGCGCCGCGGGCCACCCGCGCGGCGATCAGCTCCAGCGCCGCATCCACCTCAGGCGTTCTAGGATCGCGCTCCATGCAGTCGCTGACTGCCATTTCGAGCTGGTGCATCGCGGCCGCGATCCCTTCGCGGACCGTGATCTGTTCGGACCAATCCCCCCCGAACGACACGTTACCGAGCTGCTTCTTGCGGTCCATGTTTTGCACCCCCTTGCGCGAAGGAGAACAAAAATAGAACATATGCGGTTCCCAGGCTATCCCGCAGGTTTTGCGCATGACGCCGCTGACGACCCTATACATCGACATGAACGCCTTTTTTGCTTCGGTCGAGCAACACCTGGACCCGGCGCTGCGCGGCCGGCCGGTGGCGATCACGGCTGTTGATTCGACGGCCGGCGCCTGCGTCGCGGCGTCCTACGAGGCCAAGGCGTTCGGGGTGAAAACCGGCACGCCGGTTTGGGAGGCCCGCAAGCTCTGCCCGGAGATCATCTTCCGGCCGAGCCGCCATAGGCTCTACGTCCGCTACAATCTGGCGATCGCCGCAATCCTCGATCGCATGGCCGAGTTGGAGCGGGTTCGTAGCATCGACGAGTTTCAGGTGCGTCTCAGCGGCGAAGCCCAGGGCATTGAGGGCGGTTATGAGCTGGTGCGCCGGATGAAGGCCGCGGTGGCGGCCGAGATCGGCCCGGCTTTGCGCTTTTCAGCAGGTTTGGGGCCGAACCACCTTCTAGCCAAGATCGCCGGCAAGCTCGAAAAACCCAATGGTTGCAGGTGGCTGGCGCCCGAGAATATGCCGGAAGCGATCGCTCATCTGAAGCTGGATGACCTGCCCGGTATCTCGAAGGGGATCAAGGCCAAGCTTTTCAGGGCGGCGGTCTGGGATGTGGAAGCCCTCTATCGCCTTGACCCACGCCATGCCCGGCTCATCTGGCGATCGGTCGAGGGCGAGCGGTTCGTCCGCGCCCTGCAGGGTATGGAGATCCCGCTGACCGAGACTGCACGCCACGGCTACGGCAACAGCAAGATTCTGGGGCCGCAGCATCGGTCGATCCGGGGGGGCTACGGGGTTGGCCGCTGGCTGGTCGAGAAATCAACCGCGCGCCTTCGTCGCGACGGCCGGGTGGCGTCGCGGTTCTCGCTTTCGGTCGCGTTCATGCCCCAAGGGGGTTGGTCAGGGTCGCTGAAATGCCAGGCATCGCAGGACACGGGCTATTTTCTCGCCCTGCATCGGCAACTCTGGCAGCAGCTTTACCGGACCAGGCGGCCAGCCGGTATCCTGTCGGTCAGTGTGCATCTTGGCGATGTGACCCTGCTGCAGGACCGGCCGGGCGATCTGTTCGCGCCGTTGGCGCCCGCGGAGCGGTCGCGCGGTGAACAGGTCTCAGCCGTCGTGGATCTCATCAACCGCCGCTTCGGCCCGGAGACCATGCAGTTCGGCGAGAACACTCCCCACCACGGGTTCTTCGAGCGCGGCTAATGCGAAAGTAGTCACTAAGGCCAGGACAGGACGATCCAGGTCAGCACCAGATAGCGCCCGCCCTTCGCCAGCGTCACGACAAGCAGGAAGCGCCAGAGTGGTTCGCGCATCACGCCCGCGATGAAGGTCAGGGGATCACCGATTATTGGAAGCCATGATCCAAACAGGCTAACCCAGCCGATCCGGGCATACCGTTGGCGAGCACGTTCGATCTGAGGTTCCTTGAACGGAAACCAGCGCCGGCCGACAAAGCCTAGCATGAACCGGCCCAGTATCCAGTTTGTCAGCGAGCCGAGGACGTTGCCCGCGGTCGCGACGCCAACCAGAAGCGCAGGGCTGTGTGAGCCGGACACCAGCAAGGCGACCAATGCGGCTTCCGATTGTGCGGGCAAGAGAGTTGCAGCGACAAAAGCCGCGAAAAACAAGGCGATTACGGCCACCAGGGGCACCTTTTCTACACAGGGCAGCGACAATTCCGCCAGATACCGGGGCGGCTCTGCCGCCCCGGCAGAACATCGCCTCAGGGCCTGATGAAGCGGCTGTATTCGCCGCCCACCTGCAAGGTCAGGGTCACGGGTGCGTTGGTGCGGTTGCGCCAGAACCAGCCGTGGTTGCCGGTGAAGGCGGCCGTCAGCTCGCCGACCTCGCCGGGCACACCGCGCCCTTGAACGTAGGTCACGTTCCGGCCCCCGCCGTCGCCATGGGTGTCGTGGTTGAGAACGGCGCCATTGGCCGACCACTCGAACCGTGCGACCTGCCCTTCTTCCATCGCCATCTTGAGTTCGATGCCCTCGCCCGGGGCGAGAACCACCGAAGCGTTGTCCCGCCACATCGGCTCTGGCGCTGGAGCCGGCGCCGCAACCGGCGCCGCCGGCATGGCGGTGGGCGCGACGGCGACCGGAGCAACGGGGGCCGCTGGTGCAGCAGCAACCCGGGTGCCAGGCCCCGCGCCGAGAACAGCCGCGATCTCGCTCAACTGCGCCTCCATCGCATCGAGACGCGCCCCGATCTGCGGGTCTGCCGCCGGGGCCGCTCTGGCAGCGGCATCCGCCGCTTCGTCGGCCGCCGCCTCGGCATAGAGCTGCTGCTTGATCTCGCCCATCTCCGTCAGCCCGAGAATGCGGCCGACGCCGGTGACATCGACACCGTATTCACCCGGCAGGACGAAGAACACGAGGATCGCCAGCGCCCCGACGCCCGCCTTGATCGTGGAGAGGATCAGGCCGTCGCCCGTTGCCGGAACCCCTGCGGGATGCCCTGCCGGTTGCTGCACCGGCTGCGCCTCGGCCAGCCTGTGGCGCGGATCGGCCCGCAACCCGCCACTCTGCGGAAAGGCCGGGGCTTCGTGAATATTGAATTTCTGCATGTCTTTTCCCCTATGCCACGAAGTAGCCGGTGATCTGGTAGCCCATCAGCACGAAGCCCGCCGTCATCATCAGGACGTTGGCGGCATAGGCTTGCCGGGCGAAGGCGGGCCGCGCCCGCCAGTGGTTCATGAACATCAGGATCGCCACCAGGGCGATGATCTGGCCGATCTCGACCCCCACGTTGAAGGCGAGCAGGTTGGGCACCAGCCCGTCCGCTGCGATGTTGTATTCGAGGATCTTCGAGGCCAGGCCGAAGCCGTGCATGAAGCCGAACAGCAGGGTTGCGACCTTGGTGTTGGGCTGCACCCCGAACCAGAGCGGGAAGGCCCCGAGGTTGTCGAGCGCCTTGTAGACCACCGAGAAGCCGATGATCGCGTCGATGATGTAGCCGTTGATGCCGATGCCGAAATAGACCCCGATCAGCATCGTGGTCGAATGGCCGATGGCGAACAGGCTGACATAGCCCGCGATGTGCTTCGCCCCGTAGAGGAAGAAGATCACCCCGAACAGGAACAGGATGTGGTCGTAGCCCGTGACCATGTGCTTGGCCCCGAGATAGATGAAGGGGAGGATCTTCACCCCGTAGATTTCGCCGATATAGCCCTGGTCGCCGAGCGTGACGCCATGTGCGAACACGGCTTGGGTCAGGGCGAGGAACGCGGCCAGCGCCAGCGCGAAGGCGGGCCAATGCCTGCCCCATGCGCCTTTCGCGACCGGCTTCCGCCGGAAGTCGAGTGTCATTGGATTTTCCTTGTGTCTGAAGGGATCAATCGCGCCGGAGGCGCGGTCTCTCGCTTCAGACCCGCGGAGGTCGTCGCAGCCCGTCCGGTAAGTTCGCCCCCACCGCCGGGTTCTCGATCAGTTGCAGATCGCGGGGCGGAAGCGGTGCCAGATCGGCGCGTGGCGGCAGGAGGGCGGAGAGCTGATGTTCGTGGTCGGTGGCGTCATGGCCCCCGGACTGGTCCAGGTCGCCATGCGAATGTCCGTGTGCGAGAACTGCCGCCGCCTCGGCCGCCGCAGCGGGGCCATGGGTCGCGGCCACGATGATGGGCGCCAGTGCGAAGCACAGGAGCGTCATCACCATGATCCAGGTCGCCAGAAGCCCGCGCATGTCCCGTCTCTCGCAGGGGCCTTCGTCCAGCCCTCTTTGCTCTTGCCACATCCCCCCCAGGGGGATAGCTCTATTCATATGTCAGAACCGCACAAGCACGCAACCCATCCCGATCTCATCAAGCGGCTGAAACGCGCCGAAGGGCATCTGCGCCATGTCATCGGCATGATCGAGGCCGGGGAACCCTGCCTCGACATCGCCCGCCAGATGGCGGCGGTGGAAAGCGCGGTGACGGCGGCGAAGCGGGTGTTGATCCATGACCATATCGACCATTGCCTTCATCACGACATGGCGGGCGCGCTGGATGAGATGAAGGCGCTGACCAAGCTGCTCTGAGGCCCGCGATGCTCGGCATCCTGAAGAACCGCACCTACCGGCATCTGTTCGCCGCGCAGGTGATCGCGCTCCTGGGCACCGGGCTGATGACCGTGGCGCTCGGGCTTCTGGCCTACGACCTAGCGGGCGCGAATGCCGGGGCGGTTCTGGGCACCGCGCTGGCGATCAAGATGATCGCCTATGTCGGCGTGGCCCCGGTCGCGCAGGCGCTGGCCGACCGGCTGCCGCGCCGCTCGCTGATGGTCGCGCTCGATCTGGTCCGGGCGGGCGTGGCGCTGTTCCTGCCCTTCGTCACGGAAATCTGGCAAATCTACCTGCTGATCTTCGTGCTCCAGGCGGCCTCGGCCGGGTTCACGCCGACCTTCCAGGCGACGATCCCCGACATCCTGCCGGAGGAGGAGGACTACACCAGGGCGCTGTCCCTTTCCCGGCTGGCCTATGATCTGGAAAGCCTGATCTCGCCGATGCTGGCGGCGGCGCTGCTGACCGTCATCAGCTTCCACAACCTCTTTGCCGGGACGGTCCTGGGCTTCATCGCGTCGGCCGCGCTGGTGGTCAGCGTCACGCTGCCCAGCCCCAAGCCCGGCCCGCGCCGAGGCATCTGGGATCGCACCACGCGGGGGATGCGCCTCTACCTCGCCACGCCGCGCCTGCGCGGGCTGCTGGCGATCAGCCTCGCCGTCGCGGCGGCGGGGGCGATGGTGATCGTCAACACGGTGGTCATCGTGCAGGCCCGCTTCGGTCTGGGCGCTGCCGAGGTAGCCTGGGCGCTGGCGGCTTTTGGCGGCGGCTCGATGCTCGCGGCCTTCACCCTGCCGCAGCTTCTGGACAAGGTATCCGACCGGCCGGTGATGGTCGCCGGGGCGGCGGTTCTGGTCCTCGGCACCGCCGCCGGGGCGCTGATCCCGAGCTTCGCGCTGCTCCTGCCTCTCTGGTTCCTGATCGGCTTCGGCTACAGCGTGGCCCAGACCCCTTCCGGCCGCCTGCTGCGCCGGTCGGCCCATGCCGAGGACCGCCCGGCGATCTTCGCCGCGCAGTTCGCCCTGTCCCATGCCTGCTGGCTGATCTGCTACCCGCTGGCCGGGCGCTTCGGCGCGGCCTTCGGCCTGCAATCCACCTTCGTTGTCATGTCGCTGATCGGCCTGGCCGGGGTGGTTCTGGCCCTGCGGCTCTGGCCCGCCGGCGATCCGTCCGACATCGAACACGACCACCCGGACCTGCCGCCGGATCATCCGCACCTGCGGGATCATGCCGCCGATGGAGGGCACAGCCATGAGCTGATCGTGGACGACCTGCATCCGCGTTGGCTAAGAGCCTGAAGGGTCGAGAGGCGGCTAGGGCCAGTAGATCCTGAAAGCACCGGCCTGTGCCAAACCGACTGTGCTACCTTGCTCTAGGCCGCCCGCAGGAGCTGGACGCGGATCACCTCGAAGTCGCTGGCGGCCCGGAACGACAAAACCTCGGTGCCATCGACAGCTCCTTGCACACCATGCCGGTGTGCCCAAAGGTGGAGTTTGGTCGCGTAATGGATATGGCCGGTGTAGTTGAACCGGGACAGGAAGGCAGGCCCGTCAAGGTTCAGCACATTGAACTCCAGGTCGTGACGGGCCGACAGCTCGATCATGCCCGGAACGCGATCCTGACACCCCCAGCGAGCATAGTCATGTGCGCGCTCTTGAAGCGGCGACATCCAGAGAGTGCGCAGATCGTGCAGCTCGGGCACCTCGCCCTGAAAGCCGTGATAAAAGAGCTCGCCGACCGCGATCTTTCGGGTTACGCCGCTCGACCTCTCCAGAAGCTCCGAAAAATATTGTTCTTCTTCGGGCAAGAGGAAAATAGGTATCATGCAAACTACCCCACACCGGGAAACAATCGGAAGGACCAAGAACATTTGGCAGCACCATCTATAGATGTTTGCCATTGAAAGGAAAGGAAAATGTGCGGGCGGTTCGCCTTGGGAAGGCTGACCTGGGATGAGATCGAGGACTGGACCGGGATCGGTCCTGCCCCCGAGGTCGGCCCGGTCCCGACGAGTTTCAACATCAAGCCGACCAACCGCGTGCCCGTTCTTTGCCGTCGGCCTGACACTGGCGCGCGAGCCGGCGTCCTGGCCCGATGGGGGCTGGTGCCCCATTGGCACAAGGGCTCGACCAGAGAGTTTCGCGCCAGCACCTTCAATGCCCGCGACGACCGGCTGGAAACCGGCATGTGGCGCGCGGTCCTGAAGAACCGCTGCATCATCCCGGCAGCCGGCTATTTCGAGTGGAAAACCGACGGGAAGGTCAAGCGCCCGCATTACATCCACCCGGCGGGGAATGCTCCGGGCCTGCTGTTCGCGGGCCTGTGGTCGCGCGTGGCGCTCGACGACTACGAGGGGCTGACCTGCACCATCATCACCGAGGATTCCGCTGGCGACATGGTGGCGCTGCACGATCGGATGCCGGTCATGGTTCCGGCCGAAGCCGTCGGTGATTGGCTGGAAGGATGCGGGACGGGCGACCTGCCGCGCCTCGCCCTCGATGCGCTGCGCTGGCATGAGGTCGGCAGGGCGGTCGGCCAGCGCGATGCCGAGGGCCCCGAGCTGATCGAGCCTCTGGACGCCTAGTTCTACTGTGCCCGGCGCCAATCCCAAGGCATGTCAAAGGTAGTGCCCCAGATGCCGCGTTGTGCGCGACGGGCGCGGTCCTCGGCCCGTGCATAGTCCAGCGAGTAGCGCCGGTAGGCCACCGCCAACCCTTGTTCCACAAGCCAGCCGTTCAGATCAGCTCCTGCCTGCCGGCAGATCGCGATGATGCGGCCGTAGTGATCCGTGTCGGTCTGCCGGCAGGTGATCTGGTGCCGCCCGATCCTGTCCGCCAGCGCCAGCGCAGACGCCTGGCCGCAGCGCCAGCGGCTGCCGTCCGGCCGGGTGCAAAGCTGCGCCGATTCCGGCGCGTCGATGCCATGCAACCGGACCCGGCGACCGTGGATCTCAACCGTATCGCCGTCGATCACCGTGGCGATCCCGACCAGCTCCTGCCCACTGGCCGGTGCTGTCGCACCGCCCAGAAGGCCGAGCAGTTCGGGTGAGCGATCCGAGGCCATCCATAGCCCGGCCAGCACGACCGTGGCGATGATGATCCGGCGCCCACCTCGACCTGCAGGACGCCGGCGCCGACGAACCCGCGGGCGCTTGGAACGAAACAGCCAGGTCACAGGTGAAATCAGACCGAAAGATCCTCGGGCGAGAGGCCGCGTTCAATCGCGGCAACGAACCAGCCAGGTCTCCGACCTTGGCCGGTCCACGTCTGCGCATGGTCATCAGGGTTGCGGAACCGCGCTTGGGAAGATGCCCGCTTGCGCGACACCTTTCCCCCAATCGCCATCACCCCTTCCAGCGTCACACCCAGCTCGCTGGCCTTTTCTTCCAAGGCCGCGCGGGCGGCCAGCAACCGCCGGTTCTCGAAGTTTCCGATAGCCTTTTCGGTAGCGCGGTGCAGCTTTTTCAGTTCATCCAGCGAAAGTGCGTTCAGGTCGATTTCAGCCATATCCCTGCCCAATAAGTTCGGATCGCTCAAGAATAGGGCTGCTTTCAAAGCTCATGTCCATCCGAAACATCCACCTTCGCTTCTTTTCTGGAGACGGTTTCCATAGCGGCGGGCTCGGCCTCACGGAGCGCATCCTGAACCGCCTCGGGCAGTTCGCGGGCGCTGTTCACGAATGCTGTTTCCAACTGCACCCGCTCGGGGCCGGCGTCCAAAGACTGGATCTCGGCCCAGGTTTCCCGCGCGCTGTCCACCAGCGCAGCGGTCATCGAGGAAGCGTGCTGGGCCCGCTCGGCGGCCTCGCGATACCCGTCCTCATATTCCCGGAAGTCCTGGATCAGGTTCGCCGCTGTCGCTTGCCATTGTTCCGCGTAGGCGGGTGGCATGTCCGGGTGGCGTTCCAGGAGCCCGTCCACCGATCCGTCGCCATGCAGGGTTTCCACCTTGGCGATGTAGTCGGCAGCGGCAGAGTAGTCCCGGGCAGGGTCCACGAGATAATATTGCCCCGACCCGTCCCAGTTGCCCTCATGCGAGAACACCTCATGGCGGCCGGGAAAGTCGGGGTTCCGATCCAGGAAGTCGGCTTTTTCAACCTCGGCTCGATACTCCGGTTCAGCCTCCCGAAAATCGTGGATCAGCTTCTCCGCATCGGCCAGCCAGCTTTCGGCATAGGGGGGCGGCATGTCGGGGTGGCGCTCCAGCAGCCCGTCCACCGATCCGTCGCCGCGCTCGATTTCCAACCTGGCAATGAAGTCCGCCGCTGCCGCGTATTCCTGGCCAGGGTTATCGAGATAGTAGCTTCCGGGCCCGTCCCAGTCGGCGTCCCGCACGAACGCTTCATGACGACCAGGAAATTCGGGGTGCTGGTCCAGATACTCGGACCAGGTGATACCATGTTCCCGAACCGTCGCCGCCTCCTGAAGCCCGGCCTCACCGCCCTGGTAGAATGCGAAGGCCAGATCGCGGGCTTCCTCGATCGTGTCGAAGGCCCGCTCCGAATGGGTGAGAGGCCCTTCCCCACCAAGATGGGAAGTCTCGTAACCCGGATGAAAGCCCCGGTCGGTCTCAACCACCAGCTCGCGGTATTCTTCGTTGATGCCATCGGTGTTGTGCCACCGGCCAAGTGCGACCACTGGCGGGCCATCCGGTTCCGGGGCTTCCGGTAGATACTCGGTGGAGGTCTCCGCCTCCGCAGGCCGGAAATAGCCCCTGACGCGCTCAAAAAACGATTGGCCATCCTCTGCCATCGAAATCACCCCTTACGACTACACCAAAGCCTGCAAACCCATCGGCAGGCTCATGCAAATACAGGTAGCCCGAGGATTCTTGCTCCGCAACCATGTAGGTGAGTGCGGCCATGGACATGCTCGTTCTGGTGGAATTGGGGGCTTAGGCTTGGCGCCCCCCGCGCCTTGCGCGTGGCCGTGTCCTAGTCGGTCGCCGGCGTTGCCGACGCCCGACCCGAGCCCGAGCCCCCTGCCCTTCCTGCCACCCGAGTGCGCCGTGCCCTGTCTCTCCGAGCCAGCCCCCGACGCGGCGGCATGGTCGGCCAGGCCGCCCGGTCTCGGCCCTTGCGGGTGACGGTCATACCCTCGGCCGCGGCCTCGGCTGGCGCTGGACCAGCCCGACCTGGTGCGCATCCGGCCCCGTAGCTCGTCCTGATCGTTCCCTTGGCATGAAGTTGAGATCCCCGCGCTGGCGCGGGTCTCGCGCTGCAGGGGGGATTCGGACAAGCCGAACGCCCCCTGCCTTGTTGGGCCGCGCGGGGCGCGGCCGTTCGGGAACCGCCGGTTCCCCCGTCAACAACAAAATGCTGCACCCCAAGGGCCACCTCCATCTTCCGCGCCTCGTGCCTCGGCTTGTGCAGACGGAGCCTCCGAACCCTCGGGGTTGGATTTTGCCGTTGCCGGGCCCCCCTCCTGCCCTCGCCGGGAGGCAGTCCGAGAAGGAGAGACGCGCAAAAGCGCGGCTCACCTTCCCGGCCAGCCCCATTCTTCAAGAGGGCAAAACCGGAAAGGGCACCACCACAGAAGGAGACCTGCATGGTTTACGAATTTGTCCAGATGATCGAGGGCAGCATGGTTTCGACCGTGACCGCCAGCATCGAGGACGCCGCCACCTTGATTGATCTGACGATCAACGGGGTTGAAACCCGCACCAACCTGCGCCCCTGCCTCCGAGGCCAGCCGAAAATCGAGGGCTTTGTCGGCCCCTGCTACGGCGGCGAAGTCAACGGGAAACCCGTGATCCGCTATGAGGATCAAGCGACCTATCTGGCGATGGGGTGCTGACCATGACCGGGATCGACCTTGAAGCGATTGGCGAAGCCGCCGAGGAAACCGTGCTGATCGCCGCGCAGAACGACCGTTTCCGCCAGACCTTCGGCGCGGACTTCACCATCCCGGGCCGGATCGTCTGCACCCAGGGCGTTGCCGCCTATGGTGGCGGGTTTCAGCAAATCCTGATGGTGCTGTTGATGCAGTTCGACAGCTTCACCGAGGACAACGACCCCCACGGGCACCGCGATTTCGGCATCCTGCAAGTGCCGTATCGGGGCGAAACCGTCCGGGTCTACTGGAAAATCGACCTCTACGACCGGGCCTGTGAATACGGAAGCCCCGCCCCGGCCGATCCGAACCAGACCTGCCGCGTCCTGACCCTGCTTCTCCCCTCCGAATACTGATCCCGGCATCGGCCCCCACGGGGGCCGAAACGGGGGCAACCTGCCCCGGAAAGGAGGTGAAGCAGCATGAGCGAATGGAAAGCCGCGCGCGTCAAAGAGGCGTGGGCGCTGGTGAGGAAGGGCGGACTGTCCGGCAAGATCGGCCGCGCCTTCCTGATCCAACACGGGGCCATTTGACCCCGCCCGTGTCGCCCCTTTCGGGGCGACACTCCCCGAAACCTAGACCTGATCGCAACGACGATCAACCCGCCATGAAGGAAGTGAACATGAACGCCATCACCGCCATCGCCCCCGCGACCGAGATTTTCCCGCTGGCCAACCTCTACCTTTCGACCCTGAACCCCCGGCAGGAACACGAGCCCGAAGGCATCGCCCTGCTGGCTGACAGTCTGATCGCTTGCGGGCTGATGCAGAACCTCGGGGGGCTGCGCGACGAGGACGGACGGATCGGCATCGTCTATGGCGGGCGGCGTCTGGCCGCGCTGCGCCTGGCCGTCGAGCGCCGCCCCGACCTCGCCAATGTCCCGGTGCGGATCGCACCCGATGCGGAAACCGCGCTGGCATGGGCGGCTGCCGAAAACACCGCCCGCGAAGCCCTGCACCCGGCGGATGAAATCCGCGCCTATGGCCGCATGGCCGACACCGGGGCGGGTATCCCTGCCATCGCCGCCGCCTTCGCCGTCACCGAGGCGCATGTGCGCCGGAGGCTGAAACTGGCGACCCTGCCCGAGCCGGTTCTGGACGCGCTGCGCGCCGGGGAAATCAGCTATGGTCAGGCCACGCAGTTCACCATCTGCAATGACGAGGACCGCGCCCTCACCGTCCTGAACGAACTCCGGGGCCGGGAAATGTCCGAACACGGCCTGCGGCAACTGCTGCAATCGAGCAATATCCGCCCCACCGACCGCCGGGTGCGTTTCGTCACGCTCGAAGCCTACGAGGCGGCGGGCGGGCCTGTGACCCGCGATCTGTTCTCGCAGGACGTGTTCCTTGAGGATGCGGGCCTGCTGGACGACCTGTTCGCCGCCAAGCTGACCGAAGCCGCCCAAGAGGCACAGGCCCAAGGGTGGAAATGGGCCGAAATCTGCACCGAAGGCCATGTCGGCTATCACCAGATCGAGGACCGCGACTTCGCCCGTCTCTACCCTGTGGCTGGCGAACTCACCGAGGCCGAGGCCGATGAATACGACGATCTGGCCGAACTCGCCAACGCCGAGGCGCTGGACGACGAAGGCTTGGCCCGTCTGGCCGAACTGGAAACCGTAATCGAAGGCGGTTTCACCGAGGCGCAGCGGGCCGTGGCCGGGGTGATGGTCTTTGTCAACAACCGGGGCGAACTCGGCTGCGTCGATGGGTTGGTGCTGCCCGAGGACAAACCCGCCGCCATCGAGGCGGGCCTTCTCTCGGCCCCGGTCCATGCCCCTGCCGCTGGCGACGGTGGAGAAGGCGAGGTGCCCGAGGTGCCGAAGTCGCCCTACTCGGGGGCGCTGGTGCAGGACATGAAGGCAGTCCGCCTTGCAGCGGTCCAAACCGCTCTGCTGGCGAAGCCCGAACTGGTGCTCGATCTGTTGGCTTTCGGTCTGTCTCTGGCTTCCGGCGCCTCGACCACGGTGTTCGACCTGTCCCCCGGCAGGCCCACGACCCTGCCCACCAAGACCGATGGGCTGGACCACGACGAACGGCTGGACCACGCGCCCGCACCGCATGAGGTTTGGAGCCGCCCGGAGCTTCGGGTGGACGATCTGGCCGAGGCGTTCCGCACCTTCGCCGCCAAGGGCAAGAAGGCCCGGAACGCCGCCATCACCGAGGGGATCGCGCGCACCCTGCCCTATGGTGCCGGTGGGGGCGATATGTTCGCCCTGATCGAGGCCGACAGCGGGGCCAGCATCCGCAAGGTCTGGACCCCCACCGCCGAAAACTTCTTCAACCGGGTGTCGGGCGGCTATCTGGACGATCTGCTGGCCGACCTGCTGGACCTCAAAGGCACCGACATGCGCCTCAAGGGTTTCCGCAGCAAGAAGAAGGCCGAGAAGGTGGAGGCGATGGAAAACCTGTTCATGGACGCGAAATATCAGGCGGGCATGGGCGTCACCAGCGAGCAGAAGGCCCGGATTGACGCTTGGGTGCCCGATTGCTTCTGAAACCGGATGGGGCGGCGTCAGCCGCCCCGCCACCGCCGAAGGCTGTTGCAATGTTCCGCTACACCCTCGCATGGGGAAACCCGCATATCCCTTGTCCCGGCGACCGCGTTCTGGTCAGCATCGAAGCCGCAACCTCGGGCATCCCCGCCGAGATCACGGCGCGCTGGCGACCCGGCACAGGCTACGCCGTGTTCTGCCAGCCGCTCCTGCCCGACAGCAAACAGCGGCGCTGGAGCCGTGAAGCCAAAGCGCGGGTGCGCCGCGCCAACCTGCTGCGCAGGCTTGAGCGCAAGATTCCGCTTTTCGCCGCTGACCTCCACGCCGCCGAGATCGCCGCCCGACCCGCCTATTTCGATGGTATCTGACATGACCGATTTCACCGCCCATGTTCACCCGGTCCTCGCCGTCCCCTGCCCGATCTGTCAGCGCATCGCCGGAACCTGGTGTGTCAGGCCCTCGGGGCACCGCGCCGCAGACCTTCATGCCGCGCGCCGGAACGAGGCCGACCGGGTTTTCATCGGCCTGCATGGCGATGCCGCCAGCGTCGCCCGTTTGCCCGGTGGAGGCTGGGTTATCGACCCGCAAGGCCGAGCCCGCGATTGATTCCTGTTTCCCTGTGGTGGGGATCACCTTGCCGCCCCCTCGGGGGCGGTCCTTTTATTTGATCGGAGTCGTCGGGGCTGGTGGGGGTTTTCCACCTGTGCCCCTCGGGCGCAGGCTTGCAGGGGCCGAGCCGGACGCGCCCCCATAGCGCGAAGGGAGGCGAGGCCCCTGTGGTAAACCCGATGGGAACAGGTTTCGCTTGCGGAATATACTGAATATCTGTATATTACAGGAAAGGAGGCCGCCCACGATGACCAACCTGCCAGAGTTCAAAGCCGCAGACCTGACCCGGAACACGTCCGGGCTTTTCGAGGCGGCCATTCGTTCGCCGGTCGCCATCACCAAGCACCGCAAGCCCAAGTTCGTGCTGATGAGCATCGACCGCTACGAGCAGATTACCGGCCAGAGCAGCCAACAGGCGCATACGCTGGACGACATGCCCGCCGATCTCAAGGCCATGATGATCGCTGCACTGAAAGAGGATCTGGCCGGTGAAGAAGCCGAGTAAGCCCATCGCGGGCGACGTGTTCAGGTATCCGTTCCTCTGGAAGCGCCAGCAACTCGCCGGGGAAACGGCGGGCCGGAAATCCCGCCCGGTCTGCATCGCCGTCACTACGGCAGCCCGGGAAGGCGAAACCATCCTGTTCATCGTGGCGATCACCACCAAGCCCCCGCAGGCTGGCCGCGCCGCCATCGCCGTGCCCCAGATCGAAGCCAAGCGGATCAAGCTCGATGCCCATGCAGAGAGTTGGATCATGCTCGATGAAGTCAACACCGATGTTCTCGAACGCTCCTACACCTTCGAGGATCGCACACCGCTGGGTTCGTTCAGCCCCGCCTTCACCACAAAGGTGCGCGCCCAGCTTCTGGCGCTGGCCGAGCGGGGAGAAGTCGTTGTCATCAAGCGCACCTGACGAGTGCCGATACTGTTTATCCGCTGATTTACTTGAAAAATCAGCGCCAGTTCGCTATAATGTGCCCCTTGTCAAAGGACGCAGAAACATGAACGTGCAAGCCCTTCCCGCCCTCTCGGCCGAAGAACAGGCCCGCCGCCGCAAGCTGGTCTCGGGCGCTGACTGGTCGTGCCGGATGGAGGGCTTGGGTAAGCCCCCGGCGGAGCGTGTCGCGCTCGATGAACTCTGGATCACAGGCCAGATCACCAAGGATGAACACAGCCGCCGGGTCGCCGCGCAGGTGAAGGATTACTTGGCGCGTCGTGGACACTGACCCCTTTCTTCAAGCAGACGGCGAGACGCTGAAAAACCGCCTCGGGATCGAAGCCGATCCCGAGGCATTAAAACATGCCGAACGCGAGCTTTCCTCCGACCGCCTCGTCACCCTGCACGAAGCAGTCAGCGGCAACTTCGACGCCGACCACCTGCGCGACATCCACAGGCACCTGTTTCAGGATGTCTACGAATGGGCCGGGACCATGCGATCCGACCAGATCGCGCTGGAAGGCGAGCAGGTCAATGTGCCTGCTGCCGTGCCCGAAATGTCGAAAGGCTCCACCACCTTCATGCCATCCGCCTATGTCGAACGCGGGTTGGCCGAGGTCGAGCGCCTTTCCAATTCAGATGCAGCCCGATCTTCCGATCCGGCCGAGTTTTCCGACGCTGCGGGCGAGGTGCTAAGCGCCCTCAACCATGTCCACCCCTTCCGCGAGGGGAACGGCAGGACGCAACGCGCCTTCATCGAGCAACTGGCCGAGCGCGCCGGGCACAACCTCGATTTCGAGGGCATCACCGGCGAGCGGATGATCGAAGCCAGCGTGGAAGCGAGCGGGGGAAATGACGATCCGCTCAAGCGGATCATTGCTGAAAGCCTCGATCCTGCCCGGGTCGATCTGCGCCAAAGCGCCATCAGGGCCTTGGAGCAGACCGGCGTTGATGCCAATGAGTTCTGGGTCGAAACCCCGGCTCCGGGCGATCAGGTTCAAGGCACCCTCCTGAACCGCCACGACGATCACCTCTCCATCGTTACCGAGGAAAACCGCTTCCTGGCCCTGCCGCCCTCGGCGCTGCCGGATGCCGCCAAACCCGGGCATGACGTGGATTTCCACTATCATGGCGCAGAGCATGGACCTTCCCGCGATCCGGCTTCCGCGCTCGACAGCCTGCAAGACACGGCGCGGCAGACCTGGGCGGATATTCAAGCCATCGACCCCGGCCCCGAGCGCGTCCAGCTCGAACGGGAGTTTGCCGATATGCTCCGGTCCCTCCCTGCCGAGCTTCGCGCGGAAATCGTGCCAGAGCGCACGGCCCGGCATGACCGCAGCCGAGATGACGACCTCGAACTGTAGCGGAACGCCAGTTGGGTGTCCTGTTGCAGCCGGGTGAATACCCGCTGCAACAGGACCGGCGCTGCCCGCGCCGGGGCCGCTGCGCGGCGGATCGGCCCGCCTGTTCTGGGCCTGTCCCACCCCGCGCTGATTTCGCAAAGCGGATGGAGGCACTAGCTCTTTCGGTCTTGACCGCCCGATTCAACCAGAAGAAGATTCGTCTGTTCTGCTTGTAAACGGTGATCCGAGTGCCGCGTTGCCTGCCCCTTCCCCTTGCCGGGATGGTCTCCGCCCCTGCCGGTGGCGATGCCCTGAAGTTCGTCAGCTCATCCGATGGCTTCAGCCTGGGCCCCTGCCCCGCCGGTTCCTCGATCCCGCGACCTTTGCCCACAATCGCCCGCTGCTTTTCCTCGATCCTGGCGCCGCCCGGCCCACTCCCCATGGGTGTATGCTGCGGGTGGTGCGTTCCTGCCTTCAGCTCGCCGTCCAGGGCAGCTCTCGGCCGCCATAGATCTTCAGGGGCCGGCCAGGCGATTGCCAGCACCACCACGCCATGGATGCAGCGACTTGTCGGTGCGCGCGCACCGCGTCCTTCCCGCAGTTGTTTCGATAGACCCACTTATCGCGCCTTCCCTCACAGCGACCGGCCTGCGGCCTTCAAGAACAAAGACGGTTTCCGCGGTGCGGACCCTCCGTCTTTCTTCTTGATCGCCCGGGAAACCGCAGAGGGCCTTTCTCATCGAAACATCAGCAGAAGGATCACAGCGATGTTCTACACCTACGCGAAATTCGGCATCCAAGGCTATGTCGGCGCCGTCCGCACCGTCGGCAAAACCCTGAAGGTCCGGGTCAGCAAGACCGAAAGCTGGAAGAACAAGGAGTCCGGCGAACGGCAGGATCGCACCATCTGGAACACCCTCACGGTGTTCGAGCGGACCCCGGGTTTCGCCTGGATCAAGGAAAACCTCAAGGTGGGCGACCTGGTGATGGTCGAAGGCCAGGTCTCGGAAACCAGCTACGAGAAAGATGGTGCGACCGTCTACGAAACCACCCTCGCCGTCGATCTTCTGGCGGTCATCCCCACCGGCAAGGGCGAGTGATCGCCCCGGGAAAAGGAAGAAGGGGGGCCTCGGCCCCCCTTCCCCATCGGCCGCTTCCGGCCGAGTCTCACGCCAGATCGGTGCGCGCGAAATCATCGCCCTTGTAGAGCAGCGGCGCATGAAATGCCCGCGCACAGGCATAGGACAGCGCATCGCCCAGGTTCAGCCGTGCAGGATGCCCCACCACCTTCCCGTAGCGGCCCAGGGCTTCGATCGCTGCCGTGCCCATGCTTTCGGTGATGTGCATTTCCCGCGCTCCAAGGGTCTCGATCAGCTCGGCGATCATCGCTTGTGCCGTCTCGAAATCCTCGGCCGTGGAATGCACATCGCCCCGCTGTTCCCGCATCGTCCGCACCAGCGCCAGCGCCGCTTCCAGCCGGACAACCGGCGAGATCCGCAACGGCCCTTTCGCCGCCTCCATCGCCTTCACCAGCACCGGCGCTTCCGGCTCGTTCTTCAGCACTGCCACCAGCGCGCTTGCGTCGATGAACATCACTCCTCGCCCCACATCTCGTCCATGAGGGCCTTGTCGTCGTGACCATCCGCCACGATCCCGACCGCGGCAGCCTTGCGCTGCACCTTGGCGACACGCTCGGCCAGCGTCTCCCGCTCGGCCTGGGCGGCGATCGCGGCCTTCAAAGCCTGGCGCACCGCCTCGGTCTTGTTGGTCATCCCCGTCAGCGCAAGGTAGCGATCGACCAAGCTGTCAACGGTAGGGTCTTTGATGTAGAGTGGCATGACATATCCCCAAGTTGGACTGAGTATATACTTTCTTGTATATAATGGCAATCATGTTGGGTATATACTCGGCTTGCCGTCAACGCGCACGGGGCAACATGCCCATCTGGGTGACTCCCCACGACCCCTGCGTTGTCGCTAACTCATAGAACTACGATGGAACACTGAATGACCAACAAGAAAAAACCGATCAACTGGTATCGGGATACCGGGATGCGCGCCCTCGGCTTAGCCGTGCTTGCGGTCGTGGGGATCGTCATCATGCCGTTAACCGCTCCTGTGGTTGGCGATGCCTTCGTCAAACTGGTCAGGGTGGGTTTCGTGCTCATCTTTTTCGTTCTTTCGATGATCGGCGGGATGTCGCTTCTCACATGGCGTCGCCTCCAGAAAGAAGCCAGCTCCGGGGCGTAGGCATATCCATACTGAGGGGCGTTTCCCCTTCCTGTAGTCCAGGGCCGCAGGCCCTGTATCTCCGATCCGTGGGCGCCCCCCGCGCCTTGCGCGTGGCCGTGCCCTAGTCGGTCGCCGGCGTTGCCGACGCCCGACCCGAGCCCGGGCCCCCTGCCCTTCCTGCCGCCCGGGTGCGCCGTGCCCTGTCTCTCCGAGCCAGCCCCCGGCGCGGCGGCATGGTCGGCCAGGCCGCCCGGTCTCGGCCCTTGCGGGTGACGGTCATACCCTCGGCCGCGGCCTCGGC